>BS_KBA_SWE02_21mDRAFT_10000003_pt1 | contig 106131 bp, 95 predicted proteins | sample BalSeasSWE02_21m_FD_9196 | JGI IMG/M metagenome (IMG submission 9196)
ACTCGAACTGCCGGAGCGAGTTCTGCTGCCAAAGATTTTACAATCCCTTCAACACCCGATTTTGCCGCAGCAATACTTGCGTGGAAGGGCATTCCAAGTTTTGTAGCTACTGTACTAAATAATAATATTGATGAATTTTGCCCTTTTTTAAGAGCAGGAAGGTAAGTCTGAATTATACGTATAGCACCTAAGACGTTTATCTCAAAATCATTTTTAAAATCATCTACACTTAACCGCATAAATGGTTTTAAATTGATACTGCCTGGACAATATATAATGGCATCAAGGATATCCAAATCTGGCAATTTATCTATTAGAACATCACAGGTGAAATGTTTAAAATTAGGATGGTTAATGGATGGTTCCGTTCTACTCAGGTTAATAATAGTATGATTAGCGAGCATGGTCGAAACTATAGCTTTCCCAATACCTTTACTTCCTCCGATGATAAGAATGGTTTTTTTCACAGTATCCTCATTTTAAATTCTTATTGCTTAAGCCATGTTTTCATTCAAAATAAGAAAATTACATTTTTATGTAATTTTGTAACTCTGAAATCTTTGTTGGAGTATTAAACTTTCCACCATAGTTTGCTGTGATCGTTGTTGATGTGTCATCTTTAATACCTCTAGATGAAACGCATAAATGTTTCGCATCTATAATAACAGCAACATCTTCCGTTTCCAAAATTGCCTTAAGTTCGTTTGCAATCTGATTCGTCAATCGTTCCTGTACTTGCGGTCTTTTTGCAAAATATTGTACAATACGATTTAGTTTTGAAAGACCAATAACTTTTCCGGATGATATATAAGCGACATGTGCTTTACCAATTATCGGAACGAAATGATGTTCGCAATTGGAGTAAAATGTAATATCCTTTTCAACTAGCATCTGATTATATTGATATTTATTTTCGAAGAGAGCTGCTTTTGGTTTGTTTTTGGGATCTAAACCCGAAAATATTTCTTCCACATACATTTTAGCGACACGTTGCGGCGTGCCACGCATTGAATCGTCGTTTAAGTCAAGACCAAGGACATTCATGATTTCTTCGAACAAGATCGCTATTTGCTCTTTTTTTTTAGTGTCCGAAATAAGAAAGGCCGTTGGTTTCATAGGCGTTTCAAGACTAGTAAATAAGTGATCGTCTCCTATGTCTTCAGAAGAAAAGTCGTTTAGTGAATAATTAGTATTTTTTTTTATTGCAGTTAGCTCTTTGTTCATATGTTTAGTTTAAGCGTTCATATAATGGATGCCAAAATCAATATTGTTCAAAAATACAATTGTTTAATTATTTATTATAAAGATTAAACAAAAATTAACAATTACTAAACACACGGCCCTAGTTTAATTTTGATTTTTTTTAAATTGAAGTCAGTTTTGAAACATTTAAATGGGTTATAACCTATCTATTTTATGTTTTTGTTAACTATAAAAAAAAATCTTGTATTGTAACTTAGCCGACCAATATAAATCCTTAAACACTAACTCATGAAAAAATTATTATTATTTGTTTTTATAGCTACAATTGGCTTCGTTACAGAAGCTCAGATTAAAGCACCAGCTCCGAGTCCTTCTCAAAAAATTGTACAAACCGTAGGTTTAACAGAAGTAACTCTTAATTATTCGCGGCCTGCAATGAGAGGTAGAACTATTTTTGGAGATTTAGTTCCTTATAATACTCTTTGGAGAACTGGTGCGAATTCTAATACCAATATTACTTTTAGTGAAGATGTTGAAGTAGGTGGCAAAACACTTAAGGCTGGGACCTATGCTATTTATACTAAACCGGGTACCGAAAGTTGGGAAGTAATCTTCTATAGTGATGCTAGTAATTGGGGAACGCCCCAAGAATGGGATGAGTCTAAAGTTGCTGTAACCGTTACTGCTACAGTCTATCCCATGCCTATGGAGATTCAATCATTTACTATGACTTTTGATAATATTACTAATGACTCTGCTGATCTTGGTATTCTTTGGGAAAGAACTTATGTTGGAGTGCCGATAAAATTTGATACAGATAAACAGGTTTCCTCAAGTATCGATCAAGTAATGCAGGGACCAGGAGCAAATGATTATTACTCGGCCGCAGTTTACTATTTAGAATCTGGAAAAGATGTCAATCAAGCTAAAACTTGGATAGATAAAGCTGTAAGCATGAACGGTGATGCTTTTTGGTATTATAGACAACAGTCATTAATTTATGCGAAAGCTGGAGACAAAAAAGGAGCTATTAAAGCTGCTCAGAAATCATTAGATATGGCAAAAGAAGCCGGAAATGCTGATTATGTTGCCCTAAACACTAAATCTTTAGAGCTTTGGCAAGGAAAAGGTGATTCCAAAAAGTAGAGATAAAAAATAAAACTTATTTACGCCTTGTACATTTAATTGTATAGGGCGTATTTTTTTAATAAAAAAAAAATGAATCTATTTCTGAAGGTCATCATAACGATTACTATTAGTCTTGTCAGTAATTAATTTTTTAGAAACACCATAGGTAGCTGAATATTTTTGTGCTTTCCCATTTTTGGTTAATTCAATAAATGCATTTTTATACCATTTGGGATTGGTGGCTTTTTTATTATAGGCATCATGAACTCGTGTTTCATGGCATTTAATCTTTAACCAAGAGGAAACTGTATACATTCCAATTCCGAAATACTCAGTCCTATCCATAACAATTTTGAAATCGTCTTCAGAAAATTGAAAAGGGTTTTCTTTCTTTGCTCCGCTATTTAAGTTTTCAAGACCTACAAATATTTTTGCCTTTAAAAATGTGTCTTTCTTGTTTTGTTCTAGATCACTGTTACTATCAATATTGGATTTCATATTTTCTTAAATTTCAGTATTAGGAAAGTTATATTATTACGTATAAATATATTAATCAGTTTTAGTATTTAATTTAGGGAGTAAAAATTGTAATAGAATCGCAATTCCCATTACTATGGCACAACCTACCACATTTAACCATAAATAGGGCATTAAATCTATCCACCATATATAAATAATAATTGCCTGGGTGATTAATGCTGCTATAAAAACCGATTTGCTTTTTACGTATTTTATAAAGAAAGCTAGCAGGAAAATACCTAGGACGTTACCATAGAAAATGGAACCAATAATATTTACCAATTGAATTAAATTGTCGAATAAATTGGCGACACAGGCAACACTTATTGCAATTCCACCCCAAAGTAATGTGAACCATTTAGAAGCTTTCAAATAATGATTAGGAGATTTCTCATGAACATTTCGCCTATAAAGATCTATGGCTGTAGTCGATCCCAGGGCATTTAATTCTGAAGCTGTAGACGACATTGCTGCGCTAAGAATTACTGCCAATAGTAACCCAATTAAACCACGGGGTAAATTGTTTAAAATGAAATGAATAAAAACGTAATCCTTATCATTTGTTTCAGCATTCGGATTTGCCTTTTTAATAATAGCTTTGGATTGTATACGTAAATCAGTTTCAAAAGTGTTTAAGGCTGTTATTTCATTTAATAATTCAACCTTCTCTGATGACTCTTCGGATCTCGCATAATTAATTTGTTTGATCTTAATCTCTTTTTCGAGTGTTGATTTTTGTGCTTCAAGGGCCTTGTATTCAGAAGCGTATTCAGAAGACATTACGTCTTTTACGGCCGACGGATTAAAATTTAAAGGTGAACTATTAAATTGATAAAAAACAAAGACCATTACACCAACCAACAAAATGAAAAATTGCATAGGAACTTTTAAGAGACCATTAAAAATCAATCCTCTTTGGCTCTCTTTTACGGACCGACCTGTGAGATATCGTTGCACCTGACTTTGATCTGTTCCAAAATAGGAGAGAGCTAAAAAGCTTCCACCTATTATACCGCTCCAAAAAGTGTAACGGTTTTCAAAGTCAAAAGAGAAATCTAAAATTTTCATCTTACCATTAGCACCCGCTATTTCTAAAGCCTTAGTGAAAGTTATATCGAGTGGTAGATAATTTAAAATCATTAAAAAAGCAAAGAACATTCCAGCAAAGATGACACCCATTTGTTGTTTCTGCGTCACATTTACAGCTTTGGTCCCTCCGGTTACTGTATAAATAATAACCAGAACACCGATGATAATATTTAAATGAATCAAATTCCATCCCAATACAGCAGAAAGTATAATAGAAGGCGCGAAAATGGTAATCCCGGCAGCAAGTCCTCTCTGAATTAGAAATAAAATTGCAGTGAGCGTTCGAGTTTTGAGATCGAAGCGTGTTTCAAGATATTCGTATGCGGTAAAAACTTTTAACTTGTGGTAAATTGGAATAAATACTAAGCAAATAACTACCATTGCTATTGGAAGTCCAAAGTAAAACTGGACGAATCCCATACCATCATGGAACGCCTGCCCTGGAGTCGATAAAAAAGTAATGGCACTGGCTTGGGTAGCCATAACGCTAAGCCCGATAGTCCACCATCTCGAATCACTGCCTCCTTTTAGATAGTCTGTAACATCTTTACTACCGCGTGATTTTAAGGTCCCATAGAGAACGATAAAAAACAGTGATCCAATTAATATAATCCAATCTATTTGGCCCATATTTAAGAGAATCGAAGCATTAAATAATAAAAGATAATGATATAGATGATATTAATTAATAAAACCATGGTATACTTCGATTTCCATACAATTTTATGTTTTATTTCCTCTACAATTGTTTCGTTTTCCATTCTTAATTGATTAGGATTAAATATTAAAAATCAATGTCTACAAATTATCACTTTCCGATAGATAGTATATTCGCAAATAATCGATAGGCTCCAGGAACACCGGCAGGCAATTCTCTAAAAAAACTAAGTCCAGTATAAATATAATGCCCTTTTCCAAAGTTAGCAACTAAAAGCGAACCTTTGGTTTCTGGATAATCTTTATCATGCATTCCTAATATTGGTGTAAATTCTTTAGACCATTCATTTGGGAAATATAGACCCCTTTCCTGAACCCATCCTTCAAAATCTGATTGGCTAATTTTATTAGGGGAATTTAAAATTTCATGTTTTGGCTCTAGTATATTAACTTCAGAATCCTCATCAGTCACTCGATCCCTTGAAAGTTTTAAAGAGTATGGAGCTATATCTTCCGTTACCATTGCATGATTTGTATTATACTGAAGTACTAAGGTGCCACCATTAAATACATAGTTATTTAAGAGAGCCTGTGTGAAAGCCAGATCAGGAACAGTATTGTAAGCTCTAATTCCTACAACAATTGCATCAAACGGCTTAAGTGATTCTTCAGATATTTCACCTGGAGTTAATGTTGTTACCGTGTAACCTATTTGCTTCAGGCTTTCTGGAATTGCATCACCAGCACCATTAATATATCCAATGTTTTGACCTTTCTTTGAAATGTCTATTCGCACTATTTTTGCTTCGGAAGGGAATAAAACACTTTGATAAGGAATATGATCGTAATCAATAATTATCAATTCATCCTTATAGTAATTATTTCCAATTTGCAATAACGGTTCTAACAGTCCTTCATTTTGTTCAGTTGGAGGTTTCACAGTAAAAATTAATGTTTTTTCTTCCCCTAGTCTTCCTAAGTTGAAGGTTTCTTGTTCTGGAGATACAATCCAGCCTTCAGGATGTTGCAATGTAATCGTACCAGAAATACTATCACGCCCAGCCCTTACTTTAACTGACACCTCTTTAGAAGCATTAGAAGAAAAAATTAGAACTTTCTCAGGAATACTCGATGTTGCCTCCGGTAAAACTTGAAATGGACGATACACCTCACCTTTAACAGGATCATTGAATTTGTATACTATGTTTTTAACAATTGTAATACTCGTGCCTTCAATAGTAAGATTGAATTCGATTGGAAATTGATTTTCTTCCTCGGGAAGTCCAATTAAGTCCGAATTTGAAACTTTATACATTCCTAATGTACCTTTTTCTATCAACCAATATGGGGCAGTATAATGCGCTCCAGAAAATGTATTTTCTACGCTTCCAATGGTTAACTTTTGGTTGACAAGTAACGGAGTTGGTGCAAATTGAGCCGGAAAGGATATAATAGGCGAGGAGATTGAATTTAATTTTATGGAAACATTTGATCTATTTATAATCTCAACTTCCACCATAATATCTCCTTTAGGTGTTGTACTTTGTTCACTAGAAATCGCTTCAATGAATAGCCCGGCACAGTCAGAAATTAGTTTTGAAATTTCTTTTCGTTTTCTTTCTTTCCAATAGCTATCTTTTAAGTTATCAATAAGAGTGTATGCTTTCATTAGTGCAGGAATACTGGCTGAAGGATTTTTAAAATCAAAATCCTTTTCTACTTGGTTCAAAATATTGCCAATAGGAGTGCCATTTTCAACTCGTCCCCAACTAGTATCAATCCCGTCAAAAAGATCATTAGAAGTAGGGAAATCTCCCTTCAAAAATTCGAGATATTCCGTTTCATTTCCTCTTGATCCTGTACTCCCAAATCCTTGAGACTTATGCATAGAACGGCTTAGGGAAGCAATCTCACCATTAGATAGTCCTAGAGAAGGATAATAGTTTCCGGTTTCAACTTCAATCAATTTTGACTTGTCTGCCGCATCGAACTTTTCTTTACTTCCATAAAACCACCATGAAGTATTAAAAAACAATCTTTTAGGTTGCCATGTTCCAAAGGTTTCGGCAGTTTCTGGATATTTTGTTGCGTCTCCAACTAAATCAAAAGCATCTACACTTAACATAGCGGAGGAAGTGTGATGCCCATGTGTAGATCCTGGACTTCGATGGTCAAACCTATTTATTATTACATCGGGTCTAAATTTTCGAATCGCTCGAACAATATCACCTAAAACTTCTTTTTCGTTCCAAATGGCTAGTGTTTCATCTGGGTGTTTGGAATAGCCAAAATCATTAGCCCGCGTAAAAAGCTGCTGTCCTCCATCTTTTTTTCTAGCGGCAAGTAATTCTTGAGTACGTATAACCCCTAAAAGTTCACTGATTTCTGGTCCGACTAAATTTTGTCCGCCGTCTCCTCGAGTAACCGATAAATAGGCCGTGGTTGCTTTTACGTCATTCGCTAAATAAGAAATTAGACGAGTGTTTTCATCATCTGGATGTGCCGCAATATATAGTGCCGTTCCTAAAAAATTAAGTTTTTCAAGCTGATTATATATTTCTGATGCAGAAGGTTTTAGAGGTTGTTGGGAATAAACTGCTACGGTATGAAAAGCACTTAGCAAAAAAATATTTAGAATTTTGCGCATAGATTTTAATTAGATTAATCGGATGGAATCAAATATACCCAAAAAATAAAAGCCCCTCAGTCTATTGTATGATGTTTAACATTTTCATCATCATCATCTTCCGCTACATGGAAGAACTCGTTAATATCATTGGGTTTAATAACAGTTACACCTTTTTGAAGCATTAAACTATTTGGATAGGTTAACATCTCACCATCTGTGGTTTTCAAAATGAGATGAAAGGTTTTAATATCTTCGATTATACCTTCGTAAGGAAATTCCTTGTCATGTATTTTTATATAATCTCCAATTTTATACGGAAAAGTAAAGAACATAATTATACCACTAGTAATATTGCTTAAAATCGACCATTGAGCAAAAAATGCAATTCCGATTACAGCAAAAATTGAAGAGGCAACAACGCCTAAATTTTTAACATCTACACCCCAAATAAATATAAGTCCTAATATAATTAGAAAGATAGTAACAAAATTAATATGTTTAAGAATAAGACCTGTGCGATGCCCTACTAGTTCAGATTTCTTTGCAAAACGTTTTACAAGAACGATTAAAATCCAACGAAATAGGATAAATATAAAAAGATGTGCGATGGTCTGTATAAGTTGAGGTGTATATGTTTGAGAAAACATTAGTGTATATTTAAGATGAAAAGAGTTTGTATTAATTCATTCTTACAAAAATACTTTAAAATTTGCCGCTGGCAATTTCCATTAGCGTTTTATACACTAGATGAGTAGGGAGTCCCATAACATTAAAATAAGAACCTTCAATACGATCAATACCAATATAGCCAATCCACTCTTGAATTCCATAGCTTCCTGCCTTATCAAATGGGCGATAGTACGATAAATAATAATCTATTTCTTCTTCGGTAAGCACTTTGAACCATACATTAGTAGTATCGCTAATTGTTTTTTGAAAGTTTCTTCCTGTAAAACATACGGAGGTAATTACCTGATGCATTTCACCACTTAAATTTTGCAACATCAATTTTGCATCGACAGCACCTATTGGTTTTCCTATAGCCTTGTTATCTTTCCAAACAATTGTATCACTAGTTATAAGAATGTCTTTTTCAGAAAGTTCAACAAACACTGTAGCTTTCAACCGAGCTAGATAGTCAGTAATTTCAGAAGCTTTCAAAATATTTTCAGGATAGACTTCAGTAACTTCTCTAACATCAATTGTAAAATCTAAGTCTAAATCTTGAAAAAAGCTCTGTCTGCGTGGAGACCCTGACGCTAAAATTATATTGTAATTTTTTAATTTTTCTCTAAGCATTTTATTTACAATTGATTGTAAGTGTCATTTACAAAAAAACATCTTTGTATAGTAGTATAGAACAAGTACCCATAATCATAATAATTTTTAATAAAGATGAGAGATAAGCATAGTCCTTTTGTGTCTCTGCACTCCAAGCTTTAATACTATAATAAAACAACGGTGCTAAAACTAAGAATAAAAAATAAAGTACCATTATCTGACTTCTATACAGGAAGGAATACATGTAAATTATTACCGAAAGAATTAAGAATACTCCTAAGCCAAAAACCACAATGGTTGATCTCTTTCTTCCAATTGCTATTGGCAAGCTGTTTAAACCACCATTTCGGTCTCCATTGATGTCCTCAATATCTTTTATTATTTCTCGCGTAAAATTTATTAAAAATGCAAAAGAAGCATAATGAAGCAAGATTCTCATAGCGCGGAGTTGTATATCTAAATTATTTGAATTCGTTAAAGGTATGAGGTCAAAAATGCCAACAATTAATAAACTAAGGGCTACTAACAACGAAATTACAAGATTACCAACAATTAATATACCTTTTATATAGGATGCGTATAAATAAAGGAGTGCAGAAACAACAATAAATATCGAGGCAAACCCAGGTTTGTTGATTGAATTTGCAAGATAAAAACCAGCGGCTACACCTAAAAGGTTCAGAATTATAAATAAATTATAGGCTTTATTTTTGGAAATTTTTTTACCAATCAGAAGTTTTTTAGGTTTGTTTATTCTGTCAATTTCAACATCGTAGATATCATTAATTATATTTCCTGCTGCCGCAATTGAAAGTGTTGCAAGGATTAAAAAGCTAAATTGAATATTCGACAAAGCAACTTGGGCTCCTATTGGTTCAAATAAACCATATTTAATAATTACTTGTACAATTGCAAGTATGATAAGGTTCTTAAAACGTATTAGGTTTAGGAAGTACAATGAATTATAATTAAAAATTAATTTGGATTGACTTTATATTTTATTTGTTGGATAGTTTTGCTAATCAAATTTAGTACTAGCATCGCTCTTTTCCATCCACTTACCCTGTACTTTTAGAACTTGTTCAATGACGTCGCGTACGCAACCATTTCCACCTTTTCGATGTGAAATGTACAACGAAATTTCCTTAATCTCAGGCGCTGCATCCTTCGGACAGCAGGGAAGACCAACTTGCTGCATGACATGAAAATCAGGAATATCATCTCCCATAAAGAGTACATTTTCACTTTTAACCCTCTTTTTACCAAGATACTCAATTAGAGTATTTGTTTTATGATGAGTCCCTAGGTAGATATCTTTAATGCCTAGTCCTTCAAGCCGAACACGAACTCCTTCATTACTGCCCCCCGAAATAATACAAACGTTTAAACCTCTATCGACAGCTGTTTTAAGGGCATAGCCATCTTTTATATTCATCGTTCTTAACATTTCACCCTCGGTTGTAATCGTAATTGTGCCATTAGTGAGTACGCCATCAACATCAAAGACAAGGGTAGTGATTTGATTGAAATATTCTTTATAACTTTTTCCCATATGAAGTCTGTATAGCTATTGTTATTTGTTCGTAAAGTTCCTTGTATCGACTGTCTTTTAGCAAATGTAAGTGTTTTTCAATTGTTTTTTGATCGTTGCGCCTTGCGGGTCCGGTTTGAACTTCTTTGGCGGAAAGAGTTTCTATCTTTCGAGCAGTTTCACTAATTAGTGGTTTTAGTAAGTCGAAGGAGAGATTATTTTCAGCTAAAATAGCACTACTAATAGTATACATATAATTTACAAAATTGTTCGCGTAAACCGCAGCGAGGTGCAATTGAGCCCGTTTATTTGAATCTATTTCTATTATTTTTTCTGAAAGGATTTCTCCAATTTCTTTTAGCTTTCTCAAGTCAGAAGAACTTTCAGCTTCTATGCAAATGGGAACCTCTTTGAAATTTACGGTCCTCTTTTTTGAAAACGTCTGCAAAGGATAAAAAACCCCTTTTCTGTTTATTGCTGATAGTTCATTCATTTCGACGCTCCCTGAAGTATGAACTACCAATTTATTTTGAAAGGGAAGGTCTTTCGAAAAAGACTTTATGGCATCATCAGGAAGGGCTATAAAGTAGATGTCAGCATTCTTTAGTTCTGATAATTTAGTAGTTACAGGAATATGATTTAATTCAGGATCAAGCACTATTTTATTTCTGTTATATATCTGAATTACAGTTATATGTTTATGCTTATATAGTGCGTTACATAAATGATAACCGACATTGCCAAATCCTAAAAAAATAATATTAGTCATATGGCTAAGGTAAAAACTTTTTTAATGGATTTTAATTCAAATTATATAATAACTTTACAAGTCAAATAAAAATTTTTATATGCCAGACATTTCTACTAGGGATGATATTTTTCTTTTAGTAACTACTTTTTACGGGAAAGTTCGAAAAGAACCAATTCTAGGTCCCATATTTAATTCGATAATCAAGAATTGGACTGAGCACATGGAATTATTGACAGATTTTTGGGAAACAAATTTATTTTTTCAGAAAAAATATCATGGGAATCCATTGGTAAAGCACGCTGCACTTGACAAATTTATGGGAGGTACTATTTCTCAAATTCATTTCGGACTTTGGTTAAATTTGTGGTATGAAACTTTAGATGAATTGTTTATTGGAGAAGTCACTCAGCTAGCTAAGAATAGAGCAAGGAATATGAGTACTTACATGTACATCGAAATTTTTAAGTCACGAACTGTTAAATTAGAATAGTCTAATTACTATATCATTTTAAGTAGTGAAAACAATTGCAATTAACTAAATTTGCTTCCAAAATTCGATACAATGCAGAAGAAAATATTTTCTATCCTTTTTTCAACACGATTAACTTCCGTTTTATTTCTAGTTTTTGCAGCTGCCATGGCTACAGGAACATTCTTGGATGTTGGTTATGAAAACGCACCATCTGCCTATACTAGAAACTTAATTTATAATGCTTGGTGGTTTGAGGCTATTTTATTGTTGTTTGTTATCAATTTTGTGGGCAATATTTTTAGATTTCGACTTTATAAAAAAGAGAAATGGACAACTTTGTTATTACATGTTTCTTTTATTTTAATTTTAGTTGGTTCTTTTGTCACCAGGTACGTGAGTTATGAAGGTGTTATGCATATTAGAGAGGGCGCTACGGAGAGTAGTATTCTTTCACAAGATACTTATCTCACATTATTTATTGATGGTGATTACGAAATAAATGGTGTCGCTCAAAGGCGAAAAGTATCTCCTAAAAAATTACTGCTTTCTGAAAGATCTAACAACAATTTCACTATAACTACAGATTATAACAAACAAGAAGTTTCAATATCCTATAAAGACTTTATAAAGGGTGCCAAGGAAGGATTGATTCCTTCTGAAGAAGGGGATGAATATCTTAAAATTGTTGAAGCAGGAGATGGTGATCGACATGATCACTGGTTGAAAATAGGGGAAGTGGTTAGTATTCATAACATTTTATTTTCTATCAATAATCCTACTCCAGGAGCTATTAATATTGGCTATTTGAATGATGGATCCTATACTTTAGACTCTCCCTTTGACGGCACGTTTATGCGAATGGCGGATCAGTTACAAGGTGAAGTTTTACCCGATAGTATCCAGCCATTAATGTTGCGTTCACTTTACCGAATGGCGGGAATATCATTTGTTATTCCGGAGCCAGTTACAAGAGGGATCTACGGGATGATTAAAGCCGGAAAAACTGAAAATTCAAACCAGGATGCCCTTGTAGTGGAAGTAAGTACACTTGGGGAAACCAAAGTTGCCGAATTGCTAGGAGGGAAGGGCACTAACTCTAGTCCTAAGGAAATAGAAATTGGTGGCTTAAAGGTTTATTTAAAATATGGATCAAAACAATACGATTTGCCATTTAGCATAACGTTAAATGATTTTATTGCAGACAAATATCCCGGTACTGAAAAAGGATATTCTGCCTTCAAAAGTAAGATTACAGTTAATGATTCTATTGAAGGATTTAAAGAAGAAGAAATTTTCATGAATAATGTGTTGGATAAAGGTGGCTATCGCTTTTTTCAATCTGGTTTTGATCCAGATGAGAAAGGAACTATTTTATCGGTTAATCATGATTTCTTTGGCACTTGGATTACTTACATTGGTTATTTTCTGTTGTATCTAGGATTGATGGCAATATTATTTGATAAAGGCTCTCGATTTGGACAATTGGAAAAAAGATTGGATAAAATAAAAAACAAGAAAAAACAAGGGCTTACAATAGTAGTAATGCTTTTTTCGCTAACAGGGTTTTCACAAGATGCCAAGGAGCATTTACATTCTAAATCTGTAAAGGCGGAAATTGACTCAATTATAATAGCAAATGCTGTTTCAAAGGAACATGCGGCAAAGTTTGCAGAGTTAATAATACAAGATAATGGGCGTATGAAGCCTATAAATACTTTTGCCAGCGAATTATTACGCAAAGTGAGTAGGAGTAATGAATATGAGGGCCTAGATGCCAATCAAGTGTTTATTTCTATGACTGAATTTCCTCGTCTTTGGTCTCAAGTACCACTAATCGCGTTAAAACGAGGTAATGATAGCATACGAGATATAGCTGGTGTTGCTGAAGACGCCAAGAGGATATCATTGTTAGATTTATTTGATGAAAAAGGTAATTACAAATTGGAGCCTTATCTTCAAGCTGCGACAAGTAAAACTACCCCCAATCAATTTGAAAAAGACTTCATTAAAGCTCACGAGAATTATTATATTCTTAATCAGGCATTAAGTGGAAGTATTCTGAAAATATTCCCGATTCCGAATGATCCAAATAACAAATGGGTTTCTTATCCCGAATTGGGGGAAGCTAATTTCAAAGGAGTCGATTCAATTATAACGAGAAGTATACTTCCTGCTTATTTTCAAGTTTTGCAAGAAGCTAGAAATACAGGTGATTATGCTGAAGCAGATGAAATACTATTTGGCCTTAACAAATTTCAAAGAAAATATGGTGGAGTGGTAATTCCATCAAGTGGAAAGATAAAAACGGAAATATTATATAATAGAATTAATATATTCGATCATTTATACAAGTCATTTGCTTTAGTAGGAATATTCATGTTTGTATTTATCATTTTCCAAATTTTCAAGGAAGGTAAGTTAATAAACACTCTGGTAAAATCTTGTAAATATATTATTTGGCTATTTTTCATACTTATGACCCTAGGGCTAATTGCTAGATGGTATATTAGTGGGCATGCTCCTTGGAGTGACGCTTATGAATCTGTAATTTATGTAAGTTGGGCAACTGTTTTCTTCGGACTTATGTTTGGAAGAAAAAGTGATTTAACTATTGCTTCAACTGCATTTGTTGGTGCTATAATTTTATGGGTAGCACATGAAAATTGGTTAGATCCAGCAATCGCAAATCTTCAACCAGTTTTGGATAGTTATTGGTTAATGATCCATGTTGCTGTAATTGTTGCGAGCTATGGTCCGTTCACTTTAGGAATGATTTTGGCCGCAACTTCACTTCTACTCATGATTTTCACAACCAAAAGGAACTTGAGCAAAATGGAGCTGAATATCAAAGAACTAACGATCATCACAGAATTAGCTTTAACTGTTGGATTGGTGATGTTGACCATTGGTAACTTTTTAGGCGGTCAATGGGCGAATGAGAGCTGGGGTCGATACTGGGGTTGGGATCCAAAAGAAACTTGGGCGCTAATAAGCATTATGATTTATGCTTTTGTAATACATGCCCGTTTGGTTCCTGGTTTAAGAGGGAAGTGGTTATTTAATGTATTGGCAATGTTTGCGTATGCAACAATAATGATGACCTATTTTGGGGTTAATTTTTATTTAAGTGGCTTGCATTCATACGCCAGTGGAGATGCCCCAGCCACACCCCAATTTGTTTGGTATATTCTTGTCTTTGAGCTTTTATTTAGTGGCGTCGCTTATTTTAGATACAAAAAATATTATGTAAAAAAAGGATAAGTCTTTAAGACTTATCCTTTTCGCCATTTTTGTTAGTTTAGATCCGAAAATAATATTGGATTGCTGAATATTTATTATTCTTTTTTATAATCCATTAAAGTCTAATTATATAAATAATCGGGTTGAGTATCTACCATTCGGTAATCATCTTGAACGTGATCTCCAATTTCAAGTTTATTATATAATTCTTTAGTACACAGTTCAATTTCTAATTCAGTTGTTCTGAGTTTTCTGGCAATTTTTATATTGTCTTTTCCTTCTGATATATATTGAAGTAATTTTATTTCAAAGCCATCCAAATCATATTGCATAATTAAATTCTCTAAATAAATATCCTGCATTATTTTTTCTGTATTAGTTCTATTAAGAACTTCTTGACGTTTTAAGAAAAGTCGCATTTCTGTTTGCCTTAACAGATGTTCTTCTTTTATGGCTCTCATACGATAAATTATTGCATAAGTAATGATTAACATTTCTACTATGGTTGCTATCTTAAGATGAGAGCTATTGGTCAAAAGAAACTCGATGCCAAGTTTTCTTAGAACGAAAAAATCTAGNGCAAATAACAACGGAATGCTACTTGCAATNACATAAAATTTGACATAATTTTTCTTGCTAAAAAGAACTATTCCTGCTGAAAAATAGATTGCTGAAACACTTATCAGGGTAGTATTGGCTATACTCGTTAGTAATTGTGATTCAGTCGTCCATCCCAAGAATGTCATGATGAATGCAAAACCAATCAGCGAAATGGTCGTCCATTTAATGTTTGGAAAAACTTCTTCAAGAGTTAAAAAACTTGATGCAAAGTATGCATATGTAATTGTCACCAATAATAGGAGGGAAGACTCCATTGCAGCGATATTTTCGATTTCACCAATTCCGAATAACGAAAATAATGAATCATTAAATAAGAATGTCAATGCAAGAGCTGTTAAAGTAGCCGAATAGAAAAGAAATATTCTTTCCTCAAATAAAAAGAAACATACTAAATTCAACACAATTACCATAAGAGCAAAACCATAAAATACTCCATTTTGGAACAATGATCTGGCACTAAACATGTCTATATTAGTTATATCTAAAGGTAGGATGCTACCAAGAGCAACTTCGGCCTCATCTTTATTTGAATTATTCTCAATTCCACTCATCTCGGCTGAATCAGATTTAGAAGAACCGGGGTTTAAAACTGCATCTGAATTCAATTCTGGGGCTTCAATTTTCGCTTGATTTGTTGATAATAAATTATAAACAAAAGTGTTGGAAGTATTTTTTTTAAATGTCTTGTTTTCAGTTACTTTAGATTCGAATACTACGGCTTTTTCGGTAGCAATTATAGGACTGAAACAAAATAGGATTGCTATTAAAAAACACAAAACGGGGGGGGTAATTTGTGATCTCATATAAATAGGTTTTAGTAATTTGGGTATACGAATATACTAATTATTTACCATTCACCTAATTTATTTGCATTTAATCGATGAAATGCATAAAAAAATTATTTTAATGAAGATTCTCCTAATTATTTATTGAGATTTATTTAAAGTTCCTGTATTTATAATCTTATTTATTTCCAACCATATTCTCAGGTATAACCCAGGCGTCGAATTCAGTTTCAGATAAATAGCCAAGATTAATTGCTTCTTCTTTCAAAGTGGTTCCATTTTTATGTGCTGTATTTGCAATTTCAGCTGCTTTATAATATCCTATTTTTGGATTAAGCGCAGTGACTAACATTAAAGAGTTATTCAATTGTTTTTTAATCACCTCATAGTTAGGTTCTATTCCTGTAGCGCAATGTTCATTAAAAGAAACACACGCATCTCCTATCAATTGCGCAGAGAGGAGAAAATTCGCTGCCATTACTGGTTTAAATACATTTAGTTCATAATGCCCCTGTAATCCACCTATTGCGATAGCCATATCATTGCCAATTACTTGGGCGCAAACCATGGTTAATGCTTCACATTGTGTTGGATTTACTTTTCCAGGCATGATTGAAGAGCCAGGCTCGTTTGCAGGAATCGAAATTTCACCAATTCCGCTTCTCGGGCCACTTGCGAGCATTCGGATATCATTTGCGATTTTATTTAAAGATACAGCCAGCTGCTTTAATGCGCCATGAGATTCTACAAAAGCGTCGTGGGCAGCTAAGGCTTCAAATTTGTTTTTAGCGGTTACAAAGGGAAGTCCCGTAAATTTAGCAATATAAGAGGCAACATTTACGGAATATCCAGGAGGGGTATTAATACCTGTGCCAACCGCAGTACCTCCCAAGGCCAGTTCTGCTAAATGAGGTAGTGTATTTTCGAGGGCTTTAAGTCCGTGCTCCAATTGTGAGGAATATCCGCTAAATTCCTGTCCAAGTGTTAAAGGTGTAGCATCCATCAAATGAGTGCGTCCAATTTTGACAATATTTTTAAATTCTTCAGCCTTTTCATTAAGAGTTTTATGCAATTGTCTAACTCCTGGAATAGTCACTTCTATCAATTTCTTATAAGCCGCAATATGCATTCCTGTTGGAAATGTATCATTTGAAGATTGCGATTTATTTACATCGTCATTTGGTTGTAGTGTTTTTTCTCCTTCACCTATTTTTTTTCCTGAAAGTTGCTGAGCCCTATTCGCTATTACCTCATTAACATTCATATTACTTTGAGTTCCACTACCAGTTTGCCAAATAACTAGTGGAAATTGATCATCATGTTTTCCTTCCAATATTTCGTCACAGACCTTTGCTATGAAATCTCTTTTATCTTCACTAAGAATTCCTAATTCACAATTTGAATATGCGGCGGCTTTCTTTAAATAGGCAAATCCATAAATAATTTCCAAGGGCATAGATGCCGGTCTCCCTATTTTAAAGTTATTACGTGACCGCTCTGTTTGTGCACCCCAAAGCTTGTTTGACGGGACTTTCACTTCGCCCATTGTATCTTTCTCAATCCGGAATTCCATAGTATTTATAGTTTATTTTTGAAACAATACAAAGGTAGTTAAATCATGAATGTTACTTAGCCATACACATTGTTAATTTCAGGTGAATAAATTGAAAAAAATTGTTGTTTTTTCTAAAAAAATCCAACTATCTTTGGAGCATTATTAAAAAAAAATATTTTAATATGTTCGATTTCGATCAATATTTAGGATTTTTAGCATTCTTAACCATATTAACTATTGGATTTTGGTTAATGATATTTTTGGTCTCTATCATCCCATATTGGATAGGTGGCGCATTATATGAAAACTGGAAATTAAAGAGAAAAGCTAAAAAAGAAGCAGTAGAATAATATTTTTAGCTCATAAAATAAAAAAAGGGGAACCACCTTGTGGTTCCCCTTTTCATTTAAGTTTATCTGTGTTAACCTTCGAATTGGTCTTCTCCACCACCGTCATTCTGCTGTTTTCTTTCTCTCTGTTTTTTCTGATTAAATCGATAGGTAAATGATAAAGTAAATTGTCTTTGTCTCCATTGAAATTCACTATTACTGCTAAAGGTTTCTGTTTCGGTATATGAAACTCGCTTACGACTATTAAGTAAATCTCTAACATTGAATCCCAGAGTACCATTGTCATTCATTATGTCTTTTGTAATAGCCATATCAACGGATAGCATGCCTTCTGTTCTTGTTTGAGAATTACTAGAAGCGCCCATATAAAATGCATTAGTTTGCCAATCTATTTTGCCAGGTAAGGTAACTTTTGCACTTCCACGTGTAAAGTAACTAGTATCTGTAGTTCCGTAATCAATAGTATTATAAAAACCTTCTTTTGAAAATTTAAAGAAATTGAAACTACCATTTAATCGCAACCACTTCGTTGGGTTATAAAGGATACCTAATTCAAATCCAATTCGTTCGTTAGTAGATAGATTAATAGGAAATGTGCGAATTATAGGAATTCCATTTGATGTTATTTCTCCTGTATCTTCCTGTACACGTTCGAAAGCACCGGTTTCATATTGATAGTAAATTGAAGAAGAAAGCGTTAAACTTTCCCATTTTATTAGGTAACCTAAATCAAATGCACTAGCAAAAGCGGGGTCCAAATCAGGATTTCCTTGAAAAACATTGGCTTCACTAGATCTTGATGGAAATGGATTTATGTAATGACCATGTGGTCGATTGATTCTTCGATTATAACCTAGGCTAATATTTTCTGATTTATCCAATTCATAAATTAAATTGACGGTTGGAAAAAGATTCAAATAATTTTTATCAAAATTGAGGTTAACTCCATTTGTATTTACAGGAAGATTCTCGGCCGTCACGTTTCCTTGTAATTGAGTGTTTTCAAGACGTAACCCAAGTAAAAATGAAAAGTCCCCGAACTTATTACCATATTGAGAATAGACTGCATTGACATTTTCGTTATACGTAAATATGTTGGAAAGACTGTCATTTCTAACAAATACTCCCGAAGTTCCATCTTCCTGTAACAATACATAATCAGTGATCGTTTCTTCGAATGTTCCGCTATAACCAGCTTCAAACTGGGCGTTTTCACCCATTGGCAATACATAATCTATTTGACCAAAATATTCATTTTGATCTTCTTTATTCGAAATGTCTTCAGAAGGGAGAGGGGTAATGATTGGGAAGATATTGCTTTCATCAATAATGGAAGCTTCATCTTCTTTGCTTTTGTCTATTTGGAATTCGGCTGTTAGCTCATGACCATCATCATCGAATTTGTTAGTGTAGTTCAAAGAAAATTGGACAGTTTCATCCTTTGCGTCTTCATTTTCTATCCTAACTCTTCCATTATCAAATATATTATCACGATCAAATTCTTCCGTTTTATTAGTTGTGCTTACCTCATCTTTTCTAAAACTAATGAACCCAGATGCGATTAACGAAGATCTTTCTGTTAAATAGAATTCAATTCCCAAATTCGTATTGAAACCTTGGTTTAATCTCTCATAATTGCGGTTTTCAATTACGAAGGGATTATCTATTGTTTCTGAAAAATAATGATTGTCATAATGCGCGTTTCCAGGGGCATCACGATAACTAATTCCGGTCGTATTAAAGATGTTAAACTTATCTGTTCTAATATTGAAATTTGTAGTAAGACCACTACTTAATGGAACTCCATAATTTGCAGTAAAAGAGCCATTTACACCTAGCGTTTTCTCCTTTTTTAATATGATATTTAAAATCCCAGCGGTTCCCTCAGCATTATATCTTGCAGAAGGAGAGGTTATTACTTCGACCCTTTCAATAGCTTCTGCTGGCAGCTGCCTTAGTGCTTCAGTGGATCCAAAACCAGCTATAGCTGATGGTTTTCCATTAATGAGAATTCGAACATTTTCATTTCCTCTCAACGCTATAGTGCCATCAACATCAACAGTAACCGATGGCACATTATTAAGTGCATCACCTACAGTGGCTCCACTGGTTGTTAAATCCTTACCAATGTTATATATTTTTTTATCTAAATGAATTTGAACCTCTGTTGTTTCGGCCCGAATCACAACTTCATCTAAGTTTTCACTGTTCTGTTCTAACAGAACATTCTGCAGCTTGGTATTTTTGAACAACTTTTGATTCTTTAATATTTTTGCTTTATAAGAAATGAATTCAAACTGAATTGTATACACTCCAGCAGGAACATCAATTTTGTAATAACCTTTATCATCTGAAATGGTTCCTGTAACAATTTTATTAGAAGAGTTAAGAATTATAATGGTAGCATATTCTAAAGGACTGTTACTAATTTCATCTAGAATAATGCCCGATATGGAAATTTCATTATTTTGAGTTTGCTGTGCTGAAAGTATTATTGAACTGACAAAAAAAAGTAGAAAAATTTGAATTCTCATATTAGGATTTTAGCAATTTTACAACAAAAATAAAGTTAGGTTTTATTATGTGCTGCCAATCCTTTGTTAAAGTTTTTACAAGATTTTTATAAGTGAAGAAGGAGGGCGTGCAATGATAGCATTGCCATTTTTTACGATAATTGGTCTTTCTATTAATTTAGGATTTTCATGCATAGCTACAATAATTTGTTGCTCGGTCATGACCTTACCCTTATAAAGATTTTTCCAAATAACTTCGTTCTTTCGAACCAAGTCTATGGGTGATATTCCGAGCATATATATAATTGTGGAAAGTTCTTTTTTAGAGGGAACTGTCTTCAAGTAATCAATAAGTTGAAAGGGTTCTCCTGATTCTTTAATTATTTTAAGAGCTTCTCTCGACTTACTACAACGAGGATTGTGATAAATTAGGATCATTAATAATTTAATCCAGATTATAGGTTAGTTTCATAGTAATGGACGTAGTTTTTTCTTTGGATGATGTATTATATGCACCTCCCCATGAATACTCTTCTTCAGAATTTTGACCGGTAATCTGAAATATTCCCATTTTAGCATCCAAAAGTTTCCCAAGATCTGCTCCAGAATTTTCAGCTATTTTTTCTGCCCTCAACCTAGCGTTTTCGGTCGCTCTAGAAATCATTTCTATCTTAAGATCTTCAATTTTTGTATAATAATATCTAGGGGTTTCAGAATATAGTTGAACTCCGGTATTTAATAACTCCGTTATTTCCCGTGAAATTATCTCTACTTTTTCGACGTCTTTTGAATTTAGTTGAATGTTCTGCGATAAAGTATATCCTTTGAACTCACTTCCTAGAAAATTCCCATTTGCCGAATACTTTGACTCCATGTTTTCTAAAGTACTTACAGCTGAAAATACAATATTCTCTTTAGGCATGCCTTTTTCAGTGAGATATTGTGAAATAACTTTTTTGTCATTTTCCAGATCAGAGTATGCTTCTTTTAGATTGGTGTTTTCTCGAGAAAAGTGTGCTTCCCAAACAATTAAGTCGGAAGTTAAATCAGTTTTCCCCAATCCTGTAACTGATATGGTTCTTTGCGTTCTATTTCGATTCATAAAAGCATTACCTAGAACTATTGAAGCTATAATAATGGACAGCGCAAAAATTATAGCGGTAATCGATTTTTTCATATTGTTTAATTTTAAGAATAAACTCTAAATTTTTAGCATTAGTATATTTTTATAAATAATTAGAGCTCCAATTCTTCGATTTCTTTTTCGTAATCATATTGAAGGTCTTCATGCAGACTCAACACCTTTTTTTTAATAAAGTCTAATTGGCGATGGTATAAATTTAAAAGAGTGACATTATTTTGTATAGAAGGGGTAAAGTCTTTCAAAACCGTGCAAAAATAAAGGAGTAATTCAACTTCGGTCTCTTTTATTGAGGAATAGCGTATGAATTTCTTTACTTCACGTAATATTTTCCGAACACTTTTTTTAATATAGAAGTAGGAATTCGTATTTATTAGGTCAAATTGTTCATCTATAAGATTCTTTATTCCTTTTATAAAGGCCTCTTCGTCATCAGATTCAAACAATAAGTAGGTGAGGAGCTCTTTGTTTTCCTTTTTGAAACGCGACAAACGCAAACATAGCTCCATCAATTCATCCGTGGAACGAAATTTAAGTTCTTTTTTAATTTCAGAAACTGTTTCCGCTTTCATTTGTTTCTTTTCTTTAAGAAGAATATCTTACCATTTGAATACGCTAAAAAATGGAATTTAGAATTAAGTTGACTTTAGATTAGCCGTGTATAGTTTCAGATTTTCCATAGTTTTTGATTACTTCTGCTTCAAAATCTATTAATTCTTCCCATCGTTTATTAACATCTATCCCTTTTCCATATTTTCTAGCAAAACCTAAAAAGGTCGTATAATGCCCAGCCTCACTAATCATTAATTCGTGATAAAATTTAGCCAATTCTGGGTCTTTTATTTTTTTTGAAAGTAGCTTAAACCGTTCACAACTCCTTGCTTCTATCATCGCTGAAAATAAAAGACGATCTATCATACTTTGCTGTCGATTTCCACCTTTAGTCATAAACTTATACAATTCGTTTACATAACTATCCTTCCTCTCTCTACCTAAAGTATAACCACGTTTTTTAATAATTTCGTGCACCATTACAAAATGCTGTAATTCCTCTTGAGCTAAAGCCAGTAAGTCAGTAACCAAATCTGTATGTTCTGAGTTAAGGGTTATAATAGTAATAGCATTGGTTGCAGCTTTTTGTTCGCACCAAGCATGATCGGTTAAAATTTCTTCCAAATTTGACTCTACTATATTAACCCATCGTGGGTCTGTAGCTAACTTTAAACCAAGCATTATTTTTTCATTTTAGTTTTAGTCTGTAAAATTTACAATCGGCCATATTGATCTATAAGATTCCAAGTTGTATAAACTGATCTTCAAGATTGATTTTTTCTGTATAGTGTATCGTATGAAATCCCAGATTGATCGCGGCTTTAATATTATTCAAATTATCATCGATGAAAATGGAATCTTCAGCTTTTATCTTATATCTTGCTAGCAGTAGGAGGTATATTTCATCGTATGGTTTTATCATTTTCTCATCGCCTGAAACCACAATTCCTTCAAATTCCTTAAAAAAATCAAACCTATCAAGTGCTAAGGGGAAAGTTTCTCCAGACCAGTTAGTAAGTCCAAAAAGTCTGTATTTTTCTCTATCGAATTTATCCAACAGCCTTGTGTTTTCATGAATTTCATCTTTTAGCATTACTTCCCATCCATCGTAAAATTTTTGAATCATTTCACGTTCCTCCGGAAATTGTTTTTGAAGTAACTTTGTTCCTTCAGCAATAGAACGGCCAGCATCTTGTTGGATATTCCAACTTTCAGTGCAAATATTCCGAAGAAAATATTCCATTTTTTCATCGTTGTTAAATATTTCTTTAAATAAGTAGCGAGGGTTCCAATCAACTAAAACTCCGCCAAAATCGAATACAATATTTTTTATTTTCATAAATTAATTTTAATTAATCGGGAAAAAGAGTTTTATCTAGTCTCAAGATAATTTTTGATGCGCTTTTATATTTTTTTTTACAACTGATTCCCCACTTTCTTTTGTCCCGTCATCATCAAATACGCTTTTAAAAATTCATCAATATATCCGTCAAGCATTGCCTCTGTATTCCCGCTTTCATAACCGGTGCGTACATCTTTAACTAGCTTATATGGATGAAGTACATAGTTTCGAATTTGTGAACCCCATTCAATAGCCATTTTACCGCTTTCTATCTCATCTCTTTTTGCCTGCTGTTTACGGAGTTCTATTTCATATAATTGTGATTTTAGCATTTGCATAGCCTTTTCACGATTGTCGAGCTGAGAACGAGTCTCTGAATTATGGATTACAATTCCGCTGGGTTTATGAGTCAGTATTGCTTTAGTTTCAACTTTATTTACATTTTGACCTCCCGCACCGCTTGAACGGGCAAAATCCCATGATATGTCATTGGGGCTTATTTCTATTTCAATAGTGTCATCTACCAAAGGATACACATATACAGAGGCGAAACTAGTATGACGTTTCGCATTACTGTCGAAAGGAGAGATTCGGACTAATCGATGTACTCCGTTCTCGCTTTTCAACCAACCAAAAGCATAGTCACCTTCTATTTCCAAGGTTACGGTTTTAACGCCAGCAACATCACCAGCCTGGAAATTGAGCTCTTTTACTTTATAACCATTTTTTTCGGCCCACATGAGATACATCCGCATAAGCATTTCAGCCCAGTCACAGCTTTCGGTACCACCAGCACCAGCAGTAATTTGAAGTACTGCGCTCATATCATCGCCTTCTTCACTAAGCATATTTCTGAATTCAAGATCTTCCGTTGCGATTTGTGCTTTAGAAAAGGAAACTTCAACTTGATCTTGTGTTCCTTCACCTTCCTTGAAGAACTCAAAAATCACTTCTGCATCTTCCGTTAAAGTAACGGCTGTTTCAAAATCTATGACCCATTTTTTTTTATTCCGAAGCACTTTCATAAAAGCTTCAGCCTCTTGTGGTTTATTCCAAAAATTTGGGTCGAAAGTTTTTTCCTCGTCGTTAGTAATTTCTATTTGTTTCCCAGCTACGTCAAAGATACCTCCTTAACGCATCCTGACGATCTTTGAGATCTTTAATTTGATCTTGTGTTATCATTATATGGCCCTAGAAGATGGGGTTTTTTAAAATTATTTTGTGTAAAAATAGGTGTTCTAACTGCAAGTTAAAAAAGATTAAGCTATGAATTTGTAATTTCTTTCTCATTAATAACCAAGATTCATTTTCTAAATTTTATACTGGCTTTCTTTTTTAAATTAAGTATAAATACTGAATTCACACAATCTAGAATAAAGTTTTAATCTTTTAGAATTTATTTACTTAATTTTAGAAGCTCCTTAAATTAACTCCGCAATTACTTATGAAAAAACATTTCAATTTCTTTTTTTTATTGCTTTTTGTACATTTAAATGTCACCGCACAATTTCTTGATGGTAAAAAAGATCTTCAAAACTTTGAAGGATTTTTTAATTTTTATTATTCCGACGCGGCAGGAGAAATCTACCTTGAAGTTGATAAAATTGAAACCGAATTTCTATATGTTCATTCCTTGAGTACGGGTTTAGGCTCTAATGATCTTGGATTAGATCGTGGCCAATTAGGCGATGGGGTCTTGGTGAAATTCGTAAAAAGCGGAAATAAATTGTTGCTTATTCAATTAAATACGGGTTATAGAGCAAATACCACCAATGAGTTGGAAAAAAAATCAATAGAAGAAGCGTTTGGTAGATCTGTGATATTTGGGTTTGACATTAAAGAAACCAAAGGACAAAAGTATATTATTGATTTTACTCCTTTTTTGATGCTGGATGCCCATGGCATAGCTGAAAATTTAAAGAAGAATAAAGAAGGGATATACAAACTTGAGAAAACACGAAATGCACTTTGGATGGAAAACACCAAGGCATTTCCAAAAAATGTAGAATTTGAGGCTATACTTACCTTTATTGGGGAACCGATCGGAAGCAATTTAAAAAGTGTGGTTCCAGATCCTAATTCAGTTTCTGTTATTCAGCATCTTAGTTTTGTAGAGTTACCAGATAGCAATTACAAAACGAGAGATTTTGACCCACGTTCTGGCTCGTATCCTATAAGTTATATGGATTATAGCACTCCAATATGGGAGCCAATTACAAAACGATTTATTACGAGACATCGATTAGAAAAGAAAAATCCGGAAGCAATAGTCAGTGAAGCGAAGGAACCAATTATTTACTATTTAGATCCAGGTACACCTGAGCCAGTTCGTGCTGCATTACTTGAGGGTGCGAGTTGGTGGAATCAAGCATTTGAAGGTATTGGTTACAAAGATGCCTTTCAAGTAAAATTATTACCAGAAGATGCAGATCCTATGGATTTGAGATATAATGTTATTCAATGGGTTCATCGTTCTACTCGCGGTTGGAGTTATGGATCCACCATAAATGACCCACGTACTGGTGAAATTATTAAAGGTCATGTGAGTTTAGGTAGTTTGCGTATACGACAGGATTTTTTGATTGCACAGGCTTTAATGAACAAACCATTTTCTGAAAGAGACGACAACTATCAGCCAATGTTAACTATGGCTTTAGCACGTATTCGCCAATTGGCAGCCCACGAAGTAGGACATACTTTAGGTTTTGCTCACAATTTCACGGCAAGTTCGAATAACCGAAGCAGTGTAATGGATTATCCACACCCAACTCTTACTTTAGTAAATGGTAATGTAGATTTTAGTACTGCTTATGCAACGGGAATTGGCGATTGGGATAAGGTAACAATCGCTTATAGCTATAGCGATATTCCAGAGGGAATATCTGAGAAAAGTCTTCTTAATTCTATTTTGGATAGGGCATTTTCTGGTGGAATGAGATTTATAACAGATAGCGATGCTAGGGCCGAAAGTGGTGCAAATGCAAAAGCTCATTTATGGGATAATGGAAAAAATGCTTCGGAAGAATTAATAAGTATGTTAGAGCTTAGACGTGTGGCTATAGCTAATTTTTCTGAAGATAACATACGAAAAGGAGACCCTTATTCCGTTTTAGAAGATGTTTTTGTGCCTTTATATTTTTACCATCGATTTCAAACCGAAGCCGCTGTGAAATTGATCGGGGGTATGAATTACGAATATGGAGTTAAAGGTACAACGTATGAACCGACAAGTATAGTCTCGAAAGATGAGCAAATGAGGGCCCTAATGGCGGTTTTAAATACCTTGGACACAAAAACTTTAACTATTCCAGAAGTCCTGCTTAAACTTTTTCCTCCCCGTGCTTTTGGTTATGAAAGGGGCAGAGAATCTTTTAAAAGCAAAACAGGAGTAGCATTTGATGCTTTAGGTGCCGTTGCTACCGCAAGTGATATGACTTTGGCTTTATTATTACATCCTGAACGAGCGAATCGATTGATTCAGCAAAAGGCACTAAATCCGACTAATATTGGTCTTGATGTAGTCTTGCAAGCATTGGTGGAACGAGTTTTTACATTTAAATATTCTTCGGAATATGAAAAAGAAGTTCAACAAACAGTTCAATTTGTAACCTTACAACGCTTATTGAATTTGGTGGTAATCCCTCTAAGTATTCCTCAGACAAAGGCTATAGCCAATAGGGTAATAGATGATTTGATGAAAATGATTTCGAGAGATAGTGATGCTTTTTCAATTCAATTAAAAAGAGAAATTTCGGAGTTTAGAGAACACCCAGAAAATTTTAAAATAATTGAATCCCCTAAAATACCAGATGGTAGTCCAATAGGGAGTTTTGAATGTTTCTATAATATAATCAATTAAAAAAATCACCTATTTACTTTTCATAAATATGGGATTATAGATATAATATTTTAATATAAAAATTTCAAATGACTATAGATTTACGAAGCGATACTGTTACAAAACCTAGTTTTGAAATGTTGCAAGCTATGTTGGCTGCCGATACAGGAGATGATGTCTACAAAGAAGACCCAACAGTAAATAGGCTTGAGAAACGGGTTGCGGAAATGTTTGGGATGGAATCGGCGTTGTTCTTTCCTTCTGGGAGTATGGCGAATCAAGCTGCAATCAAGCTACATACTCAGCCAGGAGAGCAACTCATTTGTGATAAATGGGCTCATGTCTACAATTATGAAGGAGGGGGGGTATCTTTCAATAGTGGGGTTTCTTGTAAATTAGTGGACGGCTATCGAGGAATGATTACAGCGGCACAAGTAGAAGAATCTATTAATCCACCCGATTTTTATCATAGTCCGTTGACTTCTTTAGTTTGCCTTGAAAACACTACGAATAAAGGGGGAGGAGCTTGTTATGAATTGGATGAGGTAAAGAGAATTAAAGCGATATGTGAACAGCATAATTTAGGAATTCATTTGGATGGAGCGCGTTTAATGAATGCATTGGTCGCTAAAAATGAGGATCCTAAGGATTATGGGAAGTTGTTTGATACAATTTCAATTTGTTTTAGTAAAGGATTAGGAACTCCGATGGGAACAGTATTGGTTGGAAACAATGAGATAATGGCTAAGTCCATTCGTGTAAGGAAAGTTTTAGGTGGAGGAATGCGTCAAGTTGGATTTATGGCGGCAACTGCTCTTTATGCCTTGGATAATAATGTAGAACGATTAGCTGAAGATCACCAAAGAGCATCAGAAATTTCAGCAATTTTGAAAAATCAGTCCTATGTTGAAAAAGTAGAACTTACGGAAACCAATATTGTAATTTTTTATCTAAATAGAAATCTTTCAGAAGAAAAATTTTTGAACGATTTACTGCTAAAAGATATCAAGATAAGCAATATGGGTCAAGGAAAACTCAGAATAGTGACTCATTTGGACTATACTTCAAAAATGCATGAAAAGTTTCTGGATGTTTTGTCAAATTATAACTAGCGACTATTCAAAAAAAAATATATCTATTCTCTCATAAATTCTAATATATTAAAATCTATACGAATTTATTATTCTGTTGCGCTCGAAATCAATTTTTTCAGATGAAAAGATAGTATAAGTGTCCTATACTTCTCCTATTTTTGTCAGCTTTTGTAATAATGAAGTAATTTTTTAAATGAAAATGAAAATAATCCCTCCCAAGGCTGAAAAAATTCCCAAAAAACTTGAAATCCATGGTGATGTTAGAATAGATAACTATTACTGGCTTAACGATCGTGAAAATAAAAAAGTGATCGATTATTTGGAAAGTGAAAATGATTATTATGAAAAAATAGTTGCGCCAACTAAAAATTTTCAAAAAAAACTATTTGAAGAAATGAAAGGCAGAATAAAAGAAGATGATGAGTCTGTCCCCTATAAACTAAATGGTTACTACTATATTACGCGTTATGAAAAAGGAAAAGATTACCCTATTTATACTCGAAAAAAGGGGTCATTAGAGGCAGTTGAGGAAGTTTTACTTAATGTTAATGAAATGGCAAAAGGACTTACCTATTACAATCTAAAGGGAATTAACATTAGTGAGGACAATAAATTGATTTCTTTCGGTGTAGATACTACAGGTCGACGGATTTATAAAATATATATCAAGAATCTAAAGACGAATAAAATATCACGAAATAATATTCCATTTACAACTGGAAGTACAACTTGGGCAAATGACAATAAGACGTTATTTTATGCTAGAAAAGATGAACAAACATTACGTTCAAATCAAATATTTAGACACACCTTAGGAACAAGTTATAAAAATGACATATTAATTTACACGGAAGAAGATGACGCTTATGGCACTTTTATTTATAAGACAAAGTCTAAAAAATATTTGGTAATAGGATCAGATAGTACGCTTACATCTGAATATAGAATTTTAAACGCCGATACGCCAGCAGGTGAGTTTAAAGTTTTTCAAGCACGCGAGCGTGGATTAGAGTATAGTATTTCTCATTTTACTGATAGTTTTTATGTGTTAACAAATAAAGATGAGGCTATTAACTTTAAATTGATGAAAACTTCAGAAGAGCATACCACCAAGGATAATTGGGTTGATATGATTCCTCATAGAGCTGATGTATTACTTGAGGATATTGATATTTTTAAAGATTATGTGGTTGTAAGCGAACGTGCTAATGGATTGAATAAAATTCGAATAATGCGTTGGGACAAAAAGGAAGATTACTATTTACCTTTTGAAGATGAAACCTATACTGCAGGTACTGGTGGAAATCCTGAATTCGATACCGAGGTTTTACGTTACGGTTACAACTCTTTAACAACTCCGTCCTCTACCATCGATTTTAACATGAAAACGCAATGCAAAAAGGTTATAAAAGAGACGGAAGTGCTTGGGGGTACATTTGACAAAAATAATTATATATCCAAAAGGATATGGGCAACTGCAACGGACGGTACAAAAATCCCAATTTCTATTGTCCATCGAAAAGGCTTAGAACAAAATGGTAGTCATCCACTTTTACTGTATGCATACGGGTCTTATGGTGTAACAATAGATCCCTATTTTTCATCAGTTCGATTAAGTTTATTGGACAGAGGGTTTATTTACGGCATTGCACATGTTAGAGGTGGAGAATATATTGGACGGCAGTGGTATGAAGACGGAAAATTATTAAAAAAGAAAAATACCTTTAATGATTTTATTGCTGCTTCAAAATATTTAATTGCAGAGAAATATACGTCGAAGGAACATTTATATGCTTCTGGTGGATCCGCTGGAGGGATGTTAATGGGTGCAATCGTCAATATGGCTCCAGAATTATACAATGGTATTATTGCTTCTGTACCTTTCGTAGATGTTGTAACGACTATGCAAGATGATAGCATACCATTAACTACAGGGGAGTATGACGAGTGGGGAAATCCTAATGATCTAGATTATTATAACTATATAAAGTCATATTCACCTTATGATAATGTAACTTCTCAGGTTTACCCTAATATGTTAATTACTGCGGGTCTAGAAGACAGTCAGGTGCAGTATTGGGAGCCTGCCAAATGGGTAGCTAAATTACGTGAAATGAAAAAGGGAAACAAAATTTTATTACTTCAAACAAATATGGAAGCGGGTCATAGTGGGGCATCTGGACGATTTGAAGCCTTAAAAGAGGTGGCAATGGATTATTCTTTTTTATTGGATTTGGAAGGAATTATTGAGTAATTAAAATATTTCCGTATCTTTGTCCAGCTTTAAATTTAAGATTTATCTCTTAAATTTTGTTACAATTTTCCTTTTATGAAAGATGAAATACAAGCCCATGATAGTGTTTTAGAGCTAATTGGTAATACTCCCTTAATTAAACTCAATAACATTACGGCAAAGATGAAAGGTAATTATTTTGCCAAAGTCGAAGCATTTAACCCTGGGCATTCTACAAAAGATCGTATCGCTTTATATATTATTGAAGAGGCCGAAAGAAAAGGACTATTAAAACCTGGAGATACTATTATTGAGACTACAAGTGGAAATACTGGATTTAGTATAGCCATGGTTAGTATTATAAAAGGATATAAATGTGTATTGGCAGTGACTTCTAAGTCTTCTATCGATAAAATTGATATGTTAAGGATAATGGGTGCAAAGGTGTATGTTTGCCCTGCACATGTTAGCGCGGATGATTCACGATCTTATTATCAAGTTGCCAAAAGGCTTCATCAGGAAATGAAAGGTTCTGTTTATATTAATCAGTATTTTAATGAGCTTAATATAGATGCACACTATTATTCAACTGGGCCGGAAATATGGAAGCAAACCAATGGTAAAATAACCCATTTAGTTGCTTGTAGTGGTACTGGAGGAACGATTTCTGGTACTGCGCGTTTTTTGAAAGAGCAAAACCCTAATATTAAAGTTATTGGTATTGACGCCTATGGTTCTGTTTTACAGAAATATCATGAGACCGGTGAATTTGATGCTAATGAGATTTATCCATACCGAATTGAAGGTTTAGGAAAAAACTTGATTCCATCTGCGACTGATTTTAATTCAATAGATTTATTTATTAAAGTAACTGATGAAAGTAGTGCACATACAGCTCGTGAATTAGCCAAAACCGAAGGCTTATTGGTAGGATATACAAGTGGCGCGGCTATGCAAGGCTTAAAACAATTGGATGAAGACGGTGTCTTTGATGAGAATAGCAATGTTGTTGTCATTTTTCCAGATCACGGTTCTCGTTATATGAGTAAAATATATAATGATGAGTGGATGAGTCAGCAAGGATTTTTTGATGCAGAAAGTGAAGAAGTTGTTCAGATTGAATACATTAAGTAAATAAAACATATAGTTATTAATGGCCATTGCAGTTTGTAATGGCCATTTTTTTTATAATTTCTTACTTTAAAAGTATATTGTTATCCTGATTAATTTAACTAATTTTGTGACCTATTTTCAAAAACAGAAGTTTCAATGAGAGATTTATTTGATAAAATATATAAAGACAAAGGACCATTGGGAAAATGGGCAGAACAAGCAGAAGGATATTTTGTATTTCCTAAACTAGAAGGGCCTATTTCTAATAGAATGGGTTTTAGGGGAAAGGAAGTAATTACCTGGAGTATAAATGATTACTTAGGTCTTGCTAATCATCCAGAAGTAAGAAAAGTTGATGCTGAAGCGGCTGCTCAATATGGATCTGCATATCCTATGGGTGCAAGAATGATGAGCGGACATACTGATCTTCATGAACAGTTACAAAGAGAGCTTGCAGCTTTTGTAAATAAAGAAGCAGCGTATCTCTTAAATTTTGGTTATCAGGGGATGGTTTCGACCATTGATGCTTTGGTTTCCAAGGATGATGTGATAGTATATGATGTTGATGCTCATGCTTGCATAATTGATGGTGTTCGCCTTCATTTAGGTCAGCGATTTACTTACAGACATAACGATATGGAAAGTATCGAGAAAAATTTGACACGTGCCACGAAAGTAGCAGAAAAGACTGGTGGAGGAATTCTTTTAATTTCTGAAGGAGTTTTTGGAATGCGTGGAGAACAAGGAAAATTGAAAGAGATTGTAGCCTTAAAGAAAAAATATAACTTCAGGTTTTTTGTAGATGATGCTCATGGGTTTGGTACTCTTGGTAAAACAGGAGCTGGAGCAGGAGAGGAGCAAGGAGTACAAGATCAAATTGATGTTTATTTCGCAACTTTTGCTAAATCTATGGCAAGTACTGGGGCATTTATTGCTGCTGATGAGGAGATAATAAATTATTTGAAATACAATTTACGATCGCAAATGTTTGCAAAATCTTTGCAAATGCAATTAGTTGTTGGTGCATTGAAGCGATTAGATATGCTTCGAACAATGCCTGAGCTTAAAGAAAAGTTGTGGAAAAATGTAAATGCATTACAAAATGGGTTAAAGAAGCGTGGTTTTGATATTGGTACTACACAAAGTTGTGTAACTCCAGTATATCTTAAAGGTAGTATCCCAGAAGCGATGGCTTTGGTAAAGGATTTACGTGAAAACTATGGTATATTTTGTTCCATTGTTGTATATCCAGTGATTCCAAAGGGATTGATTCTTCTTCGAATGATTCCAACTGCCTCTCATAATATTGATGACATTAATGAAACTTTAGAGGCTTTCTCGTCTATAAGAGAAAGATTAGAGAATGGAACCTATAAGCGTCTATCTGCATCTGTTGCAGCCGCAATGGGTGAATAAAGTCTTATAACATAAAATATAAGAATAAACCATTGGTGATTTTCACTAATGGTTTTTCATTTACAGTTCTTTTCTAAAAGTGCTTCTTTCTTTATGTAGTACTGGATTATAATCTTTCCATAATAGTTGAACGGCAGTATTTTCTATCAACTCAGGATTAGTTTCAACGGTATGTATTCCTTTTGAATTGAATAATATTTGCATTTCTTCAAAGATAATCGCTGTTACGCCTTTACCTTGATATTCAGGATCAATACCAATCAAGTAAAATTCAGCTTTTTCATTCTTTTTTTGGGCTTTCAGAATATGAAACCATCCAAAGGGAAGTAGCCTTCCATTGGCTTTCTTTAAGGCTTTGGAAAAAGAGGGCATGACAACTGAAAAGGCAATTAACTTACCAGTTTTATCCTTTATACACGTAATATAATCGGGATGAATGAAATTGAAATATTTTTCTTTGTAATAGTCTATCTGATATTGCTGAATTGGAACAAATGTTTGTAATGTATTATATGTCATATTTAACAAACCAAACATATCGTTAACAAATGGTAGAATTTCTTTCTTATTCTTAAATCTAATGACTGTTAATTCATATCGTTCTCTAATAATTCTAGAAAACTTTTTTACTTTTTCAAAAGCTTCTTGTGGAATGCTTAATCTAAATTCCACCCAAGTAGCTTCTTTTTTAAATCCAAGTGATTCAAAATGTTGGGCGTAATATGGGTAGTGATACCAAGTAATCATAGTGTTGAGTTCTTCAAATCCATTAGTCAGAATTCCAGCTTTTTCCATATTAGAAAAACCAACTGGTCCCTCTGCATATTGCAGATTATGCTTTCTCCCAGTTTCATAAACTATTTCAAGTAGGGCCTTAGTCACCTCAATATCATCTATCATATCCAACCAACCAAAACGCACTTTTTTCTTTCCGATTTCATCAATCTCTAAGTGATTTAAAATCACCGCAATTCTTCCAACAGTCTCGTTATTTTTGTAGGCCAAATAATATTTTGCTTCGGCATTTTCAAAAACTGGGTTTTTGGAAGAATCGAGAGTTGTTATTTCATCATTTATTATGGGAGGAACCCAATACTTGCATTTCTTGTAAAGTTGAAATGGAAACGTAACGAACTCTTTTAGTTCCTTTTTAGAAGCAATCTGTCTAACACTAATCATAAAATTATAAGCTATAAGCCATCACCATCTCCTCCATCTTCATCAAATTCAAGACCGTCCTTTCTTTTATTCTTTTTCTTTTTCTTTTTCGGTTTTTCTTTATTCTCTTCTTTCTTTAATTTTCGACCTTCCTTGCCCTTTTCTTCAATAAATTCATCTTCTTCATGCATATCGAACCTATAAGCCATACCAATTCTTCCATATACTAAAGAAGGAGTATCTTTAAAATTAAGCAAAATAGAAGCATCTACGTGAAAGTTTTCATTAACTAATGCTGCTGCACCACCTCTAAATAATTGATCTGCATAAAAGTCACTTTTAAATCCTTGATTTTCTACGAAAACAGAAAACCAATCGGTCAACGTATGAGTAAGTGTGAGAATATATCCATAGGTAGGAGTATCTGTTGTAATACGATCTGCCACAATGTTTGTAACGAAGACAAATCCTCCAATAAAATTATTTTGAGTTGCAAAGACTAATTTTGGACTAATACTTCCCTCATGTTCGAGTGTCGATTCATCTGGATCTGGTGTAAAAGGATTGTCGGCAAAATCAAAATTAGCTCCGGCATAAAATGACATAGCTGGGATAAAGTCCCTCCATTGTATCTTATTATTAGCTTTCCAGCTATATAAATTAGGCCCCTCAAGTTCCATCTTTCTATATGGGTCATAAAATAAGTACTTTCCACCAATAGTATTACTTCGGAAATTGCTTTCATTATATTTAATAGGAATACCACCCCGATTATCTGTGACAGAATTCGACTGGAATTCACCAATTAGACTGACTTCCAATTCTTCCTTCCAAAAACCATAGCGGATAGCATAATCAAAGCCAAATGCACCCGTTTTCGTTTCTTTTAAACGATGTTTCTCACTGCCAAATGCAAATCCACCTTCCAATTGGAGAACATTTTTACCTACCGAAAACGCCCCTTGTGAAGCACCGGGTCTGTTATTATTAATAGTCTCGGTATATTGCGCTAATAGACTGTAATTATTTAGGAGAATTGATAAGAAAAGACAATAAAAAATAGTCTTCATAGAATTTCGGTTTAGTTCAAAGATATAAGATTTTATCATTTATTTAATAGTTGATTTTTTTCTTTTTCTATATCAATTGTTACTTTTGAAAAAGAATTCAATGATATGATAACTTTTCTGAGAACGATTTTAATTATACTTCTGGTATATTATGGACTCAAGTTTTTGTTTAAACTTTTTGCTCCATACATTATGCGCTATTTTGTGAAAAAAGCCGGGGAAAAATTTGGGCAAACATTTGGAGCAAATCCCACAAGAACTTATGAAAATACACAAAGTGAAGGAAGTGTTAGTTTTGATAAAAGGCCTTCTTCTAGAGCAGAAAATAAAAGTAAATTGGGCGATTACGTAGATTTTGAAGAAATAGAATAGAGCTTTTTATTTCGTTTCTAATCTAAGGCTTTCTAACGGATTTTTTATAATTTCCCCAAGTCATTAATTACACTCTTTCTATGCTTCATAAATTAAAGTTATTTCTTCCACATTTTATTGTTTTATTGTTATTTGTATTTGCCTCATTAGCCTATTTTAGTCCTGTACTGAAGGGGAAATCGATCTTTCAAAGTGACATTGCTCAGCACAATGGCATGGCAAAACAACTTCGAGATCATCGGGCTACGACAGGTTCAGAAACCTATTGGACAGATTCCGCTTTTGGGGGTATGCCTACATATCAATTGGGGGTAAAATATCCTCATAATTATATAAAAAATTTAGACTTACTAATTCGTTTTTTACCACGTCCGGCAGATTATTTGTTTCTTTATTTTATTGGAATTTATATATTATTATTAGTGCTAAAAATAGATTATAAACTTGCTTTTTTAGGAGCTTTAGCATTTGGATTTTCTACTTATTTAATAATTATCTTAGGCGTAGGGCATAATGCAAAAGCGCATGCAATAGCTTATATGCCTTTAGTGTTAAGCGGGGTAATCTTGACATTTAGAGGAAAATATTTTTATGGATTTATTTTAACATGCATTGCTCTAGCATTGGAATTAGCTGCCAACCATTTTCAGATGACCTATTATTTAAGTTTTATTGTGATATGTATTGGCGTAGCATATTTAATTGATGCATATATAAAAAAAATACTTATTTCTTATATTAAGGCAAGTACCGTGTTGATAGTTAGTGCATTGGTTGCTTTAGGGCTAAATGCTACTAATATTATGGCAACCAAGGAATATGCGGATACCTCAACAAGGGGAAAAAGTGAGCTAACCATTAATGCCGATGGTAGCCCAAAAGAGGCATTAAGTGGGCTTGACTATAATTATATTACCGAATATAGCTATGGGAGAGTCGAATCTTTTAATTTATTCATACCCGGTTTCATGGGTGGCGGTTCAGGTGATCCTTTACCAAAAAATTCTAATTCGTTAGATGAAATATTAAAACTTGGTGCTTCCCCACAGGAAGCTAATGATATTTTGACTCAATTGCCTGTCTATTGGGGCGAACAACCAATAGTTGCTGCGCCAGCTTATATAGGGGCTATCATCATATTTTTGGCAGTGCTAGCTTTGTTTTTGATTCGTGGAAGAACGAAATGGTGGATTGTTACTGCGTTTTTATTAAGCTTGTTTTTATCATGGGGAAAGAATTTTAGTTTATTGACGGATCTTTTTATTGACTATGTACCAATGTATAATAAGTTTAGGGCGGTATCGTCCATACAAGTAATTATTGAATTGGTGCTACCAGTTTTGGCTATTTTAGGACTGCATCATTGGTTTAAATCTCAGAATGGTCAGGAGGAAAAGAAAAAAGCATTGATTTACGCTACTGGCATAGTTGGTGGTCTTACTTTATTATTCATATTGTTTAATTCGGCATTATTTGATTTTAGCAGCCCATATGATCAAATTATACGAGAGCAATTAGGAACACCTCTTGTTGATGCCCTTCGAGAGGATAGAATGAGCATCTTTACTCAAGATGCTATTCGCTCTTTAGTTTTAGTGGTTTTAGCTGCGGGTACTTTATGGTTTCATTTAGCTTCCAAATTGAAACACACAATCTCGATTGTAATACTTTCCGTTTTAATTGTTGGAGATTTGGTCATGGTTGATCGTCGTTATGTGAACAATGATGATTTTGTGCAGGCGAGAATGATAAATGAACCATTTGAAAAAAATGGAGCTGATATTCAAATACTTCAAGATGACGGATACTATAGGGTTTATGATGTCACTGGAAATCCTTTTAATAGTGGACGTGCTAGCTACTTTCATAATGCATTAGGCGGTTACCATGCTGCTAAGCCAGGACGGATGCAAGAGATTGATGATTTCTATTTGAGTAAAGGTGATGTAGGGATATTGAATATGATGAACGTAAGATACATTATAACTCAAAATAAAGATGGTGGGCCTATTGCTCAACGTAATCCATTTGCTAATGGGAATGTTTGGTTTGTAGAAAATGTATTATTTGCTGAAACCGCAAATGACGAAATGAAACTTTTGGATAGCTTGAACACAAAAGTTACAGCAGTTATTAATAAAGAGTTTATAGCGCAAGTACCCGTTAAAAAAATTGAGAGAGATTCAACCGCAACAATTGAATTGGTTAGTCATCAACCACAACATCTCGTGTACGAGGCATCTACAAATTCTGCTCAATTGGCGATATTTTCAGAAGTATACTATCCTAAAGGCTGGAATGTGTATATAAATGGCAAACCAGCCGAATATATTAGAGCCAATTATGTTTTGAGAGCTATGCAAATTCCTGAAGGGAACACTAGGATTGAGTTTAAATTTGAACCTGAAGTTATTCAAACAGGAAGTACAATAAGCCTTTCAATTAGTATTTTATTCAGTCTTTTTATATTGGGAGGTTTGTATTATGAAAATAGAAAAAAGACAATTCGATCAAAAAGTTGATAATTGTTGAAGCGCGTCCTCATCATAACATATTATTGGCCACCTTCTGGTGGGCCAGGGGTTCAGCGATGGTTACAATTTGTAAAATATTTTAAAGAATTTGGAATAGAACCTGTTGTTTATGTTCCAGAGAATCCTCACTATCCTATATTGGACTCTAGTTTTTCTTCTGAAGTCCCAGTAGATATTGAAGTATTGAAGCATAAAATCATTGAACCATATCGCTTCGCTGGACTACTTTCTAAAAGGAAAACAAAACAGATTAGTAGTGGAATCATCACGAGTAAGAAATCGTCTTTCATTGAAAAACTACTACTTTTTATTCGAGGCAATTTTTTTATTCCTGACGCGAGAGTAGGTTGGGTAAAACCGTCGGTACAATTCCTTCAAAACTATATTTCTAAAAACCCTGTTGAAGTTATCATTACAAGTGGCCCACCACATAGTTTACACTTAATAGGGATGCAGTTGAAAGAAGCATTAAATCTGAAATGGATCGCTGATTTCAGGGATCCTTGGACAACGATTCATTATCATAAATCCCTTCGTTTAATTGCAGGTTCAGAAAAAAAACATAGGCAATTAGAGTCTAAAGTACTCAATGAGGCAAATATCGTTATAGTCACAAGTCCTACTACTAAAAAAGAATTTGAGTTAATTACAACTAGGCCTGTTAAAGTTATAACGAATGGCTTTGCTCAATCTGAAATAAAAAAACCAACCTTAGATAGTTCTTTTTCAATTGCTCATATTGGTTCGTTACTAAGTGATCGTAATCCTAATATCTTTTGGAAAATTCTTTCAGAAATAATTGTGGAGATTCCTTCTTTTAAGAAAGATTTGATGATAAAATTTGCAGGTGTTATTAGTGATGAAGTGATTGAGAGCTTAATGAAATATGGTTTATCTGAAAACTATTCTATTATTGGTTACGTATTGCATTCTGAAGCATTACAGCTGCAGAAAAGTGCTCAGGTTCTCCTTTTAGTAGAAATTGATAGCCGTGAAACGCGTTCTATAATTCCAGGAAAGTTATTCGAATACCTAGCGGCGCGGCGTCCCATAATTGGTTTAGGACCAATAGGAAGTGATTTTGAAGGTATTATTAAAGAAACAAAAAGTGGGAAATTTTTTAATTATGACCAAAAAGAAGAATTGAAAAAATACATTTTAGACCTTTATAATCAATATAAAAGTGCGGGAATTAATATTTCTTCCGAAGGAATAGAAAAATATAGTAGGAGGGAACTAACGAGGCAAATGGTTGGTCACATTAACAACCTATAAATAGGAAACCCTCAAACGATATATACCGTATGAGGATTTCTGTACTACCAATTAAATTTTTATTGCCCCCTACCTTCCCGAGAATTGGCTCTATGGGTTACGGATTTTTCTGTTCGGTTTACAGATTTTTCGGATTTATTATTTGAAGCATTATCTCTCATTTGTTCAGTTCTATTTACATTATTCTTGTTATTTGTAACAGTAGACCTATCAATCCTGCCAATATTTCTTGTTGTTGTAGGTCTTTCGTTTTTCGCTTCATTTATACCTTCTCTTTTATCAATCGATGAACTGTTGATAGACTTTCTTGGTTTTTCAATTCTAGAATATCTATTTTCAGTAGTAGAGTTTTTACTTCTACCATATTCAGCGACCATAGTATTTCTATGGTTTGGCTTGTAATCTTTATTTATAAAATTACGGCCATCCCTGTAATGAGTTCGGCTTCCTGGCCTATGAAAATCTTTTCTGCCATTACCATAGGGTACATTATATCGGTTTTTATAATAATTACTATGATCATGATAGCTAAATCGAATAGGATTATAATATTGTCTGTATGGATAATCATATACGATGCAGCTAGTATAAACAGGTCTTATATAATATATGTGCCAAGGGCGATATACATAAAATTGATTGTAAATATTTATATAACCTGTACTACCTCTATAATAACCATAATAATCATAATTAATGGATAATCCACCTACACGAATGATTCGTCTATCATTGTACTGAATATTAACATTACCTGCCTGAGTAATACGACCATAACTATCATAATAAACGGGTACATTTTCTACCTGTATTATTGCACCATAATCATCATACTGAACAAACATTTCATAGTCGTAACCAGAATTAAAGCTTATGTTCACGTTTGGTGTGTTCAAGATAACTTGATTTGATTGTATAAGGCCCACATAGACAAAGTCGAATTGACCATCTGAAAAGACTGAAAACTCAACTCCACCTTCTTCAAAAATGTAGGTCTGATTATCGTATGGATTATAGGTGAAATTTTCTGATTCTGCCAAAGTAGAAATTGATGCTTTAACAGTTATTCCTATCAAAAAGAAACTGAACACTAGAATTGCTAATTTTTTCATAACGATAATTTTAAGTTTAACATGAGTTAATTTTTAGGTCAGCACCGAACATTGTTTATAATTACAACGACCGTGCCAAAAAAACATAATGCTTGTGAATACCTGATTTTGAAGGGATAAGAGAATATGAGATTTGGATTCGAATATTAACTATTAATAAAATAAGTAAGGAAAAGGTAATTGAGTTTATATTTATATTTGTGAGAGAAATAAAAAAAATCCGCCGAACCTTTTTATGGGAACGACGGATCCTTAACTAACTAACCAACCAAAACTTTTAAATTTCTTCTTAAATGTCTGAGGTAATTTATTTCAGAGTCATTGTTAATTTCATATTTCAATCATCGTGCCAAATTATTTTTTTTTCTCATTATGAATAAAAGTTTATGAGTTAATTAACAATAAATCTCTCCTAGTATTAAGCATTTCTCAATGTCATTCCCTAAATTGAGTGGGTTGCTATTTTGAAAAATAACTCAAAATGAAAAATTATTAAAATGACATTGACATTTAGCTGGAATAGATTTTATTTTTAAGGTATTGTGCAGTAAATGACACCTTGTTCTTCACAATCTCTTCAGGAGTTCCTTCTGCAATTATTTGTCCTCCATTAATCCCACCTTCAAGTCCGAGGTCAATTATATAGTCCGCACATTTTATAAGATCTAAATTATGTTCGACAACAATAACCGTATGCCCTTTTTCAAGTAATGCATAAAATGAGGCTAATAATTTTTTAATGTCGTGAAAATGCAAGCCAGTAGTAGGCTCATCAAATATGAACAAAGCCTTGTCTTTTGTAAATCCTTTCACCAAAAAGGAAGCAAGCTTAATCCTTTGGGCTTCCCCTCCAGATAAAGTAGAAGAACTTTGTCCTAATTGAACATAACCAAGGCCAACATCTTGGAGTGGTTGTAATTTATTTTTAATTTTTCTTTCATCATGAAGATTGAAGAACCTAATCGCATCATCAACCGTAAGGGTTAAAACATCGTTGATGTTCTTATCGTGAAACTTTACTTCTAGAACTTCCTTCTTAAATCGTTTACCCTTGCAAGTATCGCATTCTAAATGGACATCTGCCATGAACTGCATTTCTATGGTAACTTCACCATCCCCTTTACAAGTTTCGCATCTTCCACCATCAACATTAAATGAAAAGTGTTTGGCTTTATAGGCTCGAATATCTGAAAGCTTTTGAGAAGCAAATAGATTCCTTATATCATCATAAGCTTTTATATACGTTACTGGATTTGACCTACTCGAACGTCCAATGGGGTTTTGATCGATAAACTCAATGCTTTTAATGTTCTTAAAATTTCCTTCTAAAGCTGTAAAATGCCCCGGTTTTTCTCCATAGCCATCAATTTCTCTTTGTAGAGCAGGGTATAAAATTTTCCGCACCAGAGTACTTTTTCCACTGCCTGACACTCCTGTTACTGCAGTAAAAACTCCAATTGGAAAAGTGACGTCTATATTTTTTAAATTGTTATGTCTTGCTCCTTTAATCTTGATGCCATCTTTCCAGAGTCGGCGCTTCTTAGGAACTTCAATCATTATTGTACCGTTAAGGTAACCAGCAGTTAAAGAATTCGATTTCAAAATATCCGAATAGGATCCCGAAGCAACTACCTCTCCTCCAAAAGTACCCGCTTCTGGTCCAATATCAATGATTTCATCCGCTGCTTTCATTATGTCTTCATCATGTTCTACAACAATCACCGTGTTTCCTAAATCACGAAGAGATTTCAAAACTTTTATTAATCGATTAGTATCCTTTGGATGCAAACCTATACTAGGTTCATCCAAAATATACATTGATCCTACTAGATTACTACCTAAGGAAGTTGCAAGGTTTATTCGCTGAGATTCACCTCCTGATAAAGTGTTGGATTTTCGGTTAAGGCTTAAATAGCTCAATCCAACATCAATTAAAAAGGAAAGACGATTGTTGATTTCTAATAATAATCGTTTAGCGACTTTTTGATCGAATTCAGATAGTTTTAGATTCGAGAAAAATACAGCGGCTTCATTTATTGGTAATTCAACCAATTCTTGAATAGAGATCCCATTTATTTTTATGTATGCAGCTTCTGGTCTTAGCCTCTTCCCAGAACAACTTGGACACTTTGTTTTGCCACGATAACGAGATAACATTACTCTATTTTGAATTTTATAAGCTTTTGATTCTAAAAAGTTAAAGAAACTATTCAGCCCTTCAAAATATTGATTTCCGACCCAAACTAGTTGCCTTTGTGAATCGGTAAGTTCAAACCATGGTTTATGAATAGGGAAGTCAAATTTATAGGCATTATTTACTAGTTGATCACGATACCAACTCATGCTTTCTCCCCGCCAAGGATAAATGGCATTTTCATATATAGAAAGTCCTGTATTTGGAATCACTAAATCTGAATCTATTCCAATTACATCACCGTATCCTTCGCAATTTGGGCAAGCACCAAATGGATTATTAAAACTAAATAAATGAGCATTTGGTTCCAAAAAGGTTATTCCACCTTCTTCAAATCGATTATTAAACTCCTTGATTTTATCATTGGAGAGATTTTCAATGTACAATTCACCTTGCCCTTCAAAAAAGGCAATTTGAATTGCATCAGCCAATCTATTATAAAAGTCTTCATCTTCTTTGGTTATGATACGATCTATAACTAAATCTATTTTTTCAGGAAAGGACTTTCCTTCTAATTCATCTATTCGAATTACATTATTTGCAATTTTTACCCTAGAATATCCTTGTTGAACTAGTGCTTGTAGTTTATTAGATATAGTGCGGCCTTCTTCAAGATGAATAGGAGCAAGGAGGAGAAGTTTTGAGTTAACAGGAAATTCCTTTACATATTCTATAACGTCTGAAACAGTATCTTTTTTAATTTCTTTTCCTGTAACAGGGGAAATAGTTTTCCCAATTCTTGTGTAAAGTAATTTAAGATAATCATAAATTTCAGTTGATGTTCCAACTGTGGATCTAGGGTTAGTAGCATTAACCTTTTGTTCAATTGCAATAGCCGGTGAGATTCCTTTTATTGAATCCACCTTTGGTTTATCTAATCGCCCTAAAAATTGCCGAGCATAAGAAGATAAACTCTCTACATACCTCCTTTGACCTTCGGCATATAAGGTATCAAAAGCGAGAGTTGATTTCCCGCTACCAGATAGTCCAGTAATCACAACAAGTTTATTCCTTGGAATTACTACCGTGATGTTTTTTAAGTTGTGAAGCTTTGCTCCTTGGATTAAAATATTTTTTTTAATATCTACAATTGTGGTATCCAAATTGTTGCGCTTTTTCTATTGAATTTCGCAAAGATAGTATATAGAATTAGGGATTACACCTTTGTATTAATTAATATTTTTTAATGAAATAAGTAATTTTTTTTGCATTTGTAAATAGTTTGTTGTTATATTTACCATTCTAATGAGATTAATTTAAAACATTGCCTATAGAATATTTCTACTTTTTTTAATAAAAACATAACAACTGAACAACCTATATTATAGTTGTTTATTTTTAAAAAGTATAGATATGAAGGCTAGCACAAACACAGATGCTCTTTTAGTAAGCGCATATATAGAGGGTAATGAAGCTGCACTAAGCGAATTAATAACCCGACACAAGCAAAGAATTTATAGTTTTATTTATTCAAAGGTATTTGATAGAGATGTTTCTGATGACATTTTTCAGGAAACCTTTATTAAAGTTATACGAACTTTAAAGAGGGGAGCCTATAATGAAGAAGGTAAATTTCTTCCGTGGGTAATGCGAATTGCACATAATTTAGTAATAGATCATTTCCGGAAAAATAATAGAATGCCGAAGTTTGAAAATAGTGGTGACTTTAATATTTTTTCGGTGCTATCAGATTCTTCGTTAAATGCAGAAAAGAATATGATTAAGGGTCAGATTGAGAATGACGTTAGACGACTTATCGAAGAACTGCCAGAAGATCAAAAAGAAGTTCTTATAATGAGAATTTATAAGGATATGAGTTTTAAAGAAATTAGCGAGCAGACAGGAGTAAGTATAAACACGGCTTTAGGGAGGATGCGGTATGCTCTAATTAATTTGCGCAAAGTAATTGAAAAACACAATATTATATTGACGAATTGATACAATAAAGTATTTTTTGCTACGTTATTATGAAACATTAACCTCAAAATAATGTTATATGCAAAAAATGTACTCTGAAACTTCACGTGTGGAGCGCGTGAATGAAAAATTAGCTCCAAAAGAAGAAACTATTCGATTTCTTCTGGATTATTCGATGGCTTTAAGTGTTATAGATTATAATGAATTGAAGTTTGAAGCACTTCTAAACTAAACTTTGGAAAACCCCTAAAAGCTACATTTTAGGGGTTTTTTTTTCTGCTTTTTTGACTTTTTTTGTAAAATTTTTTAAGTATTGGTTTAGTACCGTTTTTCTCCCTATTGTTTTCGTAATTATATCTTTATTTAAGTCCCAACCTCTAGCGGGAGAATATTCTCTTCCATACCAAATAATTTGTAAATGGAGATCATTCCAACGATCTTTAGGAAATAGATGTTTAGCATCTTTTTCGGTTTGAACTACATCTTTGCCATTGGATAACCCCCAGCGATACATCAATCGATGAATATGTGTATCTACAGGAAAAGCGGGTATGTTGAATGCTTGAGCCATTACTACACTTGCTGTTTTATGCCCTACTGCCGGGAATGATTCTAAAGCCTCAAAATTGGCGGGGACAACCCCATCATACTTTTCAATTAATATTTTAGAGAGTCCATAAATTCCTTTTGCCTTCATTGGGGATAAACCAACAGGTTTTATTATTTCTCGTATTTCTTCTACCGACAGTTTCACCATATCGTAAGGATTGTCAGCAATTTTAAATAAAATAGGTGTTATTTTATTAACTCTTACATCTGTACTTTGAGCAGAAAGAAGTACAGCGATTAGTAATGTATATGGGTCTTTATGATCAAGAGGAATAGGAATTGTTGGATATAATTTGGAGAGTGTTTCAATAATAAAATTTACCTTTTTCTGCTTGATCATTTTTGTTTAATTTTACGTAAAAATAAGATAATGGTAGAATTAAAAGAAGGAAATACTGCACCAAACTTCATGTTAAATGATCAGGATGGGAATTCTATTTCCTTATCCGATTACAAAGGCAAAAGATTAATTATATTCTTTTATCCCATGGCAAATACCCCTGGGTGTATTCTAGAAGTGTGTAACCTTAGAGATAATTATACTGAACTAAAAGCTAAAGGATATAGCTTATTAGGGGTAAGTGCTGATACAGAACAGAAACAAAATAATTTCAAAAGAAAATATAAATTGCCCTTCCCGCTGCTTGCAGACACCGATAAGAGCCTAATAAATGCTTTTGGAGTATGGGGGCCAAAAAAATTTATGGGAAGGACATATGACGGTATTAATAGAAAAACCTTCGTAATCGATGAACATTCTAAAATAGAACGCATAATTGAAAATGTAAAAGTAAAGGATCATGCGGCTCAAATTCTCGATTAATTTTCGATTTTGGTTTTGTCTTTTGCGTAACCAAATAAGCCTTTAGTTTTAATTATTTCCGATATTCCTTGAGGTAACATTTCTTCCCAACCTTCTTTACCTGAGTCAATCATAGACAATACTTCTCTTGAAAAAATATCTAAAACATCTGGATTAAAGTTAGTGATATCAACCACTTTACCATTGTAAATGAAAAACTTATACAATTCTTTCATTCGAGGATGTACTTTTAAATTTTCACTGGTTGTAAGTATGTGAGTTTCTTGATCTATCATCGGGTAGAGATAAACTTTTAAATCCTTAAAGAATAATTTCCCAAATGCTTCCAAAATTCCCCCACTTAAATGTCTGTAGTACTTCTCATCAAAAATGTCTACTAGGTTGTTAACTCCCATAGACAGACCTAAACGCATTTTAGTATAACGAGAGAAATATTCTACCAATTTATAATACTCTTGAAAATTTGAAATCATTACCGAGTGCCCCAAAGAACACAACAATCTGGCGCGATCCATAAAATCTTCTTCGTCAATCTCTCCTTCCGCACGAAGATTGGAAAGAGTAATTTCAAAAATGACTTCAGTCTTTTTCTTGTCAACTCTATTTTCCTTTAGGAACATTTCGTATGACTTCTCATACATATCAATGTTTACTTTCGTTACTGGACGATAGCTACCCCGCAATGCCAAAATATTCTTTTTATATAAAATTCTAGCGGGAAGTATATTTCGCCCTTGAGGATCGAACATAACAGCCTCGGTCATGCCGTTTTTAATAAGTTGTAAACTCATTAAACGGTTATCCACATTTTTAAACTTTGGGCCAGAAAAGTTGATTGTATCAATTTCAATTTTGTCTTGATCTATATGGTCATAAAGATAGCGGAGTAATTTTTTAGGTAAATCATATTTATAATATGCCCCATATATTAAATTCACTCCTAGAATTCCAAGTGTTACTTGTTGTTGCATTGCATCATTTTCATGAAATCTTATATGCAATGTAATTTCGTTATAATCTTCTTTAGGATCCACTTGATACCGAATCCCTACCCAACCATGACCTTTGTATTTTTTAGCAAAATCAATGGTGGTTACAGTATTTGCAAATGCGAAAAATAACTTTTTTGGATGTTTCTCTCTGGTTATACGCTCTTCAATAAGACCCATTTCATAAGAGAGCATTTTCTTTAATCTAGATTCCGAAACATAGCGTCTGTCCTCTTCAATTCCATAAATGGAATCACTAAAATCTTTGTCGTAAGCAGACATTGCTTTTGCTATAGTACCCGAGGCTCCTCCGGCTCGAAAAAAGTTTCGCACTGTTTCTTGTCCAGCTCCAATTTCAGCAAAAGTCCCGTAGATATTTTCGTTAAGATTTATTCGTAATGCTTTACTTTGAATAGAAGGAATCTCCTCAAATACTTTATCTCCTGGAATATGTTCCGGCATAACAACCTTTTATTAACTTTTCTTCGGCGTAAAGGTATTAAAATAGTCACCTAAAGTAAAAATTAATATGCTTAAATAAGAACAAGCTATTTCAATATTTGGAAATAGCTTGTTTCATAAATTATATTAAAATGAGAATCACATCCCTTTCAATTCAGTAATAAGAGATTGTATAACAGATTTAGCATCTCCAAATAACATGGACGTTCTTGGATTATAAAATAATTCGTTTTCAATACCGGCATAACCAGGTTTCATACTTCTCTTATTTACAATTATTTGTTTTGCACTTTCAACATCTAGAATTGGCATACCGTAAATAGGACTCGATTTGTCGTTATGTGCTGCTGGGTTTACGACATCGTTCGCACCAACTACAAATACAACATCTGTATTTTTGAATTCAGGATTAACGTCGTCCATTTCAGCTAATTTATCATATTCAACATTTGTTTCAGCTAGTAATACATTCATATGCCCAGGCATACGGCCAGCTACAGGATGAATAGCATATTTAACATCTATACCTTTACTTATTAGTAATTGTTCCAATTCATGGATAGCATGTTGGGCTTGAGCAACAGCTAATCCATAGCCTGGTACAATAATAATTTTTTGTGAATAATTCATTAGAATAGCGACATCACTAACAGTAGTTTTTTTAATATCTCCTTGTATTGTGTCAGATTTTCCTTGCTCACTTTCGGAGTCAGTCTCACCAAAGCTTCCAAAGATTACATTAACCAAAGATCTGTTCATAGCCTTACACATAGCGAAGGTTAGAATCGTACCTGCGGACCCAACTAGAATTCCCCCAGTAAGCATTACCATATTCCCATATAAAAACCCTCCTAAAGCTGCAGCGAGACCAGTAAAAGAATTTAAGAGTGAAATGACCACTGGCATATCTGCTCCACCAATTGGTAGTACAAAAAGTACTCCATAAAGAAGTGCTCCAAAAAATAGTATGTACAAATAAAGTTGACTATCAGAACCTGACCATATTATGAAAAAAGCGAGGATTAATAAAGCTAAAAAAATTAGGTTATTCAATAAATTATACTTGGGTAAGCGAATAGGATATTTTATAGTTCCATTAAGTTTTGCCCAAGCAATCATACTTCCAGAAAAAGAAACACTACCAATTATAAGTCCTCCCAAAATCGTAAATGTTGACAGCGTTTGACCGGAATAATGATGAAATTCAATTAAACCAATTAATGCGGCACTAGCACCACCCATTCCATTGAATATCGACACCAACTCTGGCATTTTTGTCATAGATACTTTTTTGGCAATTAGCCAGCCTACAACCGATCCGAGGATAATTGCGATGCTAATAAGGCCATAAATAAAAAGCGGGACTTCTCCTTGATATAAGAAGATGGTTCCAAATATGGCAATTGTCATCCCTCCAGCAGCAATTAAATTGCCCCTTTTGGCGGTTTCCGGATGTCCAAGCAATTTTAACCCTAAAATATAAGTGATGGATGAAATTAAATAAATGAATTCGAGGCTAAATATGTATTTCATTTTTTCTTCTTTTTAAACATTTCTAACATACGATCGGTTACAACAAAACCTCCTACAACATTAAGGGTTCCGAGGATTACAGCCACAAAGCCAAGTGATAAGGCTAATATGTTTTCAGGATCAGCACCCAACATTACTAAAATTGCCCCGATTATTATGACGCCGTGAATGGCGTTTGCTCCAGACATAAGTGGTGTATGTAAAACAGCTGGGACATGCCCTATTATTTCAACTCCCACGAATACCATCAAAATCACGATATAAACCATATCGAGATTATTGCTTAAAAAATTTACTAGTTCAGTCATAGTTAAATAGTATTTCCATTTTTTCTGATTTTTCCGTCTTGGACAATTAATGTCTCATTTGTAATCTCTTCTTCTAGATTCCATTCGAATTGAGTGTCTTTCGTTAAGTGCATAATAAAATTATACATATTTTTCCCGAATAGCTCACTCGCATTAGTTGATACACTTTCTGGAGATATAGTAGTTCCTATTATTTTTACACCGTTTCTTATTACTTCTTTATGCATTTTACTTAATTCACAATTTCCACCCTGGGCTGCTGCTAAATCAATAATCACTGCGCCATTTTTCATTTGTTCAACTTGTTCTTCTGTAATCAACACAGGCGATTTTCTTCCAGGTACCATTGCCGTTGTAATAACTAAATCTGCTTGAAATAATGATTTATTAACGGCCTCTTTTTGTCTTTTTATATAGTCTTCAGATGCGACTTTTGCATAAACACTGTCAAATTCCACTCCTTCATGTTCAACTTCTATGAATTTTGCACCTAATGATTCTGTTTGCTCTTTGGTTTCCGTTCTAATATCTGTAGCTTCGACTATTGCACCCAATCTTTTTGCTGTGGCAATTGCCTGAAGTCCAGCAACTCCAACGCCGTATACTAAAACCCTAGCAGGAGTAATAGTTCCAGCAGCGGTCATCATTAGGGGAAATATTTTAGTCATTTCATAGGCCCCGCGAATGACAGCTTTATAGCCTGCGAGATTATTCTGTGAGCTTAAAATGTCCATGTCTTGAGCTCTTGAAATTCTCGGAATAGCATCCATAGAAAAAGCAGTTGCCTCTGTAGCTGCTATGGCCTTAATAAGTTCAGGATTTGATTTGTGAAATAATTGACTCATTAATATCTGCCCTTTATTGACTAATTTCAAATCATCTTTGTCAAAAGGGTTAATTTTTATAAGGACATCAGATTCTTTGAAGACAACACCTCGTTTTTCGATTATTGCACCAACTTTTGAATAATCGGAGTTTTTGAAGGATGAAGTTAGCCCCGCATCCTCTTCAACTAAAATTTCAAATTTATGGTCTATAAGTAGTTTTACTATATTGGGAGAAATAGCTACACGCATTTCTCCTTTTTGAGTTTCTTTCAGTATTCCTATTTTCATTTGGGTTAAAATTTATAAACTGTGTAAAAATAAAATTAAACTTGCTGTAAAATTCTGACGAATATCATCTTTTAATCTCAAATAAATAGAATATCCTCCAAAATGTATTTCAAGACAATTCTTTTGTAAAATTTATTTTATTAATATTCAATGTTTTGTAACTAATTTTAGAAAAAAGACTAAATTATTATCTAATCGTTGCCATTTCATATATTATAAACCATATTTTTAGATCGATATTATAACTATGCAAATAACTTTTTTGGGAACGGGAACATCGCAAGGAATACCAGTAATCGGTAGTCAACATCCTGTTTGCCTTAGCTCTAATTTTAAAGATAAAAGATTGCGTGTTTCTGTACTACTTGAATGGGATAATTATGCATATGTCATAGACTGTGGGCCCGATTTTAGACAGCAAATGCTAAGAGAAAAGGTGAAGAAGTTAGATGGGATTTTACTAACTCATGAGCATAGTGATCATACTGCTGGTATTGATGATATTCGTCCCTTTAATTTTAGACAAGGTAAAATGCCGTTTTATGCTGAAAAGAGGGTTTTTGAATCTCTACATCAGCGTTTTGCTTATATTTTTGAAATAGAAAATAGATATCCAGGATCTCCAATTATTAACGAAATTGAATTGACAAAGGAAAGTATATTCACTTTGGGTGGAAAAAACGTAACCACGATAGGAGCAATGCACAATGATTTGCCAGTTTTGGGGTTTTGTATAGACGAATTTGCATATTTAACTGATGTAAAAACCATTGAGAATTCAGAAATTGAAAAAATTAAAAACACTAGGATTCTGGTAATAAATGCATTGAGGGAGGAACAACATCAATCTCATTTTAATCTCTCTGAAGCTTTAAAATTTATTCAGAAAGTAAATCCTGAGAGAGCATACTTAACACACATAAGCCACCTGTTGGGATTTCATGATGAAGTTGAAAAACGGCTTCCCCAAAATGTATTTCTTGCTTATGATACACTAAAAATAATTTTATAGCTATGAGAAATAAGATTTTCATGTATCTGTTCTTTTTTGCATTGTTGTTTGTGATTTTTCAATATATGAACGAAAAATCCATTTATGAATCTCAAGAAAAAAATATCAAATCACTCTCTGATAAATTATCAACGACAATTGATTCTATAGCAATATTGAATGATAAGGTTGCAGATCTCAACTATTTTACGCTTCAGGGAAATGAAAATGCCATGACATATTTTGAAAGTTCGGGGTATGATACGGCTAAGGTAGAAGCTTTAGTCACTGATGTTATTTACGAAAAAAATGGAGAAAAAGAAGGAAATCCGTTAATACCATTAGCTGGTATGAATGGTGTAATGCGTATAAATAAGTTAAAGTTTTTAAATCACAAATGGATTTTAGCCGATTTCTCTGATGGCACTTATTGGGGGGAAATGATTTTGGAATACTATTTTGACGAAAACAAAGAACTCCAAATAATCACCTTAAATTCCACTTTATATCCTTCAAATTGAATTTGAAGGAACCGTATTTATTAAGTATATCTAAATATTCAATTTTCACCATTTAGTAACCAATTTTTCAACTCAAAGAAATTTTGAGGTGAAACACCATGACCGACTGGAAATTCAGAATAGGTGCATTGAATATTTAATTTATCCAAAAAAGGTTTGGTTTTGCGCGCCCACGATACAGGAATAACTTGATCAACACTTCCATGAGAAGTATACACGTTTAATTTACTAAAATCCTTTTCACGATACCCTTCAATCAATAGATCCTCACTGATATATCCACTTAAGCCAATCACATTTTTAACTTTTTCAGGGTAGCTTAACGCTACTGAAAAACTCAATATAGTGCCTTGACTAAAACCTAATAGAGTTATTTGATTTTTATTAATGTTATATTTTTCAATAATTTCATCTATACAAGTTCGAATTAAATCTCGTGACGCAATTGCTTGTTTTGTATCATTAAACTTACCCTCTGTATTGTCAAAATAAATTTGATACCATGCATTTCCATAAGGCTGCATCGGTATAGGTGCTTTTAAGGAGATTATTGTAAATTTATCTGGCAACTCACTTGCGAAAGAAAATAAGTCATTTTCATCACTCCCATAGCCGTGAAGCATAATAATGACAGGTGACGCCATTGAAGGATTATTAGAAGCCTTAAAATTGTGCTCTAAAGATAGTTTTTGCTTCATTATGGATTATATAACACCACCAAATAAAAAAATGATTTGGAAATTTGTGACATAAAATAGTTTTGGATTAAAAAGGTTAGCTTATATTTTTAAACCATTCCTGAAATTTAACGCCCACCAAAGGCACTGGTTTTTCTTCACCCTGAATAGCACTAATTAAGCCTAAAATCCATAAAACAAATAGACCAACTTCCAAAATCCAACCTAAAATCGGGATGCTCAATATATAAAGTACCCCCCAAACCGCGACCCATGCAACAATTATTCCTAGACTTTGGCGAATATGAAAAGATGCAAAAGTATTTTTTTTATCGGTATTCATTAATAGGGCAATGACAAAACCTATTATCCAAAAATAAGAGATTATTGCAGTGGTTCTACCTTCTTCAACTGTGTTATTTTCCATGAGTTCCAGTTTAAGTTAACAATTTAATTTTATAATTTTCTTAAAGATAATTCAACTAATCTAAAAAAGTAAACCATTCTTGAAATTTATCGCTCAAAACAGGAATCGCTTTCTGCTTATAGGTTGCAGCCATAATGATGGAATAGCACCAAAGTATAACAGTAGTGACATATATATAAAAGCCAATGGCATAATCCTGTAGTGAAACTGCAATGAATAAAAGTATAATCAAACCAAACATATTTTTAATGTGCCAAGTAGTAAAAGCATTTTTATCATCTTTATTTTTAAAAATGGCTATTAACATTCCAATAAATGTTAGATATGCTATTATCGCTAATTTTTTACCTGATGGAGATTCGTGCATTAGGAATGAATTACTAATTGACCGTTAGCATAAATACCATATGGCTTTCCTTTTAATCTACTCTTTAATAAAGCTGCATTTTTGGAAGTAGACAGAATATCCTTTTCAGTAAAAGTCCATTCTATGGCCGGATTAAAGAGTGTTATATCTGCTTTTGCGCCTTCTTCAATTGAGTTAGTGGTAATCCCGAAAGACGTTCTCAGACCTGTCAATGCAACTATTGCAGTCTCTAGATCAATTAAACTATTCAGTGCTCCGAAACAACTTTCTAGTCCAATGCTGCCAAAACTTGCTAGATCGAACACAACTTTTTTGTGCTCTATATCCATTGGGTCATGATCACTCGTAACTCCGTCAATGACTCCTTCCTTTAGACCTTTTAGTAGTGCTTTTATATCCTCACTCGTACGAAGTGGAGGTAATAATTTAAAATTAGTATCAAAACTTTCTAGCTCAACATCAGTTAGATATAAGTTAGTAACGGCTACACTACAACTAAGGTTTAACCCTCTCTTTTTTCCTTCTTTAATTAGTTCTACCGATTTTTTCGTAGAAATTGTTGGAATGTGTAATTTTCCGCCCGTATATTCTAAAAGGTATAGATCTCTCACGATTTGTATTTCTTCAGACAGCGCGGGAATTCCTTTCAAACCAAGTCGTGTACTATTTACTTCCTCATTCATCATGCCGTTATGAGCAACCGATTTTTCAAAAGGAAATGATTGCACCATTCCTTCAAAACCTTGGGCATACTGCAAAGCAATTTTTAATAGATTTGCATTCTCAACTGGTTTTTTATAATCGTAAAAGGAAATTGCCCCTGCACTTTTCATATCATATAATTCGGCTAGATCTACTCCATTACTTCCCGATGTAAGCGCACCAATAGGATAGAGGTTCACTGCATTTCCTTGAGCTTTTGATTTTAAGAACTGAACATTAGCTTTGCCATCCGTTACAGGAAAGTTATTCGCATTTAATGCTACTGCTGTAAAACCACTCATAGCTGCGGTTTTTAAGCCGTTCGCAATCGTTTCTCGTTCTTCATAACCAGGCTCACCGAAAGAAACGCTCGAATCAAACCAACCTTGTGAAATATGTAAATTTGGAAGTGAAACCTGTTTTATCTTATTAGAACTTGGAAGGGAACTCCCAAGCTTTGATATCATTCCATTTTCAATAAGAACATCTCGCTTTTTTAGATGATGCTTACTGCTGGGGTCAATTATTACAGCCGATTTTAGTAAAATATTCATTTATAGAATTTTAAAATAATCATTTCGATCATTAGAAACAGTAATGCAAAAATAGTAAACCATTTCCAAAAACTGTTAATTGTATTTTCTTCAGCTAAGTCATTAAATAAATCATCCACATTCTTAAAAAGTTTAACTCCTTGCCATTTTTCAACATCAGCATATTGTAGGATACTTTCCTCACGATTGTAATTGTAACTAACATTTTCAATGAATTCCTTTTCTTTCTGAATTTGAAAGTTTCCAGAAGTCGAAGGGGCATCATTGGTCGTAATATTTACTTGATTTGCCTTTGTTTGTTGAAGGGGAATAAAAGTCATACTGCTATCCCGAATAGTCAATATCTCATCTTGAATGAGAGCGATAGAAACTGAAAATTTATTTTGTTTGCCAACCAGATAATAAAGTTCGGGCAATGGGAGACTCTGTTGAGCCATATTATAAAGTGTTGGTACAATTAAAGGTGAATTCTGAAAATTTGAATTGATAGAATTTAATGAAGCCGTGCATACATAAGTGTTCTTATTTTGAAGAATAAAGGCCTTTCCGTCCTCAAAATTTAATACAGATGAAGCATTAGAGTTTATGTTAAAAAATGAATTTACAACTGGATACTGAAAATTTACAACTCGCTTCTCAAAAACATTTCGATATAGAGGATGGTCAAAAACAATATTTGTAATCTTTTTTTCTTGCAAAATATTTTCTGAAAAACTTCCTAATTCAAAACTATTAAGTAAAATATTGTAGTTCTCGATATTGGCCATCATAGATGGAATAATAAATAAACTTCCACCGTCGCTAATAAATGAATTTATCGCTGTAGTTAGGGAAACAGGGATGTCATCTAATTCATTGAGAATAATAAAGTTTTGCGATGGAATATCATTGTAATTAAGGCTTTTAAATGACTGTTGGCTATATTCAAATTCGGGCTGATCAAAAAGCCGTTGAATAAATTTCGCATCTCCATCATTGATTGACAATACCTTTATTTTCTGGGGAATGTTAATACTAAAGAACAGTGTATTGTCAAAAATTAGATTAGGCTCATTAAGCACAAGTTTTCCTTTAAAAGCTGAATTCGTTTCTAGGTCAAACGTAATGGTATTCGTTGAATTTTGACTAAAATCTAAAGCCGTTTTTGCTACTAAAGTTGTTTCATTAAACAGAGATAACGGAGTGCTTTTAACATCTTTTCCTTGAGAAGAAAGAACAACATTCAATTTCATTCCGTCGGAGTTTTTTGAGACAATATACGCTGTGTCAATAACAATATTGGACTTTATGATGGGCTTGAGTTGCACAGCGTGTACTAACAATTCGGAAGGAACCTCTGCAAATGCATCTTTAGATTGAAAATCAGATACAATAATTAGTTGTTTCTGTGAATCTAAATCTTTTGAAAATAATTGGTTAGCTTTAAGTAAAACTTCAGATGTTGTAAATTGATTTTGAGTATATGAAACCTTTAAAATATCATTTTTAAAATCTTCAAGAGAGCTGCCCTTTTTTGAAAAATCGTTGGTAAACCAGCTAATTTTAGAAGAATTAAAAGGTTGTTCATAAAGATCATGAATAGCTCGCTGTAATAGTGGACCTTGCGATCCTTTTGCTTGCATGCTAAAGGAATTATCAAGATAAAGAACAATTTCCTTTTGGTTGTTTAAACTATTTTTTGAGGCTGTAAAAGGCTGAGCAAAAGCTACTATTAGACAGGTCATAGCGGCTAATCGTGCTAATAAGATAAGCCATTTTTTAAGTTGGGAGCTCTTCCTAGTCTGAATAGTGACTTTTTTAAGAAAAGCAACATTCGTAAAATCTACCTTTTGAAATCGGCGGAGTTGGAAAAGATGAATAATAATAGGGATGAGTAGGAGGGAAAGCGCATAAAGAAGTTCGGGGTGTTTAAACTGCATTCCTAAAAATATTTTTCAAAGATATAAAATGCAATATAAATATTGCCTACTTATTAAGAGTAAACGTGAAAGTACTTTTAAAATTTAATTAGAATGTTGAACAATTTTTATAATATTTTGAAATTATCACCAACTCTCACTAGATTTACTTTATCAAAAAAAACCTGTGAAACAAACTTCACAGGCTCTTTTTATTTCTTTTATTGAAATTATTATTTTAATACTTAGTAGCTAGGAGGGGCGCAATCGGTAAGACAATAGCTTAAAAACATTGCCCAATTATTACCAGGAAATTGTTCTCCATTTGCCCAAGCAGTTTCTTGTTGAGTTCCATTCCCTGTATCAAGACTAACTTCTGCATGAGCAGCTATACAACCGTCGCATTCAGGAATTTCTGAAAGAGGAATGACCCACACAACTTCCGTAGTCCCTGCTGGCTCAGTTGATTGATAAGGGAAATGTCCAACTTTTGGATTTCCACGACGATTTGTAGGGATTGCGTCACATTCTCCAACATATAGATGTGTGGCATTTATTTCCCAACCACTTGTTGTTGTGTATGTTACAACTAAATCATTGTTTAAAATTTGATAACTAACTATCCCAGCAGTATAATGCTGTCCCGCAATTAAATCTATTTCTGTATAACAATTATTTGCATCTCGATTAAATTGTCTTGTACCTTCCAGTGTAGTTCTACTATCCTTTTGAACAGTTATAATTTCATTATCAGTGCTACAGCTAAGAATAGTTAAACAAGTTAAAAGAATTAAAGTGTAAGTTTTTTTCATGATAAGGAGTTTTTTTGGTTATAAAGCATAAATATAATAATAATATTACACTTAAACCAATAAATAAGCTTTTAATCGATATTTTAACATTAATTAATTAATATATGTTAAAAAAAATATACTAAAAGCTTTCAAAAACACCTAGACCAAACAATGCAAAATCATATTTTACTGGATCGGAGGGATCTAACTCTCTCAAGGAGGAATCGAGCTCAGAGAGTGCTTTGCCATCATTTTGGTATCGACTTAATAGTTTTAATTTGCGTGCTACATTACCGCTATGTACATCAAGAGGGCATGAAAGTTGGGATGGTGAAATGCTCTTCCAAATCCCAAAGTCGACACCATTTTTATCTTTTCGCACCATCCATCTCAAAAACATGTTGATACGTTTTGCTGCAGAATTTTTCAAAGGATCGCTAATATGCTTTTCTGTCCTAAGTAAATGGGGTAAACTAAAGAATATTTTTTTAAAATGGTGTATAGCAAGTTGCATAGACTCTTTTTCGGAATTCTTTGAGAACACTTGTTCTAGTCCACCATGCTTCAGATAGATATTTTGTATTGCAAGAATAAAATAAGCTAGATCATTTTCATTGAANGTTCTGTGCACAAAACCTGATAGTTTATCAAAATCACTTTTAGAAAAATCCATAACAAAATCATAAGGGGAATTCCCCATTATTNGTATTANCCTATTTCCATTATTAATAATGCTTTTGCGGTTACCCCATGCGATAGTAGCCGTTAGGAATGCTGCAATTTCAATATCTTCCTTTAAAGTAAATTGATGTGGAATTTGGATGGGGTCACTTTCAATGAAATGAGTGGTGTTATAAAGTATGACCTTCTCGTCTAGAAATTCTTTTAGTTCCCATTTTTCCATAAAAGATTAAATAATCTTTCCGTCTTGCATGACTAATTTTCGATCCGCCATCTCAGCAAGTTCTTCATTGTGAGTTACTATAACAAAGGTTTGCCCAAACTCATTTCTTAGTTTAAAAAATAGATTATGGAGGTTTTCTGCACTTTCAGTATCAAGATTTCCACTAGGCTCATCAGCTAATATGATTGCAGGATTGTTGATTAATGCTCTCGCTACAGCCACCCTTTGCTGTTCTCCGCCAGAAAGCTCATTTGGTTTATGGGTTTCTCTGTTTGCAAGACCTAAGAATTTAAGTAGGTCTGACGCTCTTTTTTCTGCTTCATGCTTCGGAGTGTTTTTTATGAAAGCAGGAATACAAACATTTTCAAGCGCGGTAAATTCTGGCAGCAATTGATGAAATTGAAAAATAAACCCTATGTTTTCATTTCTGAATTTAGCTAATTCTTTTTGACTCAATCCAGTAACGTTTATATTGTTCAAAGTTAAAATAGCTTCGCTTGTTTTGAAAGAATCTAAGGTACCTATAATTTGTAGTAAAGTCGTCTTACCGGCTCCTGAAGCACCAACAATGGATACGATTTCACTTTTGGCAATATTAAGATCAACCCCTTTTAAAACATGGAGTGAATCGTAATATTTGTGAATATTTTTTGCTACAATCATTAAAAGTTATTTATGATGTGAAAGTAGTATTTTAGTCTCGATTAAACAAAAGTACTCGGGCTTAAGACGATATTGATCATTATAAAATTATTTAAGTTGAACAAGAATTAGACTTATCAAATAAGAATATAATTGAGATAACATAAAGCCAGTTTTTGTACTTGCAAACTTATTAGCGCCAATTTAGGACAACTTAACTATTTGTTTTAAAGTAAATAAAGGACAACCCTTTTTGGTACATTTCTTGTCATGAATGTTCTCTAAATATTTATAAGAATGGATTCTCAAAAGTATGGATTATTACGAAAAGGAATTATCTTGGATGTAATTGGTATGTTGTCAATGTCGGTGCCAGTAGTAGGGCCATTTTTAGACATACTTTGGGCACCATTTGCTGCAAAGAAGATGAATGAAATGTATAAAGGAACTGAAGGTAAGATTGCATCAATTCTAGTTTTTATTGAGGAGATACTTCCTATTACAGATTTTATTCCATCATTTACTTTAATGTGGCTTTATACTTTTGTTTGGAAGAGAGAAAAGCAAAAAAAATCTCAACCAATTAAAGTAAAAGTTAATGACTAGTTATTCTGGCGTTCAAAAATGGTAAACTCAACGATCGATTAAGTTTTGTAACTTTTCAAGGTTTTGATTTTAAATACTAAGTTTAATTGATAGATTAAAACTTCTGCCAATATTTTCTGTATTGTCGACTTTTAATCTAGAAAGATGAGAGATATATTTTTCGTTAGTAAGATTCGTAACATTAAAACTAAGTTGCAGTTTTACAGTGTCAGTATCTATTGTGCTACCCGTTCCAATACTTAACAGATTATAGCCTGGAGATACAGTTTCAAATTGACTTGTATTATTCTGTTCTAAAGTGTTTTCTAGCCTTATGAACGCAAAATTTTCTTTAAGAAATTCACCTTCGTGAAATTCTATTCTAAAAGTGTTTTTTATCGTATTCGCAGGTATCAAAGGCAAGTAACTCCTATCTTCCAATTTACCCGTAACAGTTTCAAAACTACTTTCAAAATGCAGCCAATCTAACGGATGTGGATGAATATGTATTCCGAATTCTCCTCCATATAATGATGCATTATCTTGGATATAGTTATAAACCGCCGTATCGTCAATAAAAATATTAGTTGGGGTTAAATAAATATAATCTTGAATAGCATTATAAAATCCATTTCCTGAAATTTCAAAATGCTCATTCCTAAATTCTACGGAAAGATCAACTTGATAATTCTTTTCATTACTTAAAGAAGCGCTGCCAATTTCATAACGATTTGTACCTTCATGTATCCCATTTGACGTGAGTTCAGCCAGATTTGGAGCTCTAAAACCACTTGCGAAATTTATACGTCCCATAATATTATCTAAAAAGTCGACTTTAGCACCAACAGCAGCATTGACACTATTAAAATTTCGATCTAGGGCTTCTATAAAATTAAATTCCATTGAGTTGCCAACTGCCTCGCTATTTATGTTTCTATGGTCAAAGCGAAGTCCTGCCTGCAAGTCTATCTTTTGAAGATGATAATGAGTAGTGCCCATAATTCCAATATCAGAAGTTTTCGCATTCGGAATTAAAACCTCTTCCCCGAAGTTTTTGTTGACTTGGTACATTCCTTGTATGCCAACAATAGTCTCAAATCGTCCAAACTCGGGAAGGTCGTATTTTACGTCATAATTAAAGGTCTTAAGTTTGAGTTGTAATGAAGGATCTGTATATGATTCTTCATATTCTCTGCGATCATTAAACAAATAACCAGCTTTGACATTTAAACTAGAATTCTTTAGAAGTATTTTATTCTCCAAACTTAAAATATGATTATCAATTTCTTGAAAGGGCGTTACGAGGTCCTTTGAAGTCGTTTGGTCTCCAATCTCATTTGGAATTCCTATATTCGATCTGTTGTAATTATATAATAAAGTAGATTTCAAATTTAATCCTTGATAGCCTACTCCAGTTTTGAAATCTTTTTCATTAAACCTCGTATTTGTTACTCTTTGCTTCCTTCCTGTTTCGTAATCGCTGTGAATTACATAGGCCCCTCTTGCAAGAAACTTGAACTTCTTTCCAGAAGTTTTTATCCCAAAATTATTCGATGTTCCCAGTGTGTTTGAATAGTAAGTGCTGCTTAAATCGGCTTTTGTTTTGCCTATCTCAGCAAATTTTTCAGGATTGATATATAGTACTCCTCCAAGAGCGTCACTTCCATAAAGCAGAGATGCGGGGCCTTTAATAACCTCCACACTTTCAATTCCCGCATCATTAATTCCTAAACCGTGCTCATCGCCAAATTGTTGATTCTCCAAACGAACTCCTTGAGCATAAGTTAGAACTCTATTTGAGCTCAGACCTCGAATTACTGGCTTACCGATTGCTATTCCTGTACTAATTGATTCTACACCGGCAATACTTGAAATTCCATCGGCTAATGTGATAGCTCCATTTGATTTCATTTGATTAATATTTAAACGTTCTACTTTCATTACATTATCCCTTTGAAGTTGATGAAATGGTGTCGAAATAATAACTTCTTCCATTTCAATTGCACTTTCTTGCATACGAATATTTTCGACTAATGTCCCATTATCATCAAATGAAAGACGCGTCGAAATAGTAGTATATCCCAACAAGGAAATCACCACGGTGTAAGTTCCGTTAGGGATATTATTTATACTATAAGATCCATCGAGATCTGAAACTACACCTTTTTCTAATTTTGGAAAAAAAATAGTTGCTGATAATGGATCTTCATTTATTAGGCTTGTAATTTTTCCTGAAAGGATATTTTGTGCATTTATAGTTGAGATGGTAATACATCCTAATAATAAGAAATAAAAATATTTCATAAAATATTAATTTTTAGTCATTTAAATTAAGTTATATAAACTGAAAAATCACTAAAATTGAGGTGGTCCTCTTAAATAAAAACGATGATAAAATATGTTTTTGTCTATAGAAACATATTCGACTGAAGGAGAAAAGCGGGATTTTGAAACTGATAAATATTGAAAATTGTCTAACTTAAAACTGAAAATAGAAAATTGAAAATCACAAATTGAGCAATCAATATTCTTCTTATGCATATGTGTGTTAAGTTCGTTACAGGAAGTGAACACATGAATTTCGAATACATGTAAAAACTTAAGAGTAAGAGGAAACATTAAAGCTAATATGAGCAATAATGCAAAAATTCTTGGCGCTATTAATTTTTTAAAATTCAATTGTTCTTTAATAGAAATCTAAGTCTCAATCTTTGTATTATTTTTTTTTCGAAATTCCAAAAAAACTTATATTGGCCAAAAATCCATCCATAAACTACAATTAAAATTTGATAAAATGGAAATATTAATAGAATACGTAAAGATCTATATATCCAAGTGTTAGTAGATTCTTGGGACAAACCTATTAAGTTTAGTATTGGCTTTGCAACTAATAATGATGAATATCCCGTAATTGAAAAAACAAATAAAATAGTGTACAATTGCCAATTACTCTGAATGTTCCAATGTTTTTTTAACTTTTTCAATACCGACTTCCTATAAATTTCTGATTATACTTTTGTTGAAAATATACGAAATAATTATACAAAAGGTAATTCACTTCTAAACCGTAATGTTTACCAAGATCATAATTTATTTCCTGTGGATATAATATAGATGAGAATTTTTGAGAGTTTCTAACTCGATCGTTGTATTCACTTACGAAGCTTCTGTTTTTACTTTCTAGAAAAGACAATCCAAAATATCCCTTTGGAGGTTGGGTTACAATCCAAGAATCGAAACCTGGCTCAATAATTAATATTTCGTACTCCAAACTATCGTTAGCAATACGAATAGTATCGTTGCTTGAAGCTCGTGAGTCGCTCCCCTTCATTGCAGCCTTACTAGAATCACAACTATAAATACCCGCAATAACTATTAAAATTGTTAGAAAATATTTCATAATAGTATTTCTATTAAAAATACGTAATTCTAGCTTCAGAATTATGGTTTTAACTTCCTTTAACTAAAAGTTATCCTAATTAATACTAGGATAGCTTTGTTTAATAAGACTAAAATTGAAGATTTGAACTAGTTATTTTTAGTTATGGTTTAAAAGTATTATGCTTTTTTTAAAATTGTGACCATTTGAGTAGCAAGTTCAGTTCCGATTCTATGCTGTGCTTCATTCGTAGCCGCCCCAATATGCGGTGTTAGGGATATTTTTGCATTCATCAAAACTTTTATTGCAGGCACCGGTTCATTTTCGAAGGTATCCAATCCGGCAAAGGAGAGCTTTCCACTGTCTAGAGCTTCGATCAATGCCACTTCGTCAATAACACCTCCACGAGCAGCATTTATGATTGCAGCACCATCTTTCATCAATTCTATTTCATTCTTGCCAATGATATATTCTTTTTGAGCTGGCACATGTAAAGTGATAAAATCACTCTCTTTAATTAATTTGGTAAGAGGCTCTGTTTTAATATTGAACGAAAGTTGTTGACCGTCATAGAAATCTAAAACTATTTCCGCATTACTAACATAATTGTCACTGGCAATCACCTTCATTCCACAACCTAAAGCGATTTTAGCTACCTCACAACCAATGCGTCCAAATCCAATAATACCTAATGTTTTGCCACGTAATTCACTCCCTTTTGCATATTTTTTTTTGAGATCATTAAATCTATTATCACCATCTAAGGGCATATTTCGATTAGAATCATACAAAAATCGAACTCCATTGAATAAATGCGCAAATACAAGTTCTGCGACAGAAGCCGATGAGGCCGCCGGTGTATTAATAACATGTAACCCTTTTTCTCTTGCATAAGAAACATCAATATTATCCATCCCAACTCCACCACGGCCTATTAATTTAAGGCTAGGGCAAGCATCAATCAATTCCTTTCTAGCGGTAGTAGCACTTCGTACTAACAGAGCGTCTATTTTATGTGAATTAATAAAGTTAATTAATTGCTCTTGTGCTACTTTTGTTGTAATCACTTCAAAACCTGATTTTTCAAGAGCCAATACTCCTGATTTTGAAATTCCATCGTTAGCTAATACTTTCATTTTGAATTGTTTAATTTTATATTCTTTTTTGAAATTACCTTTTTAGGCTATCCTTTCTAATTCTTTCATCACATCAACCAATACTTTTACACTTTCCAAAGGCAATGCATTGTACATGGAGGCTCGGTAACCTCCAACGCTGCGATGCCCATTCAGTCCAACTATCCCTGCATTTTTTAAGAGAGAAGCAAAAGCATCTTTTAAATTTTCATTAACTAAAGTAAATGTTGCATTCATTGTAGATCGGTCTTCATGATTTGCTACATAACCCTTAAACAGGGGATTATTGTCTATTTCTTTATATATCAGAGCGGCTTTTGCATTATTTACTTTTTCAATTGCCGAGATTCCACCAAAATCTTTCAACCATTCCATGGTTAGCAAGGAAACATAAACAGGAAAGACAGCTGGAGTGTTAGACATACTATCTTTTGAAATATGTACGCTATAATCTAATATTGAAGGAATACTGCGAGTTACTTTCCCTAGAATTTCTTCTTTCACTATAATAAGTGTTGTTCCTGCGGGACCCATATTTTTTTGCGCCCCTGCATAGATAAGATCAAACTTTGAGAAGTCTATTACGCGAGAAAAAATGTCACTACTCATATCACAAACCATCGGTATATTGGTGATAGGAAATGCCTTCATCTGCGTACCGAATATAGTATTATTACTCGTGCAATGGAAATAATCAGCATCGGAAGGGATACTATAATTTTTTGGAATAAAATTGAAATTCGAATCCTTTGATGATGCAACGACATCAATTTCACCAAATAATTTTGCTTCCTTGATGGAATTAGTTGCCCATGTTCCTGTATTGAGATAAGCCGCTTTTTTCTCTAATAAGTTATATGGAACCCTCAGGAATTCGAGGCTAGCACCTCCTTGAAGAAAAAGTGCTTTATAACCTCTATTTTGTAATCCTAAATGCTCTAAGGCCAATTCGCGAGCACTTTCCATAACCTCAATAAAATCATTGCTTCTATGAGAAATTTCTAATATTGAAAGATTAAGACCGTTAAAATTGATTACTGCTTCTGCCGCCTTTTGCATAACAGATTCAGGTAAAATACAAGGACCCGCACTAAAATTATGTTTTTTCATTTTTAGACTTTTTTAATATACCAATACTATGCGCCATTTTTTATAGAGAATGGAAGGTGACAGAACCATTTTATAATGAGTGAAATTAAAAAAAAACGATCTACATTGGTGTTTCATTGTGATGCAAATATGTAAAATATCTCATTCTTGAACGTTAAAATAAGTATAACTTATTAAGAGAGTTTCAACAAAAATTCTATCGTATCGACTCCATCCGCATAATCCCAAAGATTTGGATATTGGGTAGTGCCAAAAGCAATTTCATTTTCTATTCCAGCTTGTGAAACAACACATTGTATAAATTCATTATCCGTTTCTATTCTATATTTTATCGTTGAAATATCTGAATAGACTTCATAAAAAACCACCGAAATAGGAGAGGAGTATCCCGTATCTTCTTTCAGAAGCAAAAACTCATTATCCAAAAGAGCGAAATTGCTCATAAGATATACAGCCTTATTGTAATCGTAGTTATTGATATATTTATTACAGTTTATGATGTTTTTCCAACTAAAGATTCCATTAAAGAACAAGTCCATATCATAATCTTTAGGAATAAAAATTTTTGAAACATTTCGACAACCCAATCCAAAATACCTAAAAATATCATCAGACAACGCTGCCATTTGTTGTGGAGTTTCATTTCCAGTTAAAATGGCAAGAGAATTTCTATTCTTACGAATAATATGAGGATACTTTCCAAAGTAGTAATCAAAATAACGGGCTGTGTTATTACTTCCAGTGGCAATAATTGCGTCAAAATTAATTAATTTCCCTTCAGTAAACTCAATTAATTCCTCAAAATCAGGCTCCACATTAACTAGATAATTTGCTAGAAAAGGCAAAAGCTGCTTATCCTTAGTTGAAAGTTTCACAAGTACTTTGTTTCCAGTTATTAAAACGGAAAGAAAATCATGTAACCCAACTAAAGGAATATTACCGGCCATAATTATTCCAATTACTTTAGGTTTGATTTCTGCTAAATTATACTTCTTAACCCATTGTTTAATATTTTCATTTGAAAGTACTTCAGACCAACTTTTGCATGCAAAAAACAAATTATCTGAAGTGAACCAACCGTTATGATTTTTTGCTAATTCTAACTGCATCAGCATTTTGTCATAAAATACTTCATTATGCAAAATGTTTATATTCTTGACGGACTCGTTAGAAGTAAATTGCCCTAGAAACTGCCCTAAAGTTACAAAAGCGTTAATTCTTTGCTCTAATTGCATACTTATTTTGGAGTTGCCCTTTTTAGACGTTAAATTTGCGCAAAGTTAGAAAAAGAAAAACCGATGGCAATAATAATAACGGATGAATGTATTAATTGTGGAGCTTGTCTGCCAGAATGTCCAAATACAGCAATTTATGAGGGTGCCGACGATTGGCGCTACGCAGATGGGACTGATTTAGAAGGATCTCTTGTCTTACCAAATGGAAAATCAGTAAATGCAAATGAAACTCAGAATCCAGTAAGTGATGAGATTTATTATATAGTTGCAGATAAATGTACAGAATGTAAAGGGTTTCATGATGAACCCCAATGCGCAGCTGTATGCCCTGTAGATTGTTGTATTCCAGATGATGCTAATATTGAAAGTGAGGAGACTTTGCTAAAAAAGCAAAAGTTCATGCATTTTAAGAACACTTGATTTAAAAATAGAAAGCCGACTAAAAGATGTTCTAGTCGGCTTTTTAATGCAAATTCTTTGTGATATTATTAAAAAGTAAAATTCAGACGAGAATAATAATAGGCCCCTCCAAAGCCCATTTGTACTGAATCCCAGTATCCACCAGCTTCAGTCCAGTCGTCTTGTTGGTCTGGATAAACATTAAATAAATTGTTCGCGCCAACATTTAATCTTAAATTATCTGTTAGTTCAAATCCTAAGTTAAGATCTGTAACAATTTTGGATGTATATGTATCTGTAGCTGCCTCAATTTGATTGGCAAATCCGCCATAATCTGCAGCATCTTCATATACTTGAAAATCCAATAAATAAACCTCACTAAATCTTGTGATATTTAAACCTGCACTAAACCACTTTCTGTTGTAGTTAATCATTCCTGTTATTTTACTATCTGGTGCAGATGCTAGCAAAAAAGCCTTATCTCTTTCCCCAAAGAAAGTTTGCTCATCAAGTGCTCCGTTTTTAACTTCCTTGATCACCATATTATTGAAATTTGCCAGTATTGAAACATCTATTTTGTTTTCATCAAAACTGTCTTTATAAGTTAATACCAAATCAAGACCTGTAGTTTCAGTATCTGCTCCATTTGCAAAAAATTGAGCCGAATCAACATTTGGCAAATTAGGTGCTGGGAAATTTCCTGTTAATACAATTCTGTCTTTAACGTCTATATAATATAAATCAGCTGTAGCAGTAAATTTTGAAAAATTTGCAGTTGCCCCTAATCCAGCATTAACGGATTTTTCTTCTTGTAATTCTCCAATTCCAAAGGATTTGGTTACTGGACTGTTATTTGGGGATAGTAGTTGGTCACTAGCAACACCTCCAATAAAATTAGTAAAGCGCAGATTATAATATATCTGAGCTAAAGAAGGCGCTCTGAAACCAGAACTAACTGATCCGCGTAAGTTAATATTATCCGTTATCGAATATCTCGTAGCAAATTTACCATTAAGCGTTCCACCAAAATCACTATAGTTTTCATATCTACCAGCAACACTTACCAAAAAATCTTCAGTAAGATCAAATTCTCCATCCGCATATAAAGAGGCATTAGATCGACTTCTGTCAACTTCATTCGCAGGACCGTATCCTGGAAATCCTTGAGATCCACCAGGACGAACATCACCAGTTTCTGGATCAATTGGTTGTATTTGGGTTGAAGGGTCAGTAATTAAAATGCCATTTTCATCAAATGTCCCGTAAGAACCAGGTTCTCCGGCAAAAATTATAAAGCGTTCTGTTCTATATTCTCCTCCAAATGCAAGGTTCATTCCACTTAGAATATTTTCATAATATTTAGAAAAATCTACATTTAGGGTATTTTGAGCCAGACTATGGCCGCCAGCGTCAAAATCGGTCGGAGAGGCATCTTCAAGTGAGGCATTCAATGTTCCTTTTATAAAATAATGAAAATTATTTTTGCCATAAGTATTGCTCACATCAACTTTCCAACCTGAAGTAGTTTCAGTCCTCACTCCAGCAGAAACAGAGTTGTCAACAATAACGGACGTAATTCTCGGGGTATATCCATTGGGGTAAATTGAAGGAATAACTCTAGCTCCACCATTCCTAGTAAAAGCAAATGCATCGGTATCGCGATAATTTCTACCACCAAAGGCATACACTTCGGTTTTATCTGAAACCGGGATAGCCAAGTTTCCGAAGAAATTGAAACCTTCAATTGCTGCTTCCCCAAACCCTTTTCTAAAATCGAATGCGGGTCTAAGAGTTTTCTCCTTATTAATATATTCTGTGGTAAAATTGCCAAATCCTCCTTTTTCTCCAATTCCAAAGCCATAGTTTGCCGCAATTTTAAATGAGCCTCCGTCAAAATTTTTATCTTTCCCAATTGCATTACCATCTTTATTCGGATTTAACCGATACCCATCCGTATTCCAAACTCCATAATTATCTTCAGCAAAGTTACTTGTGTCCACATCGGCGTTAGTGCTATAGGCTCCATAACTTATACTTCCCGTAAGTTCGTCCACATTGTCTTTAAGAACTATATTTATTACACCGGCAATAGCATCACTACCATATTGCGCTGCTGCACCGTCTCGAAGCACTTCAATTCTTTTAATGGAAGATGCTGGAATCGCGTTTAAATCGGTGCCAGTGTTGCCTCGGCCTCTGGTTCCAAATATATTTATCAATGAGGACTGATGTCTTCTCTTTCCATTAATTAAAACTAAGGTTTGATCCGGTCCTAATCCTCTTAATGAAGCTGGATCAATATGATCTGCCCCATCAGAACCAGATTGCTTATTTGCATTAAACGAAGGAACGGCATACTGAAGAAGTTCGTTTATTTCCACCTTTCCCATTTGCACTACATTATTCTCAATATCAATGATATCAACTGGAACCGCGGTGTTCACTGATGTTCTCTTAGGGCTTCTCGAACCAACTAGTGTAATGGCACTTAATTCCTCCCCTTCAATTAGGATGATATTAATATTTGATTGGCTTCCCACTTCAATCTCTTGTGTCATAAATCCGATATAACTAAAAATTAAAGTTGCATTGTCACCAACAGTTAAGCTAAAATCCCCGTTTTCAGATGTAGTGATACCATTTGAGGTTCCTTTCTCAACGATATTCACATAGGGTAATGGAAGACCAGCAATGTCCTTTATGGTTCCGTTTACGGTATTTTGCGAAAAGCAGAGACCATAAAATAGCGTAAAAAATAAAAATGTAATTTTTTTCATAATAGGTTTGTTTAGTGAATATTAATTATAGCGTTAATTTACAATTATATTAAAGAGACTGATTTTTAGCTACATTTTTTTATAAACAAAGTTATGAGTTAAGGTTCTTTGATTTTTTATAATAATTTATTTTGTAATTTTAAATAAATTGTGATGTATGGATGTTTGGTTTAAAATTATAGTTGTTGTACTAATAATCTATATCGGTATTAGTATTCTACTATACTATTTTCAGGACTTCTTCTTGTTCAAGCCTGAAAAGCTTCCTAAAGACTTTCAGTTTCTTTATGCCAACCAGATTGTTGAAGAATACAATTTGGAAACAAGGGATGGTGGTGTTATTAACGGACTTCATTTTAAAGTTGACAAACCAAAGGGGATAGTACTGTATTTAAAGGGAAATTCTAAAAGTTTAAAAGGGTGGGGAAAGTTTGCTGTAGATTTTACGCGTAGTAATTACGACGTAATTATGGTTGATTATCGAGGTTTTGGAAAAAGTACAGGAAAGAGATCTCAAGAGACTATTAAACGCGACCTTCAATTTGTATATGATAAAATAAAAGACAATGTTTCAGAAAAGTATATTATTCTCTATGGGAGATCCTTAGGCTCTGGATTTGCTACAAAACTTGCATCAATGAATAATCCAAAGATGCTTATTCTCGATGCACCCTACTATAGTCTCAAAAATGTAACGGGAAGGTATATGCCTTTTATGCCATTATCAATAATTTTGAAATATCCTATGCCAACATATAAATGGTTGAAGTATGTAAATTGCCCGGTTAGAATAATTCACGGCACCAATGATAAATTAATACCATTTAAAAGCAGCGTTAAATTATCTCAGATAAAGCCGAAGCAAACTCGTTTGTACCCTGTAATTGGTGGGGGACATAAAAACTTGAATACTTTTGAGGAATATCATAAAATATTAAGCGAAATAATAACTGCTTACGAAAAACAGATAGACCTTGCCACCACAAGTATAGGGGTGAAACATTCTTATAAAAAATGAAATGCGAATACTTAAAATAGGCATTATTTTTATTGTTTCTATTCTATGCTTTATCATTATGACTCTTTATTTATTCCAGGAAAAACTAATTTTTAGGCCTACCAAACTTACAATAGATTATACGTATACATTTTCCCAACCTTTTGATGAATTATTTATAGAAGCGAAGGATGGAGCATTGCTAAATGCAATTCATTTTAAAGCAGAAAAGCCAAAAGGAATTATTTTATATTTTCACGGGAATGCTGGAGATTTGTCACGATGGGGGGAAATCACTTCTTTTTTTACAAAATTAGAATATGATGTATTAATTATGGATTATCGCACTTACGGTAAAAGTACGGGTCAGTTGTCTGAGGAAAATTTATTCAATGATGCTCAATTGTTTTATAATTATGCTTTAAAATTATTTTCTGAAGATAACATAATAGTTTATGGGAGATCAATAGGTTCTACTTTTGCTGGCTTTGTGGCATCGGCGAATAATCCAAGAAAATTAATTTTAGAGGCTCCATTCTATAATCTTGAAGATATAGTTGCGAAACGAATACCAGTGTTTCCAATTAAATATTTATTAAACTATCAATTTCCAACAGATAAACTTATTACATCAGTTAAATGTCCGATAATTATCTTCCACGGAACTAAGGATGGAGTTGTACCTTTTTATTCTGGAGAAAAACTTTCAAAAATTAGAACCAAAAATAAAGTGATTTTCATTCCTATTCCCGGTGGCGGACATAACGATCTGAGTGACTTTGATATTTATAATGAACGATTATGGGCTGAATTAAAATAATAAACCCTGCTTTTAGCAGGGTTTATTATTCGAATTTGCCGAAATTTTAATTATCTTTTTTAACTGTTTTCACCTTGGTTTTGGGAGTAGTTGCTTTAAGAGCTTCCTGTTCATCTGCATTTTGAACACGTCCATTACTATCTTGCTTTTCTATTTTATAGTCTTTATCCTCAGAAGATATTAATTTTGGAGTAGATGCGCTTTTAACATCTGCCGGTCTGCCTTGGTTAACGGCATCCGAATCTCGAACTATAACTTCTTTCTTTTTAGTTACAACTTTAGCATCATCTCTTCCAGTTTGAAGAACCTCTGTTTTTGTTGCAGATTCATCTTTGTTTTGAGCCTTAGCCTGTGCGCTTATTGTAAAAGTTGCAAATAATATCGCTGCAATTGAGCAAGTAAATACTTTCATTTTTATTTTTATTTTAAGTTTAGGTTTTAAATATACATGATTTATTCTAATCCCTAATAATAAAAATTTAAAAAAGACTTTTAGAACCTCTTCAATAAAATATCGCACATGTTTGTTTGAACTTGTATATTTGCGGCCTTAATATCGAGGATCTAGGAAATATTATCATTAATAATACATTTTTATGAAAGCAGGAATAGTAGGATTGCCAAATGTTGGAAAATCTACCCTTTTTAATTGTTTGTCAAATGCGAAAGCACAAAGCGCAAATTTTCCATTTTGTACTATTGAGCCAAATATAGGAGTTGTGAATGTACCTGACTTAAGGTTGCTGAAGCTGGAAGAGTTGGTAAATCCACAACGTGTATTACCTGCTACGGTTGAAATTGTTGATATTGCAGGATTGGTTAAAGGCGCTAGTAAAGGTGAAGGTTTGGGAAATCAATTTCTTGCTAACATTCGAGAAACAGATGCAATTTTACATGTTTTGCGTTGTTTTGATGATGATAATATAGTTCATGTGGATGGGAGTATTGATCCTATTCGCGATAAAGAAACTATAGACATAGAGCTTCAGCTTAAAGATCTTGAAACTGTAGATAAAAAGCTTGAAAAAGTAAAGCGAGCATCAAGAACTGGTAATAAAGAAGCTCAAAAAGAAGAAACTGCTTTGATGAAGGTTAAAACTGGTCTTGAAGCAGGAATTTCAGTAAGGGCTATTGACCTTTTAGAATCTGAAAGGGAAGAGTTTATCAATCAAATCCAATTTATTACCGACAAACCGGTAATGTATATTTGTAACGTGGATGAAGGCGCAGCTGCCACTGGGAATGCTTATGTGGAAAAAGTAAGGGCTGCTGTTTCAGGTGAAAATGCACTTGTCATAGTATTAGCAGTTGGCACGGAAGCCGATATCACTGAGCTTGACACATTTGAAGAGCGCCAAATGTTTCTTGAGGATCTAGGCTTAGATGAGCCTGGTTCAGCAAAACTTATTCGGGGTGCCTATAATTTATTAAATCTACAAACCTATTTTACTGCTGGTGTTAAGGAAGTTCGAGCTTGGACTATTCCCGTTGGTGCAACAGCACCGCAGGCAGCTGGAGTTATTCATACAGATTTTGAAAAAGGCTTCATCCGTGCCGAAGTGATTAAGTATGAAGATTATGTTAAGTACGGTAGTGAATCTAAAGTGAAAGAAGCCGGAAAAATGGGTGTGGAAGGGAAAGAATATATAGTTAAGGATGGAGATATCATGCATTTCCGATTTAATGTGTAAATTATTCTTGCTTTAAAAAAATTAAAAAAAAATCGGTGCTATTTTTTAATCAATTTTTGAATCATCAACAAGGGAGATTTTATAATGTATTTTAATTTATTCATTAAATTCAACTAATCCATTTCAAATTTATCTAAAGTTCGAACATTAGATTCTGATAAAAATATCTACTAAATCTTACTAACAATAGGCTTGTTTTTATTGTTAATTACTTTCCTGCGTTTAGTTTTCTAATTTTACGCTATAATTTTATATTGCGTGTACGCACCCAAATTTATGACAGATACTAAATATACTGAAGATAATATACGTTCACTGGATTGGAAGGAGCATATTCGTTTGCGCCCTGGTATGTATATTGGAAAGTTGGGAGATGGTTCTTCGCCCGATGATGGGATTTATATATTATTGAAAGAAGTGCTTGATAATTCTATTGATGAGTTTGTGATGGGTGCAGGAAAAACCGTCGAAATTCGTATAAGTGATAAAGAAGTAAAAGTTAGAGATTTTGGTCGAGGCATACCCTTAGGAAAAGTGGTAGATGTTGTTTCCAAAATGAATACTGGAGGGAAGTATGATAGTCGTGCGTTCAAAAAAGCTGTAGGTTTAAACGGTGTTGGAACTAAAGCTGTAAACGCACTTTCGTCCTTTTTTAAAGTTGAATCTATTCGTGACAATCAAATTAAAACCGTAGAATTCTCTCGGGGATCTCTAATTACTAACTTAGATACAGAAGAGAGTTCGAAGCGAAAAGGGACTAGTGTTACCTTTGTCCCAGATGAGGAGATTTTTAAAAACTACAAATATCGCAAAGAGTATGTAGTCAAAATGCTTAAAAACTATGTCTATCTTAATCATGGATTGACGATTGATTTTAATGGAGAGAAATATTTTTCTGAAAACGGGCTTAAAGATTTATTAGAAGACAATATGTCGCGAGATGATATGTTGTACCCAGTAATTCATTTAATGGGTGAAGATATTGAAGTAGCAATTACACACAGTAAAACTCAGTACAGTGAAGAGTATCATAGTTTTGTAAATGGGCAAAACACAACACAGGGGGGGACACATCAAGCTGCGTTTAGAGAAAGTTTAGTAAAAACCATACGCGAATTCTATGGTAAGAATTATGAGGCTAGTGATATACGAAAGTCTATTGTCTCTGCGGTAAGTATAAAAGTAATGGAGCCGGTTTTTGAAAGCCAAACCAAAACCAAGTTAGGCTCAACCGATATGGGCGGTAAATTACCTACAGTGAGAACTTTTATAAACGATTTTATAAAAACACATCTCGATAATTATCTTCATAAAAATCCGGATTCTGCTGAGAAATTGCAACGTAAAATTATGCAAGCCGAGCATGAGCGGAAGGAACTTTCTGGTATTCGAAAGCTTGCGAAGGACAGGGCGAAAAAAGCGAATCTTCATAATAAAAAGCTTCGGGATTGTAGGGTGCATTTGGGTGATTTTAAAAATGAACGAAATTTAGAGTCTACATTATTCATAACCGAGGGAGATTCTGCGAGTGGCAGTATTACTAAAAGTCGCGATGTGAATACTCAGGCAGTTTTTAGTTTGAAAGGTAAGCCCTTGAACAGCTATGGACTTTCAAAAAAGATAGTTTACGAAAACGAAGAGTTTAATTTGCTTCAGGCAGCTCTAAACATCGAAGAAACGATGGAAGATCTTCGGTACAACAATATTGTTATTGCTACAGATGCCGATGTAGATGGTATGCACATTCGCTTGTTGTTGATTACTTTTTTCCTTCAATTTTTTCCTGAAATAATAAAAGAAGGTCATTTATATATTTTACAGACTCCATTATTCCGAGTGCGAAATAAGAAGAAAACCATTTATTGTTATTCCGAAGAAGAGAGAAGAAATGCAATGGAAGAGCTAAAGCCAAAGCCGGAAATAACAAGATTTAAAGGGCTTGGGGAAATTTCACCTGATGAATTTGTCCACTTCATTGGAGCCGATATTAGATTAGATCCTGTTATGCTGGACAAATCTATGAGTATTGAAGAATTACTGTCATTTTATATGGGTAAAAATACCCCAGACAGACAAATGTTTATAATTAAAAATCTAAAAGTTGAATTGGATAAAGTTGAGGACTAATGAGTGATGAAATGGATTCTTTAAATAATGATGAAATGGATTCCTTAAATGAAGATTTAAGTAATGGCCCTGATTTCCTTCAGGAAAGTGAAGATACTTCTGGCCATACGATTACCAAGGTTACAGGAATGTTTCGTGATTGGTTTTTAGATTATGCTAGCTATGTAATTCTTGAGCGCGCGGTTCCTGCAATTGAGGATGGTTTTAAGCCTGTTCAGCGTCGAATTATGCATTCACTCAAGGATTTGGATGATGGACGATATAATAAGGTAGCAAACATCGTAGGCCATACAATGCAATATCACCCCCATGGTGATGCTAGCATAGCAGATGCAATGGTTCAGTTAGGTCAAAAAGACTTGTTAATTGACACTCAAGGAAACTGGGGAAATATTCTTACTGGCGATCGAGCGGCAGCTTCAAGATATATAGAGGCGAGACTTTCTAAATTTGCGTTGGATGTTGTTTATAATTCGAAAATCACTGAGTGGCAGGCTTCATATGACGGTCGCAGAAAAGAACCTGTAAATCTGCCTGTTATGTTCCCAATGCTTTTGGCACAAGGAGCTGAAGGTATTGCAGTAGGGCTTTCCACTAAAATTTTACCACATAATTTCATAGAGTTAATTGAGGCTTCGATAAGTCACTTGCAAGGAAAAAAATTTACTATTCTACCAGATTTTCCAACGGGAGGGATAATAGATGTTACTAATTATAATGATGGTTTGCGAGGAGGACGGATTCGCAGCAGGGCTCGCATTAATCAATTAGATAAGCAGACATTGGTGATAAATGAAATTCCTTTTGGCACTAACACATCTTCACTGATAGATTCAATTTTAAAGGCCAATGATAATGGAAAGATAAAGATTAAAAAAATTGATGATAACACAGCTGCAGCAGTAGAAATATTGATTCATATACCTGGTGGAATTTCACCAGATAAGACAATCGATGCATTATATGCATTTACTAATTGTGAAAGTTCTATTTCACCATTAGGATGCGTAATTGAAGATAATAAGCCTCTATTTATTGGTGTTTCTGAAATGTTACGCCGTTCGACAGATCGTACGGTGGAATTATTAAAAAGTGAACTTGAAATTCAGCTTTATGAATTGGAGGAACAATGGCATTATGCTTCATTAGAGCGTATTTTTATTGAAAATAGAATATATCGAGATATTGAAGAAGAAGAGACTTGGGAAGGAGTTATTGGGGCTATAGATAAGGGTTTACAACCTCATATTAAGCATTTGAAGCGATTAATAACTGAAGATGATATTGTTCGTTTGACCGAAATACGAATTAAAAGAATTTCAAAATTTGATATTGATAAAGCACAGCAAAAGATTGATTCACTCGAGGATAGTATTGCACAAGTAAAACATAACTTAAATAATTTAATCACCTATTCAATAGATTATTTTAAACGATTGAAAAAGGAATACGGTGAAGGGAAGGAGCGTAAAACTGAAATTCGCATTTTTGACGATATCGAAGCAGCTAAGGTTGCCATTCAGAATACCAAATTGTATATGAATCGAGAAGAAGGTTTTATTGGCACAAGTTTAAAGAAGGATGAATATGTAACAGATTGTAGTGATATTGATGATATTATTGTCTTTACTGAAGACGGAAAAATGATGGTTACAAAAGTTGATGCCAAAACATTTGTCGGAAAGGGAATACTCCAAGCGGCAGTTTTCAAAAAGAAGGATAACAGGACCATCTATAACCTAGTTTATAAGGATGGGCTAAAAGGACCTAGTTATGTAAAACGATTTTCAGTGACTGGAATAACTCGTGATAAAGAATACGATCTAACCAATGGAAATAAGGGTTCTAAGGTATTGTATTTTACCGAAAATCCTAATGGTGAAGCCGAAGTTGTTACAGTTTTATTGCGTCAGAATGGAAGTATTAAAAAGCTCAAATTTGATTTAGATTTTGCCGATTTACTGGTTAAGGGACGAGTTTCTAAAGGAAATATTGTTACAAAACATCCAATTAAGAGAATTGAACTCAAAGAAAAGGGCTTGTCAACCTTGAAACCACGTAGAATATGGTTTGATGACACAATACAACGACTAAATGTAGATGAAAGAGGGGAGTTGCTTGGTGAATTCCGAAAGGAGGATAGGATTTTGGTGATTAATCAGAAAGGCTTGGTGAGGACAGTGATTCCAGAATTGACTTTGCGATTTGATGACGATTTGATAATTTTAGAGAAATGGAATCCAAAGAAGCCGATTTCTGCTATTTATTGGGAAGGAGAAAAGGAGTTGTTTTATGTGAAGCGATTTCTTATAGACAATCCAGATAAAGATGAAATTATTATAACAGATCATCCGAAATCATATTTAGAACGAGTCTTTACAGATTATCGACCTGTCGCTGAAATTATTTTTGCAAAAAATAGAGGCAAGGAAAGAGAAGAAAACTTAGAATTAAATTTAGAAGAATTTATCTCTGTAAAAGGAATTAATGCAATGGGAAACCAGCTTACCAAAGGCAAGGTGTTAGAAATTAATGCCTTAGAGCCATTGCCATACCATGAGCCTGAACCAATTGATGCAGAAGAAATGGAAGTTATTGATGAAGAGGATATAAGTGAATCTCAGGTTAAAAATGATTTCGAATCGTTTTTAACTGAGGATCCAAAAGATTTTATTGACTATGAGCCACCAATGGATAATGAAGGTCAGACATTACTTTTTTAAAACATTTCAACTAAAAGTCTAGTATTTTTTTCAATCCAATAAATAAAGTTTGTTCAAGTTGATTATAATCTCCATCGGCCAAAAACAAATCTTTAATTTCTTCAATTAATTCGTCTTTTTGGGCTTTTTCGAAATTAAGACGATTCAATGTCGATTGAATTTTTTGAATGCTCTGATAATCGTTATCTTTTTCGAATTCATCATGAATTGGTTTAAAGTATAGCAGATCGACTTTAGACCTAATAAAATCTATCTCTTTATTGGTTTCAATAAAATCTGCATTGGCGCAATATAGTAAGAGATAAGCACTCAATTCTTGTTTATTCCAGGTGGTAGTATATGTATTCATGTTTTTAAAATTAATTATCACTTCGGTCAATTTCCTTTGTTTTTACTGGAGAGGATCTTTTGCGATATCGCATATTAATAAACTCGATAAATAGTGAAAAAGCGATTGTAAAGTACAAATATCCTTTTGGAATAACACCTACTTGAGAGCCTAAAATTTCAAGTTCAGAGATATGTGCTGCTTCGGCTATAAGCATAAAACCAATTAATATTAAAAAGGCAAGCCCCAGCAGTTGCACAGTTGGGTGTTCATTTACGAATCGGCCAACAGGCGCGGCAAAAAGCATCATAATAAAAACCGATATCATGACCGCGATGACCATTATTATAATTGCATCATTTGGATTGTTGCCAATTCCATTGGTCATCCCAACGGCAGTAAGTATAGAATCAAAAGAGAAGACAATATTAATAAGGCATATTTGAATGATTGCTTTTTTAAGAGTGGTCGAGCGAGCTTTAATCACCTCTCGTTCGTCATGACCTTTATTTTCAACTTTTTCATGAATTTCACTTGTGCTTTTGTACAATAAAAATAATCCACCAGCAAATAAAATTAACGCTTGTCCACTAACACCAATTTTCAACCAAGAAAGATTGATATGCCAAAAAGGCGCTTTCATTGCAACAAGCCATGAAATACCAAATAAAAGCAATATGCGAACTACCATTGCTAAAAGCAACCCGATATTGGTAGCTCTTTTTTGAAGCTCNAGAGGAAGTTTGCTTGAAGCTAAAGAAATAAAAATTATATTATCTATTCCCAGGACAATTTCAAGAAATGTTAGGGTTAAAAGCGCAACTAATGCATCTGGAGAGGTTAAAATATCAAACATAAGTATTTTACATTACAAATTTCGTCATATAATATTGATTGCTAACGCATATCGATTCTTTTCGCCTTACCTTTTTGTTTTTTAGTATCTCCCAATATGCTATATTCAAATCGATATTCATTATTCGTTGTGCTTAGTATTTTCATATGAATTGCTTTCTGTTCAGCATGATTTTTAGGATTTAGTTTTGTTAGGATACACTCGCAAGGATTAATCCAGCGAATTGTAGCCGTATCCGTCATCCCCCTAAAATAATCGATTTCTAAAGAATCATTACGAACAAACGTAGTTGTAAGCATTTCTGAGCCAACAAGTGATTCAAACTCAAAGGTTCCAGTTTTAAACTGGCTGCAATCACGTTCAACACTGTAACAACCGTTCAGTAGTAATATTAAAACCAAAGCAATGAGTTGTCGCATTATAATATTTTAATGCAAATTTCAGAAAATTTAGGGATAAATTTTAATTTTCATAAGCTTTAAAACTTCCATCTTTATAAAAAATAATAATTCTATCAATTATCGGGTCATTAGAATGGTTTCTAGGTTTTATAAAATCCGAATCCAATTCTCCCAAATCTTTTTTTACAAATTTCTGAATGGGAGGTAAGTTAGGTTTTCGGTCGGACGGAAAATTACCTTGTCCATTTAGAAGCCAATATAATTCAACCTCTGGAAATTTTTTAAGAACCTTTAAAACAAGTTCTAAACTGGGTTTGTTTCTGCCTGATAAAAGGTGGGAAATGGTGGAGCGATTAAAATCAATTTCTTCGGAAAATGCAGTGGCAGATAGTCCATAATAATCTAATACTTTTTGTAATCTTTTAGCAAAATCCATGTTGTTTACCTTTGTAAACTGTGATTTAAAATAAATAGGTTTACAAATGTAAATCATTAACTTTAAATGAGCAATAGAATGGTTGAATTTAATTTATTTGAATAATTAAAAACTTTATATAAAGTATTATAATCAACTGATATATAACTTTTTAAATACAATTTATAAAATTTGATTTTAAATTCGAAAATTTCTTTAAAAAAATAACACATATAGGTGACAGAAATATACATTACTTCCTAATAGTTGTGTTTACAAACGTAAACTTACCTTTGTTTACCTTTGTATATACATAGTTAATTTCATGAGAAAAATTAGTTGGTATGCATCCAATTTTGAGGACCGTTTAAAAGGTAGATATATTGCTTTGGAACACATTATTCCTCTATTAGATTCCTATAAAGATTTTTTTGAAATTTCTATTGCTGGTACTTCTAAATTGGGTAGAAATATTCCACTTTTAAAAATAGGTCATGGCGAGAAAGTAGTTTTAGGTTGGTCACAAATGCATGGCAATGAATCTACAACTACAAAGGCTCTTTTTGATTTTCTAAAGTTCATTCATCAAACTGTGGATTTTAGACAAGAAATAGACCGCTTTTTAGCGGACTTCTCATTTTTTATTATACCAATGTTAAATCCTGATGGTTCGTTCTTGTATACGCGGGAAAATGCAAATTCTATCGATTTAAACAGAGATGCACAAAATTTATCTCAAAAGGAAAGCAGGGTACTGAGGGAGGTTTTTGATAGAATTAAACCAAATTTATGTTTGAATTTACATGATCAAAGATCCATTTATGGCCTTGATTCTGGATTGTCCTCTGTGGTTTCATTTTTAGCACCATCTGCAGACGAAAAAAGAAGTATCACTCCTTCTCGCGAAGTTGCTATGAAGCATATAGTTGGAATGAATAATGCATTGCAGTCAATTATTCCAGGCCAGGTAGGAAGGTATGATGATAACTTCAATAAAAATTGTGTTGGGGATACTTTTCAAATGGCGGGTGTGCCAACGATCCTTTTTGAGGCTGGACATTATCAGAATGACTATAACAGAGAGAAACCCCGAGAATTTGTCTTTTATGCTTTTTTGAATCTCTTTGGTTTTAAATTATCTAATAATATAGAAGCTAGTGCAAACGATTATTTTTCGATTCCGGAAAATAGGGTAAACCAAAGGGATATAATTTTAAAAAATGTGAGAGTTGATAATTATGAAGAATTGATGGATATTGCTATCCAGTTTTCAGAAGTACTGAGAAATGAAACTGTTTATTTTGATGCAATTATTGATAAAATCGGAGATTGTACTTCTTACTTTGGACATAAGGAGATTGATCTATTTAGAGAAGGAATATTGATAAATTCACAAGTAAAGTTTGAAGAAGGCCAAAAAATTTCGTCAATTGTCAAGAAAAGTGATAATTCTGTGATAATAATTTTATAAAAGGAACTATTAATTAAATTAATCACATTATTTTTACATTTTTAATATAATATTGAAATAATGTCAAAATTTAAATTAGACGAAACAGATCATCAAATTCTCGATATGCTCATAGAGAATACTCGAATTCCATTTACAGATATCGCAAAAAAGTTGCAAATTTCGGCGGGGACTGTACATGTTAGGGTGAAAAAAATGGAAGAGGCGGGTATTATAACAGGATCATCTTTGCGTCTTGATTATCAAAAGCTTGGCTACTCATTTATTGCCTATGTGGGGGTTTTTCTTAATAAAACATCTCAGACCCAGTTCGTTTTAGAGCGACTTAATAGTATTCCTCATGTAACGGTTGCTCATGTCACTACCGGAAAGTTTAATATTTTCTGTAAAATTCGTGCAAAAGATACGGGTCATGCAAAAGAAATTATCTATAGAATTGATGATATAGATGGTGTTACACGAACGGAAACGATGATTTCATTGGAAGAAAGTATCAATGATAAAAATCGTTTGATGCATGTTATTTTCAAAGAAATATAATTTTAATAAGCTTAAATATTTTATTAATAAGCCGTTGAGCTTAGAAATGGTTTTATTAAGGCCTTAAATAAATCGTATAATCTATGAAATCATCGCAAATAAAAATAGGCGAGTATAACCCATATTTCAAGCAATATATTGATTTAGTGGATGACATATCACTCATTCAAGCTCTTGAAATAGGCCATAGATTGACCGAAGTATTCTTTGAAGCAATTCCAGAACTTAAATATCTTTATAAGTATTCAATTGGAAAATGGACTCCTCAAGAGATTTTGTTGCATATAATCGATACAGAACGCATATTTTGCTATCGGGCCCTGTCTATCGCAAGAGCTAAAAATCCTGTGCTAGAGAGTTTTGATGAAAATATATTTGCTAAAAACAGCAATGCAAATAACCGAAAAATGCAGAACCTTTTGGAAGAATTTATTGTAGTTCGAAATGGAACCGTTATTTTATTTAAAAGTTTTACTGAAAAAGATTTACAAAAAATAGGTCAAGTAAATAACCATTCACTTTCAATAAGAGCTATTGGTTTTATTATATGTGGGCATGAAAGACATCACCGTAATATTATTAAAGAAAGGTATTTGTAAAATCATTATTACTTTGAAATTTTGGTAAAAAAGCGAATAGAGGCTTTTTTTATTCTTCTTCCCCCACAGATTCTAAATTCTTATCAGAGTCTAAGTCATCATCAAAATCATCGTCAAAATCATCATCGACGTCATCAACTTCTTCTATTTTCTTTTTTTCAGGAATTTCAATTATTGGCTCATGGAAATCTATATCATCATAATCATCTTCGTCGTAATTCGCCATACTAGATTCTAAACGAGAACTTACTTTTACCAAATAGACTGTATCATCCGTTCTTACTTCAACGGCTTCAACAGTTTCATTTTTAGCATTTTTAAAAGTGATTACGTTATTATCATCGTATCCATCTGGGTATTTATCAACTAAAAGGGATAAAATTTCCGGAGTTAACTTTTTAAAATCTACAATTATTCTTCTCATAGTGATGGCGACTTCTTGGTGTTTTGCGAGGTTAAATCTAATTAAAAATTAATAACAACTAAAGAATTCTAAATATTTTTTTAGAAATTTTCATAAAACTCAAACGCCTTATGAATTAGGTTATTAGGCACTTCGCAATCTATTTTGCAACTTCCAAATTCGGTCAAAAGGACAAAAAGGACTTTGCCATTTCTATTTTTTTTGTCATAAATTAGTAATTTGATAATCTCATCTATGTCTTTATTGGTGAATTTTGTCTTAGGAAAATGTTCAAGAAAAAATTGTGTTATTTCAATTAGTTTCTTTTTCGATAAATTCAGTAATTCAAATGATAGGTAAGTTGATAAGATCATTCCAACAGCAATTGCTTCACCGTGTAAAAGTGGTTTCTCATCCGACTGCTCTAGAAGATAGGATTCTATGGCATGACCCAAGGTGTGTCCATAATTCAAAGTTTTTCGAAGGCTTTTTTCCAGAGGGTCATCAGTAACTATTTTATTTTTTATTACTACTGATTCCCATATTAATTGGTTGTATTCAGAAATATTAAAATCGTGAAAACGCTTTAATTCATTCCAATAGGTTTCAGAATGAATTAGACCATGCTTCAACATTTCAGCATATCCAGAATTGAGTTGATTTTTTGGTAGGGTAACTAAAAATTGAGTATTAATAATAATGCAATAGGGGTCCCGAATAACTCCAATTTGGTTTTTTAAAGTCCCTAAATCAACTCCGTTTTTTCCACCAATTGAGGCATCGACCATTGCTAAAAGTGAGGTTGGGATGTTTATAAAATCTATCCCACGTTTAAATGTGGATGCTATAAACCCTCCCATGTCAGTAATGACACCACCTCCTAAGTTTATTAATAAGCTTTTTCTATCGGCTTCATTAATTGAAAGTTCGTTCCATAGGTAAGCACATGTATCGATGGTTTTATGTTTTTCACCATCAGGAATTGTTAGAACTATTGGTTTTAAATCCAAAAAATTGAATTTCAATATTGTAGGTAAACAATGTGTTTTGGTATTTATGTCGGTTAATATAAAAACCTTGGAAGGAATTAGTTCAGAAAGTGCTTCAGTAAGATTTTCCCAAGTGTTATCATTGAAATAAATGGAACCGCGGTCTTTTATTATTTTATTCATCAACTGGAAACTGATATTGGTCATTATTAAAAGCTCAAATCTAACTATATTTGCATATATTATTTCCATTTTATGATAGCAAAATCTCTTTTTGACAATACTGAAACGGCATTTTCTCTCAAAACCGATTCAGAACTTGAACGCGCGTATTTTTTATTTAAAATGATTTCGATGGAACCTTTAGTTCGAATTGGAACAGCAGCTACAAAATTTGCCTTAAATCTTAGCCTACCAGTAGAAGGATTAATACGTTCTACAGTATTTGATCATTTTTGTGGTGGTGTGAGTGAGAAAGATTGTTTAACCGTAGTTGACAATTTGTTTGGTTTGGGAGTTTATTCAGTTNTAGACTATTCTGTAGAAGGAAAAGACGAGGATAAGCAGTTCGATTTTACAATGAACAAAGTGATTGAGCTTACTCATTTTGCTGAAAAGAATAAAGCCATGCCATTTTCAGTTTTTAAGCCTACAGGGATGGGGCGCTTCAAAATTTGGCAAAAAGTTACTGAAAAACTACCTTTGTCTCTTTCGGAAGAAAATGAATGGCAGCTTATTAAAGCACGTTTTGAATGTATGAGTAAGGCAGCTCACGATTCAAATATTTCGTTACTAATTGATGCCGAAGAATCTTGGATGCAAGGAGCCGCAGATGATCTTTGTCAGCAAATGATGGAAAAGTATAACACAAATAAACCTGTTGTATTTAGTACATTACAATGCTATCGATGGGATCGTTTAGATTATTTAAAAGAACAACACCGAATTGCAAAAGCTAAAGGCTATAAATTAGGTTTTAAAATTGTTCGTGGGGCTTATTTGGAAAAGGAGAACGATCGTGCTATAGAGTTTGGATATAAATCACCAGTTTGTATTAGTAAGATAGAGACCGACATGAATTTTGATGCCATAATGAGGTATATATTAGAGAATTTAAAAGATATTTCTTTATTTGTCGGAACCCATAATGAAGACAGTACTTATCTTGGCATGGAGCTTTTGGAGGAAAAAGGTATCACGAAAAATGATTCTCGGGTTTGGTTTGGACAACTATATGGAATGAGTGATCATATTACCTTTAATCTAGCACAGGAAGGCTATAACGTCACTAAATATATTCCATTCGGGCCTGTTAAAGATGTGATGCCATATTTAATTCGTCGTGCCGAGGAAAATACTTCTGTGGCAGGACAAACAAGTAGAGAACTTACTTTACTTAAGAAGGAGAAGCAGAGGAGGGGACTCTAGTGTAAATCTTCTCAAAATTATAGGTGTTAACTTTATCCATTATAGCGATTCCTATTGATTTTTGAGTAAATCTCCACAGGACAATATCCAAATTAAAAATCAATCGATTATTTTAATTGACCTTTCTTTAGTAAAGCAACCTAGAGATTTTCACTTACATCAACTCCCCAGTTAAACATATAAAAAAAATCTCGTCGGTTGCTTTTTAATTAACATCACAGATCAAATGTTCATAATAATTTTTCCAATTCAAAATGGTAAGAGACGCTATTCCTGAATTAATAGGTCGTGCTTCATGAATGTCGATAAATAAATAAATATGTATTGGATTAAAAATTATATTTTTAAATTCTGAACAAAAAAGGTTTGCCAGTGGTGTAATAACTTGTTAAGCAAACCCTTTTTTTATAATATCTGTATGAAACGAAGTTTTACCTTATTATTTTTATTCATCCATGTCTCTTTAAATGCTCAGAATTTTTCGAAGGAGAAATTACTAGCCACGGAGTATGAAGATTTACTTGTACTTTTTAATGAAGTGGCTGATGACTCGATAAAGGCAGAAAGAGTTGCATTAGCTTATCTTGAAAAAGCACGAAAGGAAAATGACACGATTAAAATGGCTCGGGGTTATGATAGATTGGCCAGAATATTTCACGCTGAAAAAAACATAATTTTTGCTGACAGTCTCATAGAATTAACAAAGAACTTTAAAGACAAGACTTATCCGGCTTTAGGATATATCATAAAGAGCTATGAATACCAAAGAATTGGAGATTTAATATTGAAAACTGAAAACGCTTTAAAAGCATATGAACTTGCCTTAAAGAATGAAAATTTCTCACAACAAATATATATCTCAGATTATCTAATTTATACTAAATCAATTTGGGGAAATAAAGAAGAAGCCTTATTACTACAAAGAAAGAGGCATAAGTTAATGAATGAGCACGATTATTTTAGTAAAATTAAAGAATCCACAAGACAAGGAATAAAACAAGATTTGTATGATATACATTTAGGAAATGAGCTGTCTTCTATACTAAATTTCGTTTTTTGTCATCTCAATCTAAAAAATTTGGATTCTGCTTCAATCTACAATAATTTAGGGATTAGTAAATTGGAAATATACAATGGACCTCAAAAAAAATATTATCAGGAATGGTTTCAAGAATGTTCAGTTGAGATTAATTATTATTCTGGAAATTTTTCTAAAGCTATAACTACTGTTAATGAACTTTTAAAGAATCCTCGGAATACGTTACAAAAATCTTCATTATTGAATTTGTACTATTTCAAAGGGCATTCATTTATTGAATTGGGCGAATATGAAGTGGGTATTGGTTATTTAAATTCAGCGGATTCAATTTTTGAAGTAGAAAAAGTTCCGTTGCAGCCATATCAGAGAAAACTCTTCGAAACCTTATTGGAATATCATAATGTAAAAAATAATAGCAAAAAGAAAATAAAATACCTGAACAAATTGCTCTACCTCGACAGTATTTTTAAAATAAATTACCAGTTTTTTGATCCAGATCTTATTAAAAATTTTGAAACTCCTAAATTATTAAAGGAAAAGCAAGAACTTATTGATAGTCTTGAAAATATAAACCAAAAATCCAAAGTAGGATTATGGTTGGGTTTTTGTGTTTTAATAATTTGTTTGTATCTAGTTGGTCATTATTTTAAAAAACAGTCAAAATATAAAAAGAGATTTGATACTTTAATGTTACAAAATTCTCAGCGAATTCAGGAATCAACACCACCAAATAAGATTGAAATTTCTACTGAAATTTTTAATGGTATAATAAATAATTTGATTGAATTTGAGAATGGCAAAAAATATTTATCTAAAAAAATATCGTTGATAGAATTAGCTCATGTGTTCAAAACTAATTCTCGATATTTATCTTTTGTAATAAATTTAGAAAAAGGGCAAAGTTTCCCTCAATATATTAATGATTTAAGGGTAGGCTTTGCTTTAAAAGAGTTAGCTATAAACCCTCGGTTTAGAAAATTTACAATAAAGGCCATTGCTTCCGATTGTGGTTTCAAGAGTGCCGAATCCTTTTCCAAAGCTTTTTTTAAAAGACATGGAATCTATCCTTCTTATTATATCAAAAAATTAGAAAATCTGTCCGATGATTAAAATGGTATTTGTTTTATAAATCATTCAATAGGACATCTAATACAGTTGCTTTGGTTTCACAATTTTCAACTCTAATTTTCATTTTTTTTTCGAAAATTATCCCCTCAATAATGTATTGTTTACAAGAATCTAGTTTAGTGTTACTTTCCGAAAATAACACCTCGCCATCAATGAGAAGAGTGGGTACCATTATTGTGTCTATTCGATTTTCTGATAAAAAGGACAATGTGCTTTCAGAAAAGAATAATGGCTTTGATCGAATATTTTTTAGAGTTCTTGATTCTGGGCCATAATCACAAGAAGTTTTTTTACCACTTAAAAAAAACAATAAAAGAATTATACCTATTGTGAACCCTCCTAGGTAGAATCCTAACCTGTGAATAAATTTCATATAGTTTATTTAGTTGCAGAGCAGGGTTTTAGAAAATCAACAGATTTAGATCACTGTGCGGTATATCGAACCAATCTCCTATAGCTTTATTCGTTAAAATACCCCGGTAAAAATACAAACCATTTTTTAGTCCACTATCAAATCTGATCGCATTTTCTAGTCCACCACATTCTGCTATGTTCAATAAATAGGGTGTAAAGATATTGCTTATTGAGATAGAGGCTGTTTTAGGATAGCGAGCAGGGATATTAGGAACTCCGTAATGAATCACTCCATTTTTTATTACAGTTGGCTTATCGTGCGATGTCATTTCTGTGGTTTCAAAACAGCCTCCCATATCAACACTTACATCAATAATTACGGCACCTTCTTTCATGTTTTCTACCATAGTTTTAGTAACTACAATGGGAGAGCGGTTATTTCCTCGCACAGCTCCAATGGCCACGTCACAGCGCCTAAGGGCTTTCAGAAGATTTTTGGGCTGCATTGTTGAAGTATATAGTGTCAAACCCAAATGATTTTGAATCCTTCTTAACTTTGTTATTGAATTATCAAAAACTTTTACATTAGCCCCAAGTCCAATTGCTGATCTAGCAGCAAACTCACCAACGGTGCCAGCTCCTATTACAACTACCTCGACTGGTGGCACACCACTAATATTTCCAAAAAGTAGACCATTACCTTTTTTTGCATTTACCATTAACTCTGCGGCAATTAATACAGCTGCCGTTCCTGCAATCTCACTTAGAGCCTTTACTGCTGGATAACTGTTATCTTCATCTTTAATAAATTCAAATGCAAGTGCAGTAATTTTCTTTTTGGCAAGATTTTCAAAATAACTTTTATGCCTAGTTTTGAGCTGTAACGCAGAAATTAATACAGTTTTTGGATTGATTAATTTAAGTTCTTCAATGGTAGGGGGTTCAACTTTCAAAATTATAGGACAGCCAAATACCTTTTTAGTTTCGCTAGTAATTTGAGCTCCCGCCTCTGAATAACTTTCATCGGTAAAACCAGCTTCTAATCCAGCGCCTTTTTCGAGTAAGACGTTATGCCCATTTGCAACTACAGCAGCAACAGCATCAGGAGTTAAACAAATACGTTTTTCCTGAAAATATGTTTCCTTCGGAAGACCTATAAAAAGTTGTCCTTTTTGACGTATGATTTCAAGAGTTTCCTCTTGAGGAAGTAACTGAGCTTTGGTAAATGGAGATTTCGACATGAATGAATAGTTAACACCGCTCCAATTTACATATTTAATCTTTAAAAGTGAAGTAGTATTTTACTGAAATAAATCTTTCAATTGCTCCCATAAAGATTTTTTAACTAAAAGATCCTCCTCAAACGATTTCAAATCTTTACCTCTCACCTCAGTAAATAATTTAGCTCGTATAAGATATACAAGGGGGATTAATACCATCATTAAAGGGAAAAGGTAAATTAATTCGAGTTCATCGAGATTATTACTTTCATTAATTACTCCCCAAATTTGAAAGGAGTACATTGCTATAGGAACTAAAATAATCCAATGCCACCAATGCTTACAGGTGAAAAACCATAATAAGAGTAAATATAAAGGAATAAACTTCCCAGTAAAATACCAAGCATAAGAATAAAAATCTGGAAAACTAGTGGTTGTTGTAAATAAAGAAGTTTCCCAAACTTGAGTGTCTGGGAAGCTTCTGTATGAATAAAATAGTATTGGCGAAATCGCAATCAATAAAACAATTATTCCACCTATTACTAACGATTTTTTATCCGTTTTGTAATGGCTTGAGGGTTTTATCGACTTGTTGTGGTGATTGTCCATCTTCAATATTCTCTGGAGTGCAGGATGCAAATAATCCCATTCCAAAAATTGCTACGATAATCAGGTTTCTTGCTACTTTCATGATACTAATGTTTGTGAGGTTAATAGTACAAACCTAGCACAAATAAACACAAGTATTTAAATAATCTTCGCCGTATCTTTATGAGTTAACTTTTTATCAAACTAAATTGAAGTTAAATTAGAGTAATTCGGGGCTATTATCCAATAATTAAGTACAAACAAAATATTAATTTCCTAACAATTTTAATTCACAGGCATAAAATTTATAGTCCTACTTCCGTTTTTATTTTTTACAATTTCTATTTTAATATTTTCTTCTGGGATCAAATGTTCTATCATATTTGGCCACTCAATTAAATTCCAATGACCTGAGTCTAAATAGTCTTCAATCCCAATATCTAAAGCTTCCTCCGAGGATTCTAAACGATAACAATCGAAATGAAATAATTTATCATCATCCATTTCATATTCATTCACAATCGAATAAGTGGGACTGCCCAACATGTCAATCACACCAATCTTTTTCGCTATCTCTTTAATCAATGTTGTTTTACCTACTCCCATTTCACCATAGAACAGAAGAGTTTTGCTAGCGGTATTATCTAATATTTTTTCAACCACCTGATTTAAATCCTTTAGCATGAAAGTGATAGTCATAATATTTTAATACTGGCAAATATAAGATATAATTCGGATAATTCACATAAAAAATCGATGAAAGGAAAATAAGTAGGTATAATCTTACATTTATTTGGGATCTAATACTACATACGGGATTACCATTTCTTCAAGAGACACGCCTCCATGCTGATATGTATTTCTATAATATCCAACATAGTGATTGAAATTGTTAGGATAAGCAAAGAACATCTCTCCTTTAGCGAAGATAAAAGAACTGCTCATATTTATAGTTGGTAAATGTATGTTTTTGGGTTGTTTGGCCACTAGGACATCTTTTTCCTCATACGTAAGGCTTCTACCGGTTTTATATCTTAAATTTAAGCTTGTATTTTTATCTCCTATTACTTTCGATGGGTTTTTTACATTTATGGTACCATGATCCGTTGTAATTATTAATTTAAAGCCTAATTGTGCGGCTTGCTGAATAATTTCCATCAAAGGAGAATTTTTAAACCAACTTTGAGTGAGAGAACGGTAGGCTTTATCCGTCGATGCTAATTCTTTTATTACTTCCATTTCAGTTTTTGAATGAGATAGAATATCAACGAAATTATAAACAATCACGGTCAGGTCTTCATCCTTATGACTTTTAAAATTCTCTACTAGTCGTTTGCCTTGTTTTAAACTAGAGATTTTATGATAACTCCAGTTTAATTCGATTCCTAATCTCTTAATTTGGGCTTCCAAAAATTCTTCTTCATACATATTCTTACCACCTTCATCCGTATCGTTGAGCCATAAATCAGGATGAAGAGCTTCCATATCACTCGGCATTAGCCCACTAAAAATTGCATTTCTAGCATATTGAGTTGCGGTTGGTAGAATTCCATAATACATTTCTTCGCTAGACTTCTTGTAAACATTTGCCACGAATGGTTCAAATGCTTTCCATTGATCATATCTTAAGTTGTCTACTACAATTAAAAGTGTTGATTTACTATTCTTTAATTGTGGAACTACTTTATCTTTAAATAAAGTATGAGACATTGTAGGAGCATCGGCATCTTTTTCAAACCATTTTGGGTAGTTTTTATCTATAAACTTGCAAAATTGAGAATTAGCTTCAGTTTTTTGAGATTCTAAAATTTCAGACATCCCAGAATCTTCAATATCTTCTAGTGCCAATTCCCAATAAACTAGTTTTTGATACATTTCTGCCCATCCTTCATATGAATTTGTCATGGAAAGATCCATTGCAATTTTTCTAAATTCTTGTTGATAATTAGAAGTAGTTTTTTCTGAAATCAATCGAGAGTGATCCAGATTCTTTTTAAGACTCAATAAAATCTGATTAGGATTTACAGGTTTAATCAAATAATCCGCAATTTTAGAACCAATAGCTTCTTCCATTATATATTCTTCTTCACTTTTGGTAATCATAACAACTGGGAGGGATGCTTCATACTCTTTTAATTCGGCTAGCGTTTCAAGCCCCGATAATCCAGGCATGTTTTCATCCAAGAAAACAATATCAAATCTTTGTTTTTTAATTTCTTCAAGTGCTTCGCTTCCACTTTGGGCTGTTGTAACTTTATAATTTTTATTTTCTAAGAATAAAATGTGTGGTTTAAGTAAATCAATTTCATCATCTACCCAAAGTACTTTTATGTCGCTCATATATGTATATTTGTTTGATTTTAGTAAAGAGTTCCTCTTCTGAAACGCAAAATTAAATATTGTCAAAATTAACTCTGAAGTCATTCAGAAATGAACTTGACTATATTAATAAAAAGTTAAAAATTGAATTCACGAAACAAACTCAAAATAGTTAACGACCCAATCTATGGATTTATTACCATACCAAATCCACTTGTTTTTGATTTAATTGAGCATCGGTATTTTCAGCGGTTGCGTCGGATATCTCAAATGGGGATGTCTTATTTAGTTTATCCTGGGGCACACCATACTAGATTTCATCATGCTCTAGGCGCGATGTTTTTAATGCAAAAAGCAATTCAAGTACTGCGTTTAAAGGGAGTAGAGATTAATGAAGAGGAAGAAGAAGCGCTAAATATAGCTATTCTTTTGCATGATATTGGACACGGACCATTTTCTCATGCTTTGGAATCTTGTGTAGTTGAAGAACTAAATCATGAGCAAATTTCTAAGAAGTTCATGAGTGAACTGAACGTTCAATTTAACAACAGATTAACGTTTGCAATCCAAATCTTTGAAAATAAATATCATCGAAAGTTTATGCATCAACTTATATCTAGTCAAATGGACATGGATCGCTTAGATTACTTAAGAAGAGATAGCTTTTTCACAGGAGTATCGGAGGGGACTGTTAATTCAGAACGTCTTATCTCAATGCTTAATGTAAAGAACGATGGATTGGTTGTAGAAGAGAAGGGAATTTATTCTGTAGAAAAATTTATTGTAGCGCGTAGGCTTATGTATTGGCAGGTTTATCTTCATAAGACGAGCCTCGTGGCGGAGCAATTACTTTTTCGAGTGATAAAAAGAGCAAAAGAATTGACGCATCAAGGGATATTACTTCCAGCAAGTCAAGCACTCTCATTTTTTATGAAGAATAAAATTTCTGAGAATGAATTTTCGGATGAAATACTTCAAACTTTTTCTCAACTTGATGATTATGATATTATTTCAGCTATGAAATCTTGGGAGAATTCCGAAGATTTTGTTCTAAGACATCTTTCCAAGATGCTATTATATAGGAACTTGTTAAAAATAAAAATAAAAAATAAACCTATTCCTTCTTCAAAATTAATTGAAAAAAGAAAAGAGTTTATGTCTAAACACAACCTTTCAATGACAGAAGCATCTTATTTTGTCTTTACGGGTGAGATTTTTAATCAGGCCTATAATATGGAGAAGGAAACCATTAATCTACTTACAAGCACCGGTAAAGTTATTGATGTGGCCAAGGCAAGTGATCAGCTTAATCTTGAGGCACTATCAAAAAGAGTTGTAAAATATTATCTCTGTTATTCGAAAGTCGATTACTAATCCTTTTTTTCTATTTTTGTATAAATGAAATACTGCAAGGAACAATTAGATATTCAATGGGTAACTAGATTAGTGTTACATTTTCAATTTAAAATTATCAAATGAGATTTACAGCAGCTCAAATAGCAGGTATTTTAGGAGGAGAAGTTGATGGGGATGAAAATATTGAAGTATCTAAACTTGCTAAAATAGAAGAAGGCACTAAAGGTAGTTTAACTTTTTTAGCCAATCCAAAGTATACCCAATTTATATACACAACTTTGGCCTCAATAACTATTGTAGATAGGAATTTTGTTGCTGAAAGTTCAATTACAACTACACTAATCCGGGTTGAAAATGCTTATAAATCTTTTTCGAAATTATTAGAATATTACAATCAGGTAAAAATGAATAAAACTGGAATTGAGCAACCTGTTTTTGTTTCTGAGAGTGTTAAATATGGTGATAATATTTATTTGGGCGCATTTTGTTATTTAGGAGAAAACGTTAAGATTGGCAATAACGTCAAAATATATCCAAATGTTTATATTGGGGACAATGTGTCAATAGCAGATAATGTAATTATTTTTGCAGGCGCTAAGATTTATTCTGAAACCATTATTGGAAATAATAGTATAATCCACAGTGGTGCTATAGTTGGAGCAGATGGCTTTGGTTTTACACCAAACGAATTAGGAGAATTCACTAAAGTTCCACAAATTGGAAATGTCATTATTGAAGATAATGTTGATATAGGGGCAGGTACTACCATTGATAGGGCCACATTAGGCTCTACACTTATTAGAAGAGGGGTGAAACTGGACAATCAAATTCAAATTGCTCATAATGTCGAAATTGGTGAGAATACAGTAATTGCTGCTCAAACGGGAATTGCTGGATCATCAAAAATTGGTAAAAATTGTATGATTGGTGGTCAAGTGGGTATTGCTGGTCATATTATTATTGGTAATAATGTTAGGATTCAAGCTCAAAGTGGAATTGGCAGAAACCTGAAGGATAATGAGACACTTCAAGGTAGTCCAGCACTTAATTATGGAGACTTTAACAAAAGTTATGTTCACTTCAAAAATCTTCCAAAAATAATGGATCGATTTAATATCTTTGAAAAAAAAATGAATAATGAATAATTCTACGGTGAAACAACGCACAATTGAAAAGGAGGTCACTCTTACTGGCGTTGGATTGCACACAGGAAGAGAAGTTAAATTAACGTTTAAACCTGCTCCGGTTAATTTTGGCTATGCGTTTGTTCGCATTGATCTTGAAGGTCATCCGACTATTGAAGCTGATGCGAATTACGTGGTTAACACGCAACGTGGAACCAATTTAGAAAAACGTGGTGTAAAGATTCAGACATCTGAACATGTGCTCGCAGCCTTAGTAGGAATGGAAATTGATAATTGTATTTTAGAGTTAAATGCATCTGAACCACCTATTATGGATGGGTCATCTAAGTTTTTTGTAGAAGCTATTGAAAAAGCTGGAATTGTCGAACAAGATGCCATACGAGAAGAGTACATTGTTAAAGAAGTAATTTCCTATCTAGATGAAGAATCGGGAAGTGAAATAATAGTAATGCCATCGGATGATTATCAAGTAACTACCATGGTAGATTTTGGGACTAAAGTATTAGGAACACAAAATGCATCTTTGAAGCATATTTCAGATTTTAAGAAAGAAATTTCTGATTCTCGAACTTTTAGCTTTCTTCATGAGATTGAAATGCTTTTGGAACATGGACTAATAAAAGGCGGGGATCTTAATAATGCAATAGTTTATGTAGATAAAGAGTTGTCTGAAACAACTATGGAAAAACTTAGAACGGCATTTGGACGAGATGTTATTTCTGTAAAGCCTAATGGAATTTTAGATAATTTAACTCTGCATCATCCAAATGAGGCTGCACGTCATAAATTATTAGATGTAATTGGTGATTTAGCTTTAGTTGGAATTCGTATTCGAGGGAAAGTAATTGCGAATAAACCAGGACATTTTGTTAATACTCAATTTGCAAAAAAACTTTCTAAGTTAATTAAGTTGGAAAGCAGAAGAAAAGCGCCAATTATTGATCTTACAAAAACTCCCGCAAAGGATGTTAATCAAATAATGGAAATGCTTCCTCATCGGCCACCATTCTTATTTGTTGACAAGATTTTAGAATTGTCAGATTCCCATGTTATAGGCCTAAAAAATGTAACAATGAACGAACCCTTTTTTGTAGGTCATTTTCCAGGAGCACCAGTCATGCCTGGTGTTCTAATTGTGGAAGCAATGGCTCAGACCGGCGGAATTTTAGCAATGAGTACAGTGCCAGATCCAGAGAATTACTTGACTTATTTTATGAAAATAAACAATGTAAAATTTAAGCAGCAAGTAAATCCTGGTGATACTCTGATATTTGATTTAAAATTAATGTCGCCAATTCGCCGAGGCATCGTCCTTATGAATGGGAGTGCCTATGTGAATGATAAATTAGTAGCCGAAGCAGAATTAATGGCTCAAATAGTTAAAACTAAAAACGTCTAAATGAACCAACCTCTAGCTTACGTCCATCCTGGCGCAAAAATTGCAAAAAATGTTGTTATAGAACCGTTTACTACAATTCACAGTAATGTGATAATTGGTGAAGGAACTTGGATAGGTTCAAATGTTACAATCATGGAAGGCGCTCGTATTGGTAAAAATTGCAATATTTTTCCTGGCGCAGTAATTTCTGCAATTCCGCAGGATCTGAAATTTCAAGATGAAGAAACAACCGCTGAAATTGGAGACAATACAACTCTAAGAGAGTATGTGACGGTTAATAGAGGTACGGTTGATCGAGGGAAAACGGTAATAGGTAAAAACTGTTTGATTATGGCCTATTGCCACATTGCACATGATTGTATTGTTGGCAATAATTGTATTTTTTCGAATAATAGTACCCTAGCTGGACATTGCACCATAGGTGATTATGTAATATTAGCTGGAATGACGGCAGTTCATCAATTTTGTATGATCGGGAATCATGCATTTGTAACAGGTGGGTCTTTAGTTCGTAAGGATGTCCCTCCCTATGTAAAGGCCGCCCGTGAACCATTATCTTACGTTGGAATAAATTCTATTGGTCTTCGTCGTAGAGGCTTTAGCCCAGAAAAAATAAGAGAAATTCAGAATATTTATAGATTATTATACCAACGAAATTATAATAATACTCAGGCTTCAGAAATTATTGAGGCTGAAATGGAAGCTACTCCTGAAAGGGATGAGATACTGCAATTTATAAAGAACGCGAAACGGGGTATAATGAAGGGGTATTTTAGTAATAGTTAATTTTGCGTTTTCAGGATTCAGAAATTCATGCGTTGATTAATTACCTAATTATGACTTAAATAGTTATATTATATTAATTTTAAAATTTTTAAATATTCATAAATGGCGTCAAGTTCAGATATAAGAAAAGGATTATGCATAAAATACAGTAATGACATTTATAAAGTCATTGAGTTTTTACATGTTAAACCAGGTAAAGGTCCTGCGTTTGTGCGAACTAAATTGAAAAGCGTGACTAGTGGAAAAGTAATTGATAATACATTTTCTGCTGGACATAAAATAGATGATGTACGTGTGGAAACTCATAAATTTCAATACCTTTATAATGAGGGAAATAGCTATCATTTTATGAATACAGAGGATTATTCTCAAATCCAATTAGAAAAAGATGCGTTAGATACTCCAGAGCTTATGAAAGAAGGAGAAGTTGTAACGGTCATTATTAATACGGAAAACAATCTTCCTCTTTCGGTAGAAATGCCGGCTCATGTAATTTTATTAGTCACTTCAACAGAACCAGGTGTTAAGGGTAATACTGCCACCAATGCTACCAAACCTGCCATTGTTGAAACCGGTGCTGAAGTAAATGTTCCCTTGTTTATCAATGAAGGAGATAAAATTAGAATTGATACGGAAAAGGGACAATACCAAGAAAGAGTAAAAGATTAATATCAATACGATGAAGTTTCCTAAAAGTCATTCCCTCGCAAGTATTGCCTCTATTATAGACTGTAAGTATATAGGAGCAAAGGATTTTCCAGTTCTTGGGATGAATGAAATTCATATGGTTCAACCAGGGGATATTGTTTTTGTAGATCATCCAAAATATTATACTAAAGCTCTTGGTTCTCAGGCTACTGTGGTACTAATTAACAAAGAGGTTGAATGTCCAATAGGTAAAGCACTTTTAATTTCTGAAGATCCATTTCGCGATTTTAATGCTTTAACGAATTATTTCAATCCGTTTCTTTCTGCTAGTTCTGCGATTGCAAAAACGGCAATTATAGGGGACCACACGGTAATTCAGCCTAATGTTTTCATCGGTAATAATGTAAAGATTGGAAATGATTGTTTAATCCATTCTAATGTTTGTATTTACGATAATACAATAATTGGCAATAATGTTACAATTCATTCAGGAACTGTTTTAGGTTCAGATGCTTTTTATTACAAAAATAGAACCGAAGGATTTGATAAATTGATAAGTGGTGGAAACGTTGTCGTTGAGGACAATGTTGATTTAGGGGCTTTATGTACAATTGATAGAGGCGTTTCTGCTTCAACCACCATTGGAAATGGCAGTAAATTAGATAATCAAGTCCATGTTGGGCATGACACAATCATTGGAAAACATTGCTTAATTGCATCTCAAGTGGGTATTGCTGGTTGTGTTTTGATTGAAGATTATGTGACAATTTGGGGTCAGGTCGGAATTACAAGTGGAGTTACAATAGGTGAAAAAGCAATTATTTCTGCGCAAAGTGGAGTAAGTAAGTCATTACCAGGTCATAAATCATATTTTGGGACACCCGCTGATGAATTTAGAAAAAAATACAAGGAGCTAGCGTCCATTCGTCTAATTCCAGATATTATTGAAAAATTAGATAAATTATAATGAGGAAAAAAGCAAAAAATATTGTTAGAGACTTTTATAAATCTGATATTCTAAAGGATGAAACTATTTTAGAAAATTTTTTTCATTCAGATGTATTACTGATTTGGAATAGCAATGACGGTCTTAGCATCATGAATATGGATGATTTGATTGCTTTTTTTACTGAAATAAGACGAACTTATTTTGATGCAAGAATAGAAGTAAGTCATTTATTAGCAGACGATAATCACGTGACAATTCGCTATAAATATTATGTGCGCACAATCGAAAATCCAGATGAAGAATTAGGAATCGCACATTTTATTGCGATTTGGGAGGTGAAAAATAACAAATTATACAGAGGATATCAGGTGAGTCAGCCTGTTACAGATAAGGATGATACTTCAGAGTCCTATCACAAGGTTAAAGTTTAAAAGGGTATTAAATTAATGCAAAAAAAGTACCTTTGTATTTCTCTTTAATTTCTTACTAAAGAGATTACAGATCATAATAATTTATAGAAATCAAATTCAATGAGTGTTTTAGTTAATAAGTATTCAAGGATAATTGTTCAAGGATTTACGGGTAGTGAAGGAACCTTTCATGCCAGTCAGATGATAGATTATGGAACCAACGTGGTAGGTGGAGTAACCCCTGGTAAAGGAGGACAAATGCATTTGGACAAACCTGTTTTTAACACGGTTGAAGACGCTGTAAAGGCTGTTGGAGCCGATACGAGTATAATTTTTGTTCCTCCAGCATTTGCTGCTGATGCGATAATGGAAGCAGCGTGCGCGGGTATTAAAGTTATTATCACAATAACAGAAGGTATACCTGTTGCAGATATGATTGTTGCTTCAAATTATTTGAAAGGCAAAGATTGCCGTCTAGTAGGCCCGAATTGCCCAGGAGTTATTACACCAGGAGAGGCGAAGGTTGGTATTATGCCTGGTTTTGTGTTCAAAAAAGGAACTGTCGGTATAGTTTCAAAATCTGGGACTTTAACATATGAAGCTGCAGATCAAGTGGTAAAGCAAGGATTAGGAATTACAACAGCTATTGGCATCGGAGGAGATCCTATAATTGGTACAACTACTAGGGAAGCCGTTGAACTTCTTATCAACGATCCCGAATCTGAAGCGGTAGTAATGATTGGTGAAATTGGAGGACAACTTGAAGCCGATGCTGCATTATGGTATAAAGCTAGTGGAAGTAAAAAACCTATAGTTGGTTTTATTGCTGGGGAAACAGCTCCAGCAGGTAGAACCATGGGTCATGCTGGAGCGATTGTAGGTGGAAGTGATGATACAGCTCAAGCCAAGAAAAAAATTATGCGTGAATGCGGAATTCATGTAGTTGATTCTCCAGCGGAAATTGGCAAAAAAATAGCCGAACTTTTAAGTTCAAGAGTGAAGTATAGCTAAAATAAGTGCTAAGTATTAGCTGTTTTATTTAAGTTAAATTTTATTTTAAGGCTTCATTAGCAAATTAAAATCTAAAGCTTCGGTCATTGCAATATAAAATGAATCAATTTTCTTCATTACGGAGGTCATTTTTTGGTATGCTTTTGGCATATATTGAATTGGAATTTTCTCTTTTTCGTTAGGATATATTTTTAGCCATTTTATTAATAAGTAATATTTTATCAAAACATTACTGCATAAATAAATTCAAAGGAAATAGGACATTGGCATAATATCTTTTTATATTAGTGCTGCAATTTATTTTGAATTAAGAATATTAGTATGAAATTATTAGAAGGGAAAACCGCCATCGTTACAGGTGGAAGCCGAGGAATTGGAAAAGGTATTGTAGAAATCTTTGCTAAGCATGGTGCAAATGTAGCATTCACTTATAGTTCATCCTCTGAAATAGCCGAATCTTTAGCAGTAGAAGTCTCCAAGTTAGGAGTAAAATCAATAGCGTATAAGAGTGATGCTGCAAGTTTTAGCCAAGCAGAAGCATTGGTTTCTTCTGTCCTGGAGGACTTTGGAAGTATAGATATACTAGTCAACAATGCTGGGATTACAAAGGATAATCTTTTAATGCGTATGTCTGAAGAAGATTTTGATAAAGTGATTGAAGTAAATTTAAAATCGGTTTTTAATATGACTAAGGCTGTTCAACGGAGCTTTCTAAAACAGCGAAGTGGTTCTATAATTAATATGAGCTCGGTGGTAGGGGTAAAAGGAAATGCTGGACAAACCAATTATGCTGCTTCAAAGGCCGGAATTATAGGTTTTTCCAAATCGGTTGCCTTAGAATTAGGCTCTCGCGATATAAGATGCAATGTGATAGCACCAGGTTTTATAGAAACTGAAATGACTGGAAAGTTGGATGAAGCAACTGTAAAAAGTTGGAGAGAAGCTATTCCATTAAAACGTGGTGGCTCACCAAATGATATTGCAAATGCATGTGTTTTCCTCGCAAGTGAACTTTCTTCTTATATAACGGGGCAAGTTCTAAACGTTGATGGTGGAATGCTAACCTAGTTTTTATGATTTAAATCGATAATCTGTCTGGACGCACAACAGCGTCTCTTCTTAAATTTGACTGCAGAAACTATACTCTATTTTTTTATTGCCGGTGTACTATCATTAACCATGGCAGTTTTTATGTATGGCTATAAAACAAAATACACCAGTCGTCTTTCATGGCTTTTTGGCATTCTTCGATTTATCACTTTATTTTCTTTGTTATTGCTATTAATAAATCCAAAATTTAAAAGCGTAACTTATCAAAATGTGAGACCAAAGATGCCAATTTTAGTGGATAATTCGGCTTCGATTAAAGAATTAAAACAAACAGAAAATTTACTTTCAATTGTAGAATCACTAAAAGCAAATCAATCATTAAATGATAAGTTTGATTTGTCATTTTTCTCTTTTGGAAGTGAGTTTAACATGGCTGATTCTCTGACTTTCAATGAATCGAATACGAATATTTCAAAAGCACTCTCATCAGCAAATGATTTATTTAAAAATGACGTAGCGCCAACAATACTTTTGACCGATGGAAATCAGACCCTTGGTAATGATTATGAATTTTCTGTTACAAATTCTTATAATCCTTTATTTCCAATAATTCTGGGAGATTCTATTAGTCATACTGATTTTAAAATTGAACATCTAAATACTAATAGATACGTATTCTTAAAAAATCAATTTCCAGTAGAAGTAATTTTGGGGTATTATGGACATAGCTCAGAGAATTCTCAGTTTATTGTAAGACAGGGAACTAATATTGTTTATAAAGAGAACGTTAAATTTTCGAAAGTTAAAAATGTTGTCACATTAGAGTTTACGCTACCAGCGTCTGCGGTTGGACTTCAAAAATATTCAGCAGAAATCCTTCCCCTTAACGATGAGAAAAACATAGTTAATAATACGAAGCAATTCGCGGTAGAAGTTATTGATCAAGCAACTAATGTGTTAATTGTTAGTGATATAACTCATCCAGATTTGGGTGCATTGAAGAAATCAATTGGATCCAATGAGCAAAGTACTGTTACTATTAAGAAACCTTCAGAAGCGGCCTCATCTTTAAATGAGTATCAACTAATTATACTTTATCAGCCAGATAGAAGTTTTGCTAAAGTGTTTTCAGAAGTAGAAAAATTAAAAAAAAACACATTCGTTTTTACGGGCCTGCAAACGGATTGGAATTTTTTGAATTCGATTCAAAAGAATTATTCAAAAGATGTTTCTAGACAATTCGAAGTGGTGACGGGAATTTTAAACCCAAACTATGGAACTTTTGCTATTGAAGAAATAGGATTTGAAGAATTCAGACCTTTGAAAACCTTATTTGGGAATTTAAAAATCTTAGTACCCAATGAACTTCTACTTGATCAAATTATTAATGGAATAAATACCGAATCTCCAATGCTTTCCACTATGGAGCTAAATGGAGTGCGAAATGCTATTTTTGATGGTGAAGGAATATGGAAATGGAGGGCACAATCTTTTGTTGAAACCAATAGCTTCGAAGAATTCGACAATTTTATTGGCAAGTTAATTCAGTACTTGGCATCAAATAAAAGGCATAGTAGGTTAGAGGTAAGTGATGAATTATTCTATTACAATAATAATAGCATTAAAATTTCAGCTCAATATTTTGATCAGAATTTTATATTCGATTCCCGTGCATCATTGTCTATAACAGTTCAAAATATCGAAACAAAAAAGAGTTTTATTTTTCCAATGTTATTGAAAAATAATTTTTTTGAAGTGGATTTAAATACACTATCATCTGGGGAGTATAAATATACGGTCTCGGTTAGTAACGAAACTGTAGCTAGAAGCGGGAACTTCACTATTTTGGATTTTAATATTGAACAACAATTTTTAAATGCCAATGTAGCAAAATTAGAAAGATTAGCTACAAATGCTAGAGGAACAGCTTATTTTGAAAATCAGGTTAATGGTTTCATTACTGACATGCTAGAGGACAACAGGTTTAAGCAAATACAAAAAAGCGAGCAAAAAGTTGTACCTTTGATCGATTGGAAATATCTACTTGCACTCATTATTATTTCTTTAACTATTGAGTGGTTTATTAGAAAATACAACGGACTTATTTAATTTAAATATATTATCATGGAAAAATTACCAAAAATTGGAATACCAATAATTATTATTGCAATACTTTTAATAATACTGTTGGCCAAATCGGCAGTAACAATCGGTTCTGGTGAAAGAGGTGTATTATATAGACTTACAAGTGGTGTTGTAACAGATGAACCACCTTTAGATGAAGGATTTCATGTTGTAGCACCTTGGAATAAAGTATTTGTTTATAATGTTCGGCAGCAAGAACTATTAGAAAAAGATATGTCAGTTTTATCTTCTAATGGTTTAGAGATTAGATTAGATGCCTCAGTTTTGTATGAAGCTACAACGGCTACAGTGGCTTTGTTGCATCAAACAAGAGGAGAGGACTATTTACAGAGCGTGATTATACCAGCTATACGATCTGCAACTAGAAGTGTTGTGGGGCGTTATACACCAGAACAATTATATTCTACAAAACGGGATGCTATTCAAAATGAAATTTTTGAGGAAACAAAGAAAATTATCGAACCTCAATATATTCAACTGAATGCTGTTTTGGTAAGAGACGTTGCTTTGCCAGCAACCATTAAAGATGCTATTGAGCGTAAACTAAAGCAAGAGCAAGAATCCTTAGAATATGAATTTAGATTAATTACAGCTGATAAGGAAGCTCAAAAACAGCGAATTGAAGCACAAGGAAAAGCAGATGCTAACCGTATTTTAAGTGCATCTTTAAATAGTATGATTTTACAAGATAAAGGTATTGAGGCTACTATAAAACTTTCAGAATCTCCTAATGCTAAGGTAATTGTTATAGGCTCTGGAGATAGTGGATTACCTATAATTCTAGGGAATAATTAAATTAATAATTCGGTAATAAAAAGCATTAAACCGTTTCTTTCTTGAATTCAGGAAGAGGCGGTTTTTTTATTTGCGCTTCCAAAGTTTAAAAATGAAGAAAGCAGAAAGAGTTGCAATTACAATGAGTATAGTTGCCCCAACAGAATTTCCATAAATAACATAGCCGGTTGCAAACAAGGAAGTATATACGAACACTATTCCTAATAGCATAGAAGCTAAATCAATTGTAAAGTTGTCGTTCGTGGTTTTCAATGAAATACCCTCAGATTCTGCAATCTTTTTAAATGGATTCCAGCCCCTTCCATATGGTGTAATGGAATTATAAAATATTGCTAAGGTTTTTGTGTCAGTTGGTCTTGATAATAAGGTCACAGAAATCCAACTAATTGTTGTGATAGCAACACCATAGACTAATTTTTCGTAATCTTCTAATCCAAGTTCTGTAAACTCAAAAAAGAGAGCGACCACAAAAGAGACGATCATTCCCGTAATTTCGCTATACGCATTTACACGCCACCAAAACCATCTCAAAATAAAAATAAGTCCAGTACCAGCACCAATTTGTAGTAAAATTGCAAATGTACTAAGTGCGCTACTTAAAGCTAAGGCTAAAAGTGCTGCAAAAAGCATAAGTAATATAGTAGTATAGCGCCCAACAGAGACCAATTCTTTTTCGGATGCCTCGGGTTTAAGAAAACGTTTATAGAAATCTATAGCAATATAAGAGGATCCCCAATTTAAGTGAGTTGAGATGGTGCTCATAAAAGCGGCTATCAATGATGCAACCACTAATCCCAATAATCCAGGGGGTAGATTGGTAAGCATGGCAGGATAACCTAAATCATGACCTAGAACTGCATCTGGAAAGGCATTTCCAATATCTGAAAGTTGTGGGTATAACACTAAAGAAGCTAAAGCTATTAAGATCCAAGGCCAAGGACGTAAGGCATAATGCATTATATTAAATAAAAGCGTGGCACCTATCGCATTTTTTTCGTCTTTTGCCGAAAGCATCCTTTGGGCAATGTATCCACCTCCGCCAGGTTCGGCACCAGGATACCATACACTCCACCATTGCACGGCGATTGGTATTATCAGCAGTACTAGCAGGGAATTCATGTCATTAAAGTCGGGCAAAAAGTTTAATTTATCTACTACATTTTCATGGGCGAGTAATTTTTGAAGTCCTCCAATTTCAGGCATATTTACAATATAATATGCCGCCCAAATTGAACCTATCATTGCAATTATAAATTGCAGAAAGTCAGTAAAAATTACACCTCTTAATCCGCCAAACGAGCTATAAGCAACAGTGATTACTGATGCATATAAGACACATTCCCATGGTGCTAGATTGAAAAGTATACCACCAATTTTAATAGCAGCTAAACATACAGAAGCCATAATCATAACATTAAAAAAGACACCCAAATAGATAGCTCTAAACCCTCTTAAAAATGCAGCTTCTTTGCCACTATATCGCAATTCATAAAACTCTAGATCTGTTAAAACTTTTGATCGTCGCCAAAGTTTTGCGTAGACAAATACAGTGAGCATACCGGTAATTAAAAAAGTCCACCAAACCCAATTTCCCGAAACTCCATTCTGACGAACGATATCAGTTACTAAATTGGGAGTATCTGCAGAGAAAGTTGTGGCCACCATTGAAATACCTAGCAGCCACCAAGGCATGTTCCGTCCTGAAAGGAAAAATTCTTGAGTATTTTGACCTGATTTTTTAGCAACAACAAGTCCAATAATCAGAAATACGATAAAAAAGGAAAGAATAAGAATCCAATCAAGAGTCGATAATTGCATAGATGTATTTATTTAATTTGCATTAAAGCCATTGCTTGGCCTACCCAGTCTCACGTTCAATTCTGCCTGGAAAGAAATCAATGAGTTCTGTTATGACCCGAATGTCTGATTCTTTAAATCGACTAATTTGATCATAATTATAAATTCCTATTTCATTCAATTTTTGTTCAATATAAGGGCCAACACCCCTTATTTGAGTTAGGTCATCTTTATTGGTAATATCCGCAAAACCAAAGTTGTCAAAATCAAGCTTTAGTTTCGATTGACTATAGGTCACGAAATTTGTACGGGTCTTTTCGGCTACATTAATCGCAGTCGCGGAATTATTAATTTCATTCTGAGTATTTTTTACAACTTCAATTATTTTTGGCTTAATTTCTGTAAACAGAGTGTCAATATCTCTTATGTTTTTCTGAACTAATGCCTCGTTTACTTCATTCTTTAATCGAGCGATGAGATTCTTATATTTTAATTTTTGAAGCAAATAAGACGAAAAATATCCAATTAGAAAACTACTAAGCATTAATATGAAGATACTGAGCAATTCAGGAAAAGAAGATA
>BS_KBA_SWE02_21mDRAFT_10000004_pt1 | contig 105758 bp, 93 predicted proteins | sample BalSeasSWE02_21m_FD_9196 | JGI IMG/M metagenome (IMG submission 9196)
GCTATTAAGAGCAAAGAGACAAATGAAGTAGCTGGATTAATCATTATAAAAAAGATCGACTTGCCTAAAAAGCAGGGGGAATTAGCGTATGGAATTGGTAAGGCCTTCGAAGGTCGAGGTTGGGTAACTCAAGCGGTTAGGTTTATGTCTGATTATGCTTTCAAACAATTTAATTTAAAAACGCTTCAAATAATTACCCATAAAACCAACATTGGAAGTTCTAAAGTTGCAGAAAAAAGTGGCTTTGTTTGGAAATGCACTTTAAAAAATGAATTCAGCCCTACCAATGGAACTCCTTTGGATATGGAACTGTATGAACTTACTTTATGAAAAATCAATTCCTTTCTTATATTAAAAGTTTGCAAAATGCAATTACTCATCGATTGGAAGAAATGGATGGAAAAGCAGCTTTCAAAGAAGACATATGGGAGCGAAAAGAAGGCGGAGGTGGTAGAACGCGAGTTATTGAAAATGGAAATATATTTGAAAAAGGTGGAGTAAATACTAGCGAAGTCCATGGAAAACTTCCAGAAGCCATGCAGCAGTATCTAGGTGTCACAAATTCCGATTTCTTCGCTTGTGGATTAAGTCTTGTTTTACATCCAAAGAACCCCTTTGTCCCAACAGTTCATGCCAATTGGAGGTATTTTGAATTGTATAATGAGGCTGGCGAAATTGTAGAAAGTTGGTTTGGTGGTGGTCAAGATTTAACACCATACTATTTGTTTGAAAAAGACGCAATTCACTTTCACCAAGTTTGTAAAAATGCTTGTGATAGAACTAATATTTCATTTTACCCGTCCTTTAAGAAACATTGTGACGAATATTTTTATAATTCACATAGGCAAGAAGGAAGAGGAATAGGTGGTCTATTCTTCGATTATTTAAAAGCTAATGACACGATGAATATGCGAAATTGGTTCAAATTTATTACAGACGTGGGCGATAGTTTTCTTGAGGCATATATTCCTATCGTTGAAAAAAGGAAAAACCTTCCATTCAATGAAGCCAATAGAACTTGGCAAGAAATAAGACGAGGACGATATGTAGAATTCAATCTTGTTTACGATAAAGGAACTCTTTTTGGTCTAAAAACTAATGGAAGAATTGAAAGCATTTTAATGAGTTTGCCTCCACACGTGCAATGGGTTTATGATCATCAGCCCGAGCATGGAAGTGATGAGGAGAAATTGATAGAAATTTTAATAACCCCAAGAAATTGGATAATAGAATAAATTATGTACCCACTGCGCAGAAACCGAAGATTACGTCAAAATGAATCCATTAGAAGCCTCATAAGAGAAACAATTATCAGCCCCAACGATTTTCTTGTTCCCATCTTTGTGGTGGAAGGAAAAGGAGTTAAAGAAGAAATTGCCTCTATGCCCAATTATTATCGTTATAGCCTTGATTTACTTTCCGTTGAGGTTAAAGAATTATGGTCCCTCGGCCTTAAATCTGTGTTACTGTTTGTAAAAGTTCCTGATAATCTTAAGGACAACTCAGGTACAGAGGCACTAAATCCAGATGGGCTAATGCAACGAGCAATTAAAACGGTTAAAAATGCCGTCCCTAATATGCTTGTGATGACGGACGTTGCGCTTGATCCCTATTCATGTTATGGTCATGATGGGATTGTTTCGGATGGAAAAATAATAAATGACGGCACCAATACAATTTTGGCCGAAATGTCTCTTTCACATATAAAATCTGGAGCTGATTTTGTTGCTCCCAGCGATATGATGGATGGGCGTATTTTTGAAATAAGGTCACTTCTTGAAAATGAAGGTTTTCACGATGCCGGAATTATGAGTTATAGTGCCAAATACGCTTCAGCATATTATGGCCCATTTAGAGACGCTTTAGATTCAGCACCTGTTGACCTAAAAAACATCCCAAAAGATAAACAAACCTATCAAATGGATTTTTCGAATAGGCTAGAAGCAATTAAAGAAACTCTTATGGATATTGAAGAAGGTGCTGATATTGTAATGGTGAAGCCAGGATTATGTTATTTAGACATTGTTCGAGAGGTACGAAATATAGTTGATGTTCCTGTTGCCGTTTATCAAGTGAGTGGTGAATATTCTATGCTGAAAGCGGCTGCGGAAAAAGGTTGGCTAAATCACGATGCAATAATGATTGAACAAATTACAGCCATTAAAAGAGCTGGAGCACATATCATCGCAAGTTATTTTGCAAAGGATGTGGTGAAATTAATTTCATAAATTAATTTTATGAAAATAGCCCATATCAATTCCCCAATTGGAAGTATTGAAATTAAAGGTGATGCACATGGTTTAACCTCACTTCATTTTATGGATATTGAAGTTCCAGCTTCAAAATCAATTCCGAAGGATTTAAAAAAAGTGGCCTCTCAAATTGTCGAATACTTTAAGGGCAAGCGAACCGATTTTGATGTAAAAATGGCTCCCGAAGGAACCGAGTTTCAGAAAAAAGTTTGGAGTCAATTACAGAAAATTCCGTTCGGAAAAACAACATCCTATCAGCAAATGGCAAATCAACTTGGTGACCCAAAAGTAATACGCGCAGCAGCCTCAGCCAATGGCAAAAATCCTATTGCGATTATTATTCCTTGCCATAGAGTCATTGGTAGTGATGGTTCTTTAACAGGTTATGCGGGAGGATTACATCGCAAAAAATGGTTATTAGAGCACGAAAGTCCGGTAAAACAGCAGTTATTATTTTAGGAAAATGAAATACCTTAAGAATTTCTTTAAATACTTTTTAGGACTCTTAGTTCTTATCATAGTTCTGCTGTACATTACAAATTACGAACACATATTAAAAGGTATACGGGTAGTTTATTTTACTGGACATACAACCGCTTTCATTGATGATCATGTATATTTTGAAAATGAAATTATTCCAGCAAGTTCACACCCACAGCCTTGGGCATTGCATAAAAATTATAATGCTGTTAAAGAAACTGAAAAGCTTTCAAAGTTAAATAATAAATTAGGAACGGTCTCTTTTTTAGTTATAAAAAATGACAGTATCTGGTACGAAAATTATGCTGAGAACTATGGAAAATACTCTCAAACAAATTCGTTTTCAATGGCTAAAAGTATTACTTCAGCATTATTAGGAAAAGCGATTAAAGATGGTTTTATAAAAAGTTTGGACCAAGCTGTTGGTGACTTCTATCCACAATATTCGGGCAGTGGAATGACCGTTGGTGATTTATCTTCAATGGCCTCTGGTTTAGATTGGGAAGAATCTTATAGAAGTCCTTTTAGCATAACTGCCCGCGCTTACTACGACGACGGGCTGGCCAAAACAATTCTCACTCAAAAAGTAGTAGAAAGACCAGGTCTAAGCTATAAATATTTAAGTGGAAACACGGAATTACTCGGAATGGTAATCCAAACTGCAACTGGTAAGCCCTTATCAAAATATTTATCTCAAAGCTTTTGGGAGCCTATGGGTTTCGAAAATGAAGCCTTATGGCAAGTAGATGATGAAGAAAATCGGCTTGTAAAATCATATTGTTGTATTGCAAGTAATGCTCGCGATTTTGCCCGTTTCGGAAAATTATATTCCAACAACGGAAATTGGAACGGACTACAGCTAATAGATTCAAGTTTTGTTGCAACCTCAACAAAACCTCGTTTTGAAGAAAGCCAAGAATATGGTTATGGGTTTTGGCTGAGTAATCATTTAAATAAAAAAATATTTGTCATGCGAGGGATCTTAGGGCAATACGTAATTAGTATTCCTGAAGACCAACTAATAATAGTTCGTCTAGGTCATCAACGCGATGAAAAGACCGGATTGCCATTTACTTCAGAATTTTATGTATTTATAGATGAGGTTTATGAAATGTTAGACCCGAATTCGTAAATATTTTGTACTTTTAATTATCTGCTCCTCGCTTATTACTTCAAGAACATGCTTAAAAAAATTAATTTGGAACATATCCTTTTTCTGGATATTGAAACTGTTCCGCAATACCGTAATTTTAATGAATTAGATACAACTGCAAAAGTTTTGTGGGAATTGAAAACTCAATATCAGCGTAAAGAAGATTTCACGCCGGAGGAGTTTTACGATCGTGCCGGAATATGGGCTGAGTTTGGAAAAATCGTATGCATTTCGGTGGGCTACTTCAAAATAAAAGGTGATATCCGAAATTTTCGAGTTACAAGTTTTTATGGAGACGAAATTAAAATTCTCAACGACTTTAAATCTCTTTTAGAGACACATTTTAATCGCCCTCATCACGTTTTATGCGCCCATAATGGTAAGGAATTCGATTTTCCATATATCGCCAGAAGGATGATTATTAATTCCATTGAAATTCCTTTCAAACTGGATCTCTTCGGGAAAAAACCTTGGGAAGTACCACATTTAGACACTCTAGAATTATGGAAGTTTGGCGATTATAAAACCTTCACTTCTCTGAAATTGATGGCTCATGTTTTGGGTATTCCCTCGCCAAAAGATGATATTGACGGCAGCCAGGTTAGAAATGTATTTTATGAAGAAAATGATATCGACCGAATTGTAACCTATTGTGAAAAAGATACTATTACTGTTGCGCAAATATTATTAAGGCTTCGGAATGAGGAGACCTTAAACGAAGATGAGATTCTTTCTGTTTAAAATTTACTAAATTTTCAGTAGTCTATTAAAGACTGAATTGCTCAAAATTTTGTACATTTCAAGCTATTTCACATAAAAATTGAAGAAAATGTATTTAAAAAACACAAAAAATATTGCTCTTGTTCTATTTTCGGCGGCTACACTTTTAGTCTCTTCTTGCAGAGAAAATCCGAAAACTGAAGATAAAGCCACTACTACTCAAACCGAGACAGCGACACCTGTTAAATCAGTCGGTGATGTTGCGATGAATCCTGCTCATGGACAACCAGGACATCGTTGTGAAATACCGGTGGGCGCACCATTAGATTCAGCTCCAACAAATCCAAACTCCACAACATCAGACGTCATACTCGACAATAGTACAACTTTGCCGGCTGGCACCTTAAATCCGGCCCATGGACAACCCGGACATGATTGTGCTGTAAAAGTTGGAGACCCTTTATAGGAAAGAATTTTTTAGTATAAATAAAAACCCCGATGACTTTAAAGCCATCGGGGTTTTCTTCTTTAAAATTATACAACTATTCCTTAATAAATCGTTGTGTTAAAACTTCTTCTCCGTCATTTACTTCAATGAAATAAACTCCAGCTTGTAAGTCTTGAACATTTATTGCAGGCTGAGATAAATCTCCATTTGCTACTACTTGACCGATTACATTTACAATTCTATACGTAATTGCATCACTTGCATCCAGTATTTTTACGTTCAATACAGACTGTGCAGGATTTGGGTACAACAAGAAGTCTCCATCAAAATCGAAACCTTCATCTCCAGCTATTCCCTGTAGATCTCCTCCTAAAGCAGTAATAGTGTTGCCTACACCCACTAATGGCACCCCAGAGTTTCCAGTAATAGTAACCGCATCGATGTAAACCCGGTCATTATTATCACTGGCATCACATCTAAAACGGAATTGAGCATTAGTAGGGAAATTGTAAGAACCACTAGTAATATTTACCGTAGCTACATAATAGGTGTTATTGTTAAAACTAGTCCCTCTTGCATAGCTGGCAACTGTTTGCCAGGTCGATCCATTATAAAATTGTACCCAGAAATCTTCTCCATTTTCCATACTATAGGCATAAAAATAGAATTCTATGTCAATATTATTATATGGTGTTACATTAAATGAACCTAAAGTCATGGTAGACGTATTTGTATTATCTTGTAATTGAATAGAGTATGTCCCTTCGTAAGACCGGGATCCAGCATACCTTAATGCATCACTTCCACCATCTACCCAGCCATCCCAGCCGGTTTCAAAATATCCTTGATGTAGCACGGTAGATCCACCACCACCACTGGTCGTTGTAACATTAACCGTATTACTTGCTCCAGAAACGTTTCCGGCAGCATCTCTTGCTCGTACACTAAATGAATACGCTGTTGAAGCTGTTAATCCAGTTACTTGGGTAGAAGTGCCTGTTACCGTTCCAATGTTGCTAGCTCCTTGATAAACATCATAACCAGTTACTCCCACATTATCTGAAGAAGCAATCCAGTTAAGATCTACTGTCGTTTGAGTAACATTTGATGCGACTAAACTTGTTGGATTACTAGGTGCCTGTGTATCTCCCGCTGGGGCTAACGTAGTTATGTTTACAGTGTTACTCGCTCCCGAAACATTTCCAGCAGCATCTCGTGCACGCACACTAAACGAATATGCTGTTGAAGCTATTAATCCGGTAACTTGAACCGATGTGCCAGTCACGGTGCCTAAATTTGAAGCTCCTTGATAAACATCATAACCGGTAACGCCAACATTATCTGAAGATGCAGTCCACGAAAGATCAACAGTAGTTTGAGTTATATTTGAAGCAGTCAAACTTGTTGGATTACTTGGCGCCTGTGTATCTGCTGTGCTTCCACCTAAGTTTACGGTATAATCTTCAACTTCACCGTAAGTAAATGTTTCACAAGCCGTTGGAATACCATTATACTTCATAGAAACACGCATTCTTGTAGCGGTTCCGGCTGTACCCGAAGGAACCGTAAATGTTCCACTATTTGGTGTGTTTGTTGAGGCCGATTTAGACCAAACAAGTTCTCCGGCATCGCTAAAATCTTGATCATTGTTATAATCAATCCAAACCGCATAACCCTCAGAATAAACCGTTCCTGTCCAAGTTGGAGTTACAGTTATTGTATAAACTTGTCCTTCCGTTAAATCTGTGGACTGACTCGTAAAATTTGAATAAAACTGAGCTCCTGAAGCATTATTAATTGTACCCAACTGAACCCGACCAATATATTCGTCGTTTACATTTGTACTAGATGAATTACAATAGCTTGATGGAGCCCCATATGCTGCTCCTACACCTACTGCATACCAAGCATTGGTTGTTGCAATTTCTTCTGCACTACCTGCACCATATAAATCCTTAGCCGCTTGAATAGCACCAGCTCTGGCATCGCTATATTGAGAATTCGTTCCTAAATAAACGGTAAGGTTTCTATAGGCAATTTCCGCTGCCTTATTCATTCCAAGTCCTGTCACGTTATAGCTACTACCATTATCATTTGTTCCTGATTCGCCGACAGATAAAATATAAAACCATTTGTTTTGAACTCCAGAATTGTAGTGAACTCCTCCATTATCTCCCGAGCCTGTATACCAGTTCGTTCCTAGATAAGTATCTGGATCACCATAAGCATTTGGATTGCTCATAGAGCGTAATGCACCGCCACTTCCTCCGGCACCGATTTGATCACCCATTAACCAGTCATTAGATCCAGAGCCATACTTTTCGATAGATTCCCCAAAGATATCAGAGAAGGACTCATTTAATGCTCCAGATTGGTAACTGTAAACCAAATTCGCCGAATATTCCGTAACACCATGTGTAATTTCATGACCTACAATATCTAAAGATACTAAAGGGCCATAATTTACTCCGTCACCATCGCCATATGTCATTCGTGTTCCATCCCAAAATGCATTCACATAATTATTTGAATAACTAACATAAGATTTAATAATAGCTCCGGCATTATTGTATGAATTTCTTCCATGATTTCCTTGGTAGTATTTATGAGTTTGTTCCGCTCCAAAATGAGCTTGTACTCCCGTTGCATTTCCAGTAAAATTAGTAGAACCACTATTCACATCGACAGCGTTATTGTAGTTCGTTCCGTTGTTTAAATCAAAGGTTTGAATTCCATTTCCGTCTGCGGTTTGTCTCAAACGATAAGGACCTGCAGCATTGTCCGCCGTAAAAGATACAGTTCCATTATAAAGACTTGTTCCTGTTGCAGGTACATTAGCATGATGAATTCTTTTATTCTCCATAATGAACTGTCCCGTTTGTGCGTCTATATAAACATCGGCTCTGTAAACTGGGTCCACAGCATAAATATCAAACTTATATGCAAGTCTCGCAGTTTCTGAAACATCAGATAAAGCCGGGAAAATTACCAGCTCACCTGCAGGGATTTGATAACCATCAGACAGTAAAGCCTCATTTGCATCCTGCCATAGATATTTTGTAGCACCAACATGACCAATGGCCAGATTAAAAGCTTGGTTAGAACTTATTGATGGTGTTAAAGCTACATCCTTGATATCAAAAATACTATTGGACATTGATATAACTCGACCATCCTTTGCATGGAGTACGAAAGTTCCAAATTCCACTTTTATACCTTGGTAATACTGTTGTAGTTTTTCATGCGTATATCCTAACCTGTCTTGTTCTTGACTAATGGAGGAAAATGAAGTTTCCTTAGAAAATTTAAACTCAGTTTCAAGAAGTTGGGATGGATTTTGAAGTGAATATGCCTTAGTATCCTCAAAAACTAGAAGACCTGGAAGTTTATTTGATTTGGCATCACTCTTGTCTTGAGCCATGATTTTAGTCGCACCAAGTGTTAGGAAGACTATTGACAGAGTTGTCAGGAAAATTAATTTACTAATTTTTTTCATAAGTGGTTAGTGTATTTATTAATAATTAATTGAATCATTATGATGGGAAATTTACATTTATTATTTGATTTGCAAAATATTTTTCGATGAATTGCAAAAAATGTATTGTATTTTTATTAACAAGTAATTTCCTACATATCAATTAGTAGAGTATTAGCAAAGTCTAAATGATATTCAGAAGACATATTCAAAAATACTATCTTTGATAAAATGTCAATAAATTCTAAACTCCAGATAAAAAATCTTTCTGTTTCCTTCGGAAATAAAAAAAGGAAAGTAGACGTAATTCATGATATTTCATTTGAAATAGGTGAAAATGAAATCTTGGGCGTTGTTGGTGAATCCGGTTCAGGAAAATCTGTTACTTCTTTGGCAATAATGGGATTATTGCCTAAAAAAGGAACTTGGGTTAGTGGTGAAATTATTTTTGAAGGGAAAAATCTATTGGAGGAAAAAGAAAAGGATCTTCAAAAAATACGCGGCAATTCCATTGCAATAATTTTTCAGGAACCCATGAGTGCTCTTAATCCTTCCCTGCATTGTGGATTTCAGGTTGCCGAAATGCTTCAACAACACACAAATCTTTCGCGAAAAGAAGTAAAAAAAATGGTGCTTTCTCTTTTTGAAAAAGTAAAACTTCCTAGGCCCCATGAAATTTTCAACAGCTACCCGCATCAAATAAGTGGGGGACAAATGCAACGAGTAATGATAGCTATGGCTATTGCTTGCAAGCCAAAATTACTTATCGCTGATGAACCAACTACAGCATTAGATGTAACTGTTCAGAAGGAAATTATTTTACTACTCAAAGAAATTCAGAAAGAAACTGGTATGAGTATGTTATTTATCTCTCACGATCTAAATTTAGTTTCGGAAATTGCAGATAGAGTAATTGTTATGTATAAGGGCGATATAGTTGAATCCGGCAGTGTCCTCCAAATCTTCAAGAATGCCAAAAACGATTATACAAAAGCACTACTGGCCTCTCGTCCTAGATTAAATGTGCGTTTACAAAAACTCCCTACTATTAATTCAATTGTAGATAAACTTTACAGACCTGAAGAAATAACATTACAACAGCGTGCTCTGAAGCATAAAAAAATATACACACGCCCTCCTCTGTTAGAAATAACAAATCTTAAAAAAGAGTATTATAGTAAAGCTTCACTATTTGGACATAGAACGATTCTAGCAGCAGTAAATGATGTCAGTTTTAAAGTTTTTGAAGGTGAGACATTAGGATTAGTTGGCGAATCTGGTTGTGGAAAGTCTACCTTAGGAAGAACTATTTTACTCTTAGAAAAGCCAAAATCTGGGAGTATAAAATACAAAGGAAAAGAATTAACCTTATTGACAACTTCAGAAATAAGAAGGCTAAGAAAAGAAATCCAATTCATCTTTCAGGACCCCTATTCTTCGTTAAATCCACGTCTTGTAATTGGTGAAGCCTTAATTGAACCTATGCTAATTCATAGAATTGGTCTTTCGAGAAAACAAAGAAAAGAGAAAGTCATTGAATTGTTGAATCGAGTTGGATTAGATGAAACTTTTTTCTTGAGATATCCGCATGAGTTATCTGGTGGTCAACGTCAAAGGGTTGGTATTGCCAGAGCAATTGTTATGAATCCAAAGCTGATAATTTGTGACGAATCTGTATCCGCACTAGATATTTCCGTTCAGGCTCAAGTCCTTAATTTATTGAATGAATTAAAAGAAGACTTCGGGTTTACGTATATTTTTATTTCCCATGATCTTGCCGTTGTGAAGTATATGGCAGATCAATTACTTGTAATGAAAGAAGGAAAAATCGAAGAATTAGGTGACGCCGATGAAATTTATGCTAATCCAATGACTGATTATACAAAGAAATTGATTGACTCTATTCCAAAAGGAATATAGTTTCAATTGTTTATCTAAACCTATAAAAACAAAAAAGCCCGTTCTAACCTCACAAAGAACGGGCTAACCTTTATCTGTATCGTAGCAGATTCGGGGGTAAAAACTCTGAAAAAATTATGAATAAGATTTACTCTTATTTCTTTGGTCATTTTTTTTAAAAAAAATGGTGTTTCCTTCTCCATAATGATTTATCTCAAAAACTTTTTCTTCACCTTTATGATTATAGAATTGCAATGTTTTACCATCTAAGTCAATTGAGAAATGTTGATCTTTAATTAAACTGTTTTCAGGGCTTTTAAAAATCTTGTTTTTTTTTAGTTCCATAATAAAAGTTTTTATAGTTAGGTAAATCTGGGTTCAAATTGTTTTATAATTAAAACATAAAGAAAAAAACCTTTTTTGCAACATACAATACATTTCTAAGAAGTTCTATTGTTTTTCTTATTGATGATTGAATTTTTAGCATAGTAAATTAATCATTTAAATTTGGGAAGACGAAGATGCGAAACTATTTTATAATTATACGATTAAATGCTTAATAATTCGATGAAATGCGCAATATTTTAACAATTTCATTATTCTTATAAGCTTTTTCCTACAAAATTTATATGAAATTTAAGATGTACTTCCGCCGAATAAATCCTTGAAAAAAATACTAAAATAGTATGAAGAATCTTTTATTAATCTTTTTTATATAATTATTCAAAATTCATTTCCGGGATATTTCCTTCTACAATTAAATCTCCCTCTGTAGCCTTAATAATTTCTTCCACCGTAACCCCTGGTGCTCGTTCCATTAATTTGAACTTGCCATTTACTATTTCCAAAACTGCAAGATCAGAAACAACTTTTTTGACGCATTTTACCCCAGTCAACGGCAAACTACACTCCTTTAATAATTTAGATTCTCCATCACGATTAGTATGCAACATGGCAACAATAATATTTTCAGCAGAAGCGACTAGATCCATAGCGCCACCCATCCCTTTTACCATTTTACCAGGCACCTTCCAATTAGCTATATCTCCATTTTGTGAAACCTCCATAGCTCCTAATATAGTCAAATCTACATGCTGACCTCTAATCATTGAGAAACTCGTTGCTGAATCAAAAAAAGATGCCCCTGGTAATGTCGTAATTGTTTGTTTCCCAGCGTTGATCAAGTCTGGATCCTCTTCCCCTTCATAAGGAAATGGGCCCATTCCTAAAATCCCATTTTCACTTTGAAAATCTACCTCTATATCATTTCTTACGAAATTCGCAACCAAAGTGGGAATCCCTATTCCAAGATTTACATAATAACCGTCCTTTACTTCCTTTGCGATTCGCTGTGCTATTTGTTCTTTCGAGAGAGCCATTAGTTCCTTTTTCTAACTGTTAATTGTTCAATACGTTTTTCATATTTTTCTCCCTTGAAAATACGTTGCACAAAAATTCCCGGAATATGAATTTGATTTGGATCCAACGAACCTACGGGTAGTAATTCTTCTACTTCGGCAACTGTAATTTTTGCGGCACCACACATATTAGGATTAAAATTTCTAGCAGTACCTTTAAAAATAAGGTTTCCTGCTTCATCACCTTTCCATGCTTTCACAAAGGCAAAATCGGCTTCAAATGCTTTTTCCATCAAATGCATCTTCCCATTAAACTCACGCGCTTCTTTTCCTTCTCCAACCTCTGTTCCATATCCCGCAGGAGTGAAAAAAGCGGGAATTCCACTTTGTGCCGCAAGACAACGCTGTGCCAAGGTTCCTTGAGGTATGAGCTCAACTTCTAACTCGCCGCTAAGCATCTGTCTTTCAAATTCGGCATTTTCACCCACGTATGATGAAATCATTTTTTTAATTTGATGCTTCTGAAGTAATTGACCAAGACCAAAATTGTCAATCCCAGCATTATTAGAAATGCATATGACATTTTTCACATTTAATCGCACTAATTCTTCAATACAATTTTCGGGAATACCACTTAGTCCAAACCCTCCGAACATAAAAGTCATTCCGCTCTTTACTCCTGCACAGGCGTCTAAAACATTTGCCACTGTCTTGTTAATCATCTTTAATTATTTTTTCAAAGACACATTCGTGGTGATACCGAAAAGTCCTTTTGTATTAAATTCCCTAATTAAAAATCAAATTCCTCAGGAATTTCATTTTCACCATTATTTCTTTCTTTCCACTCTAAACAATCTGTTACTATTGAAAGTACCTCGGGTTTTTTAAATTCTGCCTTAGAAACATCAAGTTCATCATCGCTATAGCATTTCTTCATATAAAGTGCCCAAATAGGCAAAGCCATTGTAGCTCCCTGTCCATAAGCCGTATTACTAAAATGTGTTGCGCGATCTTCCCCTCCAACCCAAACACCAGTTACTAAGTTAGGAACCATTCCCATAAACCACCCATCACTATTGTTTTGAGTAGTCCCCGTCTTTCCCGCAATCGCGTTTTCAAATACATACGGATATCCAGTTACCACACTCTTATATACAGGATTTCCAACTCCCCAAGAGTGTCTTAACCTTTGTCCCGATCCCCCTTGAGTTACACCTTCCATAAGGCTTACGGTTACATAGGCTGTTTCATTACTAATAACATCTTTTGTTTCAGGAACATTTTGATATAATATGGTTCCATTTTTATCTTCAATACGTTGAATTAAAATGGGCTTCACGTATACTCCTTCATTGGCAAAAGTACTATACGCTCCCACCATTTCAAATAATGAAACATCCGGAGTTCCGAGAGCAATCGATGGAGCTTCAGGCATGTTTTCAGTATCAACTCCCATTTTTTTAACCAAATTAATAACAGGAATTGGTCCAACACGGTCAATCAATCTCGCTGTTATTGTGTTAATGGAATTTGCTAACGCATATTTGAGAGTTACCATTCCGCCATAACTATCCCCAGCATTTTTAGGGCACCATTCCTCTAATAATCCATATTTACCAGCCTGTATGCAATATGGTGTGTTGGACAAAGTGTCGCATGGTGACATATGCATTTGATCGATTGCAGTCGCGTATACAAAAGGCTTAAAAGTGGAGCCTATCTGTCGCTTTCCTTTCTTCACCATGTCATATTTAAAATACTTGTAATTAATACCTCCAACCCAAGCCCTCACCTCACCAGTTTGCGGTGTCATTGACATTAAAGATGCTTGTAAAATTGACTTGAAATAACGAATTGAATCCATTGGGGTCATAATTGTATCTTTATCTCCACTCCAAGAAAATATTCGCATGGCCGTTTTCTTTTGAAAACTTTCCCTTATGGATTCCTCACTCTTTCCTTGCGCCTGCATCTCTTTCCATCGATCACTTCTTCTCATTGCCGAATTCAAAATCTGTTCCGTTTCTCCTAACGTAATATCCCGAAAAGGGGCTGTTTTATTTTTCAAATTTTGCTTATCGAACTCCTTTTGCAGATTTGCAAGATGAAGATCCATTGCTTCTTCAGCATAGGTCTGCATCTTTTTATCAATAGTTGTGTATACTTTTAACCCATCACTGTAGATGTTATATTTTGAACCATCCATTTTAGGGTTCTTTTCAATCCACTCTGCCATAAACGCTCGTGCATATTCTCTAAAATAAGTTGCAATTCCTTCATCATGACCTTGTGCAGTATACTTTAGGTTAAGTGAAAGTGATTGAAGAGAATCTTTCACATTTTCAGAGATAAAATCATATTTCTCCATTTGAGCTAAAACGACATTTCTTCTATTCATAACTCCTTCTGGGTTACGAAGTGGATTGTATAAAGAAGAATTCTTAAACATACCGACCAACATTGCTGATTCTGAAATATTCAATTCGGCAGGAGATTTATCGAAATAAATATTTGATGCAGACTCAATTCCTACTGCTTGATTTAAAAAATCGTACTCATTAAAATACATTGTAATAATTTCTTCTTTAGTATAACGTCGTTCAAGTCGAATTGCAATTACCCATTCTTTAATTTTTTGCAATCCCCTTTGAAACTTATTACTAGAAACATTATCTGTAAAAAATAATTTTGCTAATTGCTGGGAAATTGTGCTTGCTCCACCCCTAGATCCAAGGAAGACTAAGGCTCTAACCGTACCAATAGCATCTATTCCAGAATGATCGTAGAAACGTACATCTTCTGTAGAAATTAATGCCTTTACTAGTTGGTCGGGAAGCTCATCATAGCCCACTGGGGTTCTGTTTTCTTTATAAAACTTGCCTATGGTCTTACCATCTGAAGATATTATCTCTGTTGCAAGATTTTTCTCAGGATTTTCCAAACTTGTTTCATCTGGAAGGCTTCCAAAAATGCCCCAAGAAGCTAATAAAAAAAGCGCTAAAATTAATCCAATTCCGATCGCAAATATTTTCCAAAAAAAAATTCTGTGTTTTTTGGTTTGGTCTTGATCTTGACTTCTTTTGCTATTCTGTTTTTTCATAACACCTAATGCTGAGATACTTCTTCAATACTGAATCCAGCATCCGTTATACCAACTAAATCTGTAACGCCCTCTACATCACCGTTATTGCGAACTGCGTGGGCAACAGTTAATATATAAGTCCCTTTTTCAGTGAAAGAAACATTCTCTTTATACCAAAATTTATTTTCTTTTATATTCCCGAATCCTTCACCAATCCACGATCCGTCAGGATTAGCCATTCGATACTCCAAAGTATCTGTAATGATTTTACCATGCGGCATTTGTATAGACACAATTAAAAATAAATTGTTGAATTTATACTCATTACTGTTGCGGATATTCAAAAAAACATTGTATTCTTTTAAAGAATCTAATTGCGTAATTTCAAAAACAAGAGGCTCGTCTTTACTCCAAGCTTCTTGAAGCGCCTTTGTTTCACCAACAACCATATCCGTATTACAAGATAACAAAAGGAAAGAAACAGCTATAAATGCAATTCTAATTCGCATTATTTTGAGGTTTTCGATTTCTATTTTTTCCCTTATTAGGCTGAGAAATTTTTGGATTCTTATTTTGGTTCTTAGCCAGATTCTGTCCTTTAGAACGGCGTTTGCTTCGACTCTGCTTCGGTTTATCAAATCGAGTAAGACTATCTTGGCCCACAACGTTACTAAAGAGTTCTTTATCTGGAATAATTAATTCAGTAACAAATTCTTCAAGACTGGCGACCTTCTTCCCTTTTTTATTATTCGAAATTATTTCAGTAACATTTTCCAAAGTTAACTGATGCCAATTCATGCCCTCCTTTTCGTAGGCGTACCACAATAATCCTTTAAAAATATCTGTTTTCTGACAAACAGCTGTTCCTTTTTCCGTAATAAGCTTAACATCGCTATTCGGAAATCCCTCCAAGGCATCCAAATATGTGTCTAATTCATAATTCAAGCAACATTTCAATTTACCACACTGACCAGCTAATTTTTGAGGATTTAAGGATAATTGTTGATAACGAGCAGCTGAAGTATTTACAGATCTAAAATCCGTTAACCAAGTAGAACAACAAAGTTCACGCCCGCATGAACCTATTCCACCTAAACGAGCGGCTTCTTGTCTAAAACCTACTTGCTTCATTTCAATTCGAGTGTTAAAGGTTCTAGCAAATTCCTTAATCAACTCACGAAAATCGACTCGCTCTTCAGCGGTGTAATAGAAAACAACTTTTGAAGCATCGCCTTGAAATTCAACATCACTTATTTTCATTCTCAATTGCAATCTAATCGCAATCTCTCTTGAACGCTTTTGGAGATCCGCCTCTTTATCCCGTGCTTTTTGCCATATATCAATATCATTTTGACTGGCTTTACGATAAATTTTAGGAAGGATGTCAGGATTAGGAGACTCCTTTTTTTTCTTCATTTGAACTCTGACTAATTCCCCAGTAAGAGTCACAATTCCTATGTCGTGACCAGATTCAGCCTCGGTAGCTACTATATCACCAATACTAATTGATAAGTTTTCTGAGTTTTGAAAGAAATGTTTTCTCCCATTTTTAAAACGCACCTCAACCCCTATAAATGGCAACATATTTGCCGGGAGAGACATATTTGAAAGCCAGTCGAATACCGTTAATTTGTTACAGCCATCGGTACCACAAGTCCCATTGTTCTTGCATCCTTTTGGCTGTCCATTTGTACTCGTGGCACAGCTTGTACAGCTCATATTTTATATATAAAGCTCTCTTTTGCTAGGGAGAGACGAAAATTAAACAATAATTTAATCAGTAAAGATATCAATTTAATTGGAACGCTACTTTTTGAATTTAAGTTTTTCTGACCGGCCTTTTTTAAAAATTTTATTACTATTTGGAATGCCCTGACGCAGCCTCTTCTGCTCTTCTATTGGTAACTGAAGTATCTCTTTACACTCATCAGAGCAACAGTTTTGCATTCTTTCCGCACAGGACTCACACTGTATAAACAACAAATGACAAGCCTCATTATCACAATTCACATGGGTATCACAGACGGACCCACACTGATGACATTGAGCAATTATATCGTCTGTAATTCTTTCTCCGCGACGATGATCGAAAACAAAGTTTTTGCCAATAAATTTATTTTCTAACCCCTTATTTTTAACTTGCCTTGCGTATTCAATGATTCCACCTTCGAGCTGATATACATTTTTAAACCCTTTATGTTTATAGTAAGCACTTGCCTTTTCACATCGAATACCTCCGGTACAATACATTACAAGTTTTTTATCTTCTTTATGATCTTTTAAATCATGCTCAATAATATCTAATGAATCTCTAAACGTATCCACGTCTGGAGTGATAGCCCCTATAAAATGTCCGATTTCGCTTTCGTAATGATTCCGCATATCAACAAGAATGGTATCCGGATCTTCTATAAGCTCATTAAATCTTTCGGCAGTAACATGAATTCCCTTATTTCTAACGTCAAAAGTGTCGTCATCTAATCCGTCGGCAACGATTTTATTTCTAATTTTCACTTTCAGCTTTAAAAAAGATTTCAAATCATGCTCAATAGCGATATTAATACGAATATCTTTCAAAAAATAAATTCCATCTAAAAATTCTTTAAAATCATGAAATCTTTTCGCAGGCACTGAAAGCTGAGCATTAACACCCTCTTTAGCAATATAAATTCGCCCTAAAACATCTAATTCACTCCAAGCAATAAATAAATGATTTCTGAAAATTTTAGTATTGCCAATTTTGGCATATTGATAAAAAGAAAGAGTCAAACGATCTTCACCAGCAGCTTCTAAAAGATGGGCTCTTTCTTTTGCACTTAAGGTATTGTACAGTTGCATGCTATACTTTTTTAGTGAAAAGATTTTTAAATAATTGAAATTTTTGTAAAAATAGTACTTTCAGTGTTGTTGACAAAAAAAGCGATTAACCCATTTTTACTTTTGCTCTAAAGCCAAAGAAATAGTACTTTAGCCTAACAACTCCTCACTAAATAATTTGTATACATGAGCAACGAAATTGAAGCAAAATTAAAAGCGCTAAAGCTAACATTAGACAAACTAGACAAAACCTATGGAAAGGGAACGGTAATGAAAATGGGCGACAAGGCAGTAATGGAGGTTGAAATAATTCCAACTGGGTCATTAGGTCTTGATGTAGCCCTCGGTGTAGGAGGTTATCCTAGAGGAAGAGTTATTGAAATTTATGGTCCTGAATCTTCGGGTAAAACAACCTTGACATTGCATGCTATTGCTGAGGCGCAAAAAAAAGGAGGAATTGCGGCATTTATTGATGCTGAGCATGCGTTTGACCGAACTTACGCGGAAAATCTTGGCGTAGATGTTGAAAACCTTATTATTTCTCAGCCGGATAATGGTGAGCAAGCCCTAGAAATTACCGACAATCTGATTAGAAGCGGGGCTATTGACATTGTAGTAATAGATTCGGTGGCCGCATTAACACCAAAAAGTGAAATTGAAGGTGAAATGGGGGATAGTAAAATGGGATTACATGCGAGATTAATGTCACAAGCTTTACGAAAATTAACAGGTTCTATCAGCAAAACTAATTGCACGGTAATATTTATCAATCAGCTAAGAGAAAAAATTGGAGTAATGTTTGGCAATCCAGAAACTACAACAGGTGGAAATGCTCTCAAGTTTTATGCTTCAGTGCGTTTAGATATACGTAGATCCACGCAAATTAAAGATACCAACGGTGAGGTTTTAGGAAATATGACACGCGTTAAAGTAGTTAAAAACAAAGTAGCGCCTCCTTTTAAAACAGTAGAGTTTGATATAATGTACGGAAAAGGAATTTCCAAAGTTGGAGAAATAATTGACCTAGGAGTTGATTTCGAAATTATCAAAAAAAGTGGCTCTTGGTTTAGTTATGATGACACTAAATTAGGACAAGGTAGAGATGCAGTTAAAACCCTTTTGTTAGATAACCCTGAATTAATGGATGAACTTGAGTTGAAAATTAAATCGGCCATAAAAGCAATAAAATAATAACATATTCTCCCAACGCAACCCTTTTAATGCAGAGGCATCTAACTTTTGTAGAAACCTTGGTTATTATGGTTGCCGCTTACCAAATGATGTAAGTAGCTATAATATTAATAATAACTCACGGGACTGCAATTGACTTTAGACGAGCTTATCATAAAATGTAAGAAGCAGAATGCTAAGGCACAGGGAGAATTGTATCAGAGATATTCAAGTACACTTTTTTCAATATGTCTACGATATTCTCCTAATTATGCAGAGGCAGAAGATAGTTTGCAGGATGCCTTTCTTACTATTTTTGAAAAAATTGATCAGTTTAAAGACAAAGGTTCATTTGAAGGTTGGATGAAACGTATTACCGTTAACACTGTCCTTCAAAAATATCGGAAGCAGCGTGTTTTTGACATTGCAAGAGAAGACCAAATTGAAGATGAACCAGATGTAGAGGTGGAGGACGAAGGAATTCCTTTGGATTTTCTTCTAAAGATTATTCAAGATTTATCGGATCGATACAGATTGGTATTTACAATGTATGTCATGGATAATTATTCACACAAAGAAATTTCAGATATGTTAGGAATTTCAGACGGAACGTCTAAATCAAATCTGGCAAGGGCGCGAATGATATTAAAAACAAAGATTGAAGTTTACAATAGTGCAAACAGAGCACCATAGAATTAAGTTTAAATTAGTTACATTCTCTTGTCGAACGGAGATTAAATTTAGAAATCTGCAACAGCAGACATGATATGAAAGACAAAAAGCACATAGACGAGCTTTTTAAGGATCGCTTCAGTAGTTTTGAAGTCTCCCCATCACCGGAAGTCTGGAGTGGTATACAGGCTTCTCTTGAAAAGAGGAAGAAGGACCGCAATTTAATTCCTCTCTGGTGGAAATTGGGTGGTGTGGCTGCTCTGTTGGCATTATTGCTTACAATTGGAAATTCTGTTTTTAACAATTCAGATGCTGATAATTCAATCGTAACAAATGATGATGCCAAACCTTCGGTGGAAAATAATTCAGAAAAAAACTTTATTCTTAAAGATTTATCTACAAATCAAATTGATATTGGTTCGGAAGAGAACGCAACGAGCTCTGAAGACGAGACTACTAAAAATAATGTAGAAGTTGATTCTGAACAAATAGTTAAATCTGAAGGTATTGTTTACCAAAATTCTGACAAATCTGAAAACAGCATTGCCACAAGTACTAAATCTTCAAATATTTCTGAAGAAAATGATACAAATACAAATGTGAAAAATAAAAAGTTTATAGATGAAAAGGTAATTGGCGTAAGTACAGAAGCCGATGCTATTGCCATACAGAATAAGATTAATTCAATTAAAACTAATAAAACCGATATTCAAAAAGAAGTTTCAAAAACTGAATCTCTTACCGCGGTAATTGATGTTGATAAATCGGCAGAGAAATCATCAAATACAGAAATTACTGAAGCAGAGAATAATAAACAATCTATACAAGATGCAATTAATGAGCAGAACGCCATTAAATTAGAAGTGGCAACAGAAAAACAAAGCTCTTTAGATGATCGATGGGATGTCACTCCCAATTTTGCTCCTGTATATTATAGTACTCTTGGCGGAGGTTCTTCTTTGGATCCGACTTTTTCAGACAATGCCCAAAGTGGAGATGTCAATATTAGTTATGGAGTGCAGGTAAGTTACGCACTTAACGAACGCTTAAGTGTTCGTTCAGGTATTAGCAATGTGGATCTTAGCTATTCAACCTCCGGGATTGAACTAGGTACCGCACCTGTTTCAGTTGCCTTGAAGAGTGTAAACTACGAGGGAAAGCAAACTGTTCTAACTGCTGTTGATATTGGTACCATTTCAAATCAAAATACATCCAATGGGGCCTTTGGGAATATTAAGCCAAAATCTACTAATGGAGCGGCCGAAATTATTCAGAATATTACTTATTATGAAGTTCCTCTTGAGTTAAAATATGCGTTAGTAAATAATAAAATTGGCGTAAATATAATTGGTGGTCTAAGCACTTTATTTCTTGGAAATAACGATGTTTCTGTTAAGGCTGGTGATTTTGGAAGTTCGTTGGGTGAGGCTAATAACTTATCTTCAGTTAGTGTCTCTACTAATGTTGGATTAGGAGTTGATTATAAAATTTCTAAAAAATTTAAGTTTAATGTTGAACCAATGTTTAAATATCAACTTAATCCATACACAGATTCTTCAGTGGATTTTCAGCCCTATTATATTGGAATCTATACTGGATTAAGTTTTAAGTTTTAGGTTAGTTTTTAGTTAGTTTGGGAATACTGAATCCCTTTTTAAAACCGTTCTTCGCCATAGGACGGTTTTCTTATTTTTATATTCCGTCAATAAACTACGCTCGGAATATTTATCCATACTTAATAAAAGAATTAAACCGTAGGATTCAATAACTCATCAAGAATTATATTACGTGTCTCATTTTTTAACGCTCGTTTATTTTCAATTTTCAAAATTTTCGTTGGAATTACCTCATGAACCTTAACGCGCATTCTTCCTGGGCTTCCACTAAAAAACTTATATGAAAACCGTTTTTTATTATCATGAAAAGTAATTGGCGCAATTGAAATACTATGCTCTATAGCGAGACGAAAAGCACCGTCTTTAAAAGAATCTAATACCACATTTATATCATCTGGAACACCTCCTTCTGGAAAAATACATACACTTAATCCTTGATTTAATTTTAATTGTGCACTTTTAAAAACATCTTGTTTACTTTTAGAACTATTTCGATCAACCAAAATACAAGTCCGCTTGTAAAAAAAACCAAAAAGAGGAAACCTTGACAATTCTTTTTTTCCAACAAATACAAACGGATTTTTAGTGGTGTAAAACATTAACATAATGTCCATCATTGATGTATGGTTAGAGACAAACATATAACTTTCGCCTTTCTTATATTCGATTTCTCTTTGAATAACTGGCAGAAATCCCATGCCAAAAAGAATCATACCTGCCCATAAACGTGCCAACTTGAAAAAAAAAGGATACCAACTCTCTTTTAAAATACTCACAAACAATAAAGGAAATAACAATAATATAACTAGGGTCACTAGTATATAGAACCAAATTCTGTAAAGTGTTAGAAAAAAATACTTAGGGATACTCATTAAACTCAAAATTAACGATTAGAATAATGCAAATGCACTAAAAAAGGTAACTTTGCTGAAATTTATGTTTAATAAAAATATACCTGCTTATGCGGGATAGAATTATGTCAAGAATCTTAACAGGCATACAAAGTACCGGCACACCTCATTTAGGTAATATTTTGGGAGCCATCTTACCAGCAATTGAGATGGCAAATAACCCAATAAATGAATCATTTTTGTTCATCGCTGATATGCATTCACTAACGCAAATCAAGGATGCTAAAATTTTACGCAACAATACTTATAGTACCGCTGCAGCATGGCTAGCCTTTGGATTGGATATTGAAAAAACCATTTTTTATCGTCAAAGTGATATTCCACAGGTAACGGAACTATCTTGGTATTTAAGTTGTTTTTTTCCTTACCAACGGTTAACGTTGGCACACTCCTTTAAAGATAAAGCAGATCGCCTTGAAGATGTAAATTCAGGTTTATTTTCTTATCCCATGTTGATGGCCGCCGATATTCTTTTGTATGATGCTCAAATCGTGCCAGTAGGTAGAGATCAAATGCAACATATTGAAATGACTAGAGATGTCGCATCCCGTTTTCATGCACAATTAGGTAATACTTTTATAATCCCCGAAGGTAAAGTGCAAGAGGCGACTATGCTTATTCCAGGAACTGATGGAGCCAAAATGAGTAAATCTAAAGACAACATTATAAACATTTTTTTATCGGACAAAGCTCTTCGAAAACAACTAATGACTATTGAAACCGATAGTACTCCGATGGAGGAACCAAAAAATCCTGACACTTGCAATGTGTTTGCCTTATATAAATTATTAGGTAACCTAGAAGCTATTTCTGCAATGCGTAAAAATTATGAAGGTGGAAACTATGGCTACGGTCATGCAAAACAAGCTTTATATGAATTAATTATTGAACGATTTGCCATAGAACGCAAAAGGTATAATTACTATATGGAAAACCTTTCAGAGATAGATGAAGCTCTCGAAACAGGGCGCTTAAAAGCGACAATAGTCGCCAATAAAGTACTAACTCGGGTTAGAGAAAAATTAGGCTATTAATTGAAATAATTTCCCCGGCAATGGTCGTATTACCCCTTTTAATTCCATATTTAACAGGATAGTAGCCGCTTTAAATGTTGGAATATTACATTGCAACGCGATATTATCTAACAATTCATTTTTACGATCTTTTAAATAATCAAATATAACTTTTTCTTCAGCCGTAAGTTCTACAAAAAGTTGAGTTTGTACTGGTTTCAAGATTAAATCATCTAAATTCCATCCCAGCACATATACAATATCCGCGGCGGATGTGAGCAATCTTGCTTGTTGTGATTTTATTAGATCATTACACCCTCGACTCTGACTATCGGTTGCTCTTCCGGGCACAGCAAAGACCTCTCTATTATATGAATTCGCAATATCTGCAGTAACTAGACTTCCTCCTTTCTCCGCAGACTCAATGACAATAATCGCCTCACTTATTCCGGCAATAATGCGATTCCTCTTTAAAAAGTTAGTTCGATTGAAAGAATCACTACTCCAGAATTCAGTTATAAAACCTCCATTTTCATCTACTTTGGAAACATATTTTTTATGAACCCTCGGATAAACTTGGTTAAGTCCATGGGCTAGACAAGCTATAGTTTGTAATCCATTGCTTATTGCCGCTTTATGAGCAATTATATCAACTCCATATGCAAAGCCAGAGATAATAACAGGATTAATTGGCGAAAGTTCTTCAATTAATTTTTCACAAAAGTTTCGCCCATATGTTGTAATTTTTCTAGTACCAACAATACTGATGATCTTCCTATTTTGAAGATCTATATTTCCTTTATGAAAAAACAATATAGGACCATCAAGACAATGTTTTAACTTTTCGGGATAGCATTTATCCTTAAAATAACTGAAAGAAATTTTATTAGTTTCTATATATTGTATTTCTTTGTCGGCTTCATCTAAAAGCTTGGATGCATTCAGTTCTTTCAACCTTAACGAACCTATACCGTCAATTTTTAATAGTTTGGCTTTATTTTCTTTGAAAATTCCTTCAGCAGAGCCAACATATTGCAATAATTTTTTTGCAGAAGTATCCCCAAGATTTGGAACACGCTGAAGTGCAAGCGTGTAGCGCAATTCATTTTTTGAAAGCATAAATTGGAAAAAATCATTTGGGGAGCATTTAAATATACAATTTTTTAGTTGTTAATAAATTCATGCCCATAAAATAGAATCCAAATGAAAAAAAAGTATATTTGTTTAAATGCAGTTAGCGACCTACATAACAGATTTACTTTATCGATACGAGTGTGTTATTATTCCTGGATTTGGAGCTTTTTTAACACACTATAGATCTGCGAGAATAGAAGAAACTACGAATACTTTTTATCCTCCTGGGAAAGTTGTAACCTTTAACCGGCAATTACAGACAAATGATGGCCTTTTTGCAAATTATGTGGCGTCAGTAGAAAACTGTAGTTATGAACTCGCACTCCAAAAAGTTAGAACTTTTACCGGCAAGCTTTCTATGCAACTTATGGAGAGAAAAGTAATTTCTCTCAAAAATATTGGTGAGTTTTATTTAAATGAAGAAAATTCAGTTCAGTTTAGTCCCTTCGAAAAGGAAAGCTTTAGCTATACGTCCTTTGGTTTATGCACTTTTATTTCTCCTCAAATTTTACGTGAAATAAAGAAAGATACGGCTGAAACAATGGAAGGAAAAACTCCTTTACTTTTCACACTGGAAAGAAGAAGTGCGATTCCCTATATTAAATATGCTGCCATTGCTCTAATCGCGATGTCGGTGGCAGGATTTGGAGGTTTAAAATTATATGAGAGCCAAATTCAAGAACATAATTTTGTTGAAAAACAAAAAGCAAATACAAAGTTAGAGAATCAGATTCAGGAAGCAACCTTCGTAATCGAGAGCCCGTTGTCTACACTTAATCTCACACTCCCTAAAAATTCAGGAAACTATCATATTATTGCGGGTGCCTTTCGAGTTGAAGAAAATGCTAATAAAAAATTAGAACAGTTACTTGAAAAAGGGTATTTGTCACGCTCAATAGGTGTAAACAAATATGGATTATATATGGTTGTTTACGGTAGTTATGAGAATCGCCTAGAAGCGAATAAAAGTCTTTTAAATATTAAGGAAACCGAAGACAAGGATGCTTGGCTTTTAGTTAAGGAGCTCTCTAATTAATTCGTGTATTCCTTCGTTAAAAAGTCAACTCGGCCTCTTTTTTTCTAAACTCTCTAGAAACATTTTTACTTTGTTTAGAATACTGCGTACCTTCGCAATAAAATATGGACGCAAAGACTCCAAAAGACTCACGAACTATTGTTACTGACTTAGTACTTCCAAGTGAAACGAACCCTATTGGAAACATGTTCGGAGGAGAATTGCTTGCTCGAATGGATAGAGCTGCCAGTATTGCAGCTCGAAGACATAGTAGAAGAATAGTAGTTACGGTTTCAGTAAATCACGTTGCATTTAATAAAATGATACCCCTTGGTAGTGTAGTTACTGTGGAAGCACAAGTGTCTAGAGCATTTAATAGTTCCATGGAAATATTTATGGACGTTTGGATTGAAGACCGAGAGAGCGGAAAAAGATCAAAAGCAAATGAAGCGATTTATACATTTGTAGCAGTTGATGAAATGGGCAATACGATACAAGTCCCAGAATTAATCCCCGAAACTAAGCTTGAAAAAGAGCGCTTTGCAGCGGCTTTACGGAGGAAGCAATTAAGTCTAGTTTTAGCGGGTAAACTAAATCCTAATGAAGCAACAGAGCTAAAGGCTCTTTTCATATAAATTATACAATTTATATTTAACTATTTGTTGTTTAATACGGTGAAAATGCAATGTGCGATCTTTAATTTCATATTGTCCTTTTTTGATTTTATTTAAATATATTTAAAGAATTTATACCTACTAATAATTTACATTTTTATCATGAAAAAAAATATTTCCTCTTTTAACACAAAATTCAAAAGCGTATGTTTTTTAGGAATGTTATTGGTCATTTCTTTAACTTTTGCACAAAATAATTACACCATTCAATTTCAAGATGAGACAATTGAAATGCCCGAAAATATTGACACTTTTCAATGGAGTCAAATGCCGGAACATTCAAAACTAAATAATGGCTACTATGGTTGGGTTCAATTTTATGAAACCCCGAATCAAGCAGTCCAAGATCTATTTAGATCTTCTAATCTTGAGTTAATAGAATATATTCCTCATAAAACTTATTTATTCTATTTTCCGGAAACTACATCCGTATTATTATTAAAGGACAATGGCGTTAGGTCAATTACTCCTGTTTTAGGCAGCGTGAAACTATCGACAGCTTTAAAAATGCCGCCTTATGATAACTATGCTATGGATGGGGACAATATTTTGGTTACCCTTCAGCATCACAAAAATGTAAGCACAGATTTCGTTATTCATGATTTAGCCATACAACAAATAACAGTTACGAAGCGATTTAGTGGGTCTAACAATATTAATCTGTCTATCCCAAATAATTGTCTAGAAAGTCTTTCTAACCTTCCTTACGTTAAGTGGGTTGAATTGATCGTCGCACCGTCTATTCCTGATGATACTAGAGCTCGAAGTCTACATCGAGCTAGCAGTCTTGATACCCAAACTATCACTGGGCGGAATTATACCGGAGTGGGCATTGGTCTCATGTGCCGAGACGATGGTCCTGTAGGGCCACATATTGATTTTGAGGGAAGAATATCGGGGCTTGTTGGAGCAAATGGAGGCAATACTCATGGAGATGGAGTCTCTGGTATTCTTGCAGGTGCTGGTAATTTGAATCCTTCGAATCGTGGAATGGCTGCAGGTGCTGATTTACTTGTTGTAAATTATGACTCTAGCTTTTTAGATTCTGCCACTACGACTGCAATTAATAACGGAACCTCACAAATTACAAACTCATCTTATAGTAATGGTTGTAACGACGGATATACATCTATTACTCAAACCGTAGATACACAAATAAAAAATATTCCAACCCTTTTACATGTATTCTCTGCTGGGAATTCTAATGGCAATGACTGTGGATATGGAGCTGGAAATCAATGGGGAAATATTACAGGCGGGCATAAGCAAGGAAAAAATGTTATTGCAACTGCGAATGTTTATTTTGATGGTTCATTAGTAACATCAAGTAGTAGAGGGCCTGCACACGATGGAAGAATCAAACCAGATATTGCTGCTAACGGCCAGAATCAAATTTCTACTAGCACTAATAACACCTATCAAACTTTTGGAGGTACTTCTGGGGCTTCTCCTGGAATTGCAGGGATATCTGCTCAATTATATCAAGCTTATGGAGAAATTAATGGTGGGGCATTCCCACAATCCGCATTAATAAAAGCTACGCTTTTGAATACCGCAAATGATTATGGAAATATAGGGCCTGATTATAAGTTTGGTTGGGGAATCGTAAATGCCCTCCGAGCAGTAAAACTAATTGAAGATGCTAGATTTTTATCAGATAATATTTCTCAAGGAAATTCTAACAATCATTCAATAAATATCCCTGCTGGAACTACGCAAGTCCGCTTTATGCTTTATTGGAGTGATCCTGCAGCGACTCCAGGTGCTAACCCAGCTTTGGTTAATGATTTAGATTTAGTTGTCACAGATCCAGGCAGCAATGCTTTTTTACCTTGGATTCTTGATCCAACACCGAATCCTGTAACTTTAGATTTACCCGCTACAAATGGAAAAGATCACTTAAATAATATGGAGCAAATATTAATTAATAATCCTGTTGCCGGAGATTATGATATTGATATTAACGGATTTAATGTCCCTGTAGGGCCTCAAGAATATTTTGTGGTATATGAAATCATTTCCGAAAATCTTACAGTTACTTATCCAAATGGTGGCGAATCCTTCTTTCCCTTCGCGGCTGAATCTATTCATTGGGATGCCATTAATACAACAGAAAATTTTGATCTGGAATATTCCAGCGATAATGGAAGTACTTGGAACCCAATTGCAACTGTAAATAGCAATGTAACTAATTACGCTTGGGCAACTGAAAATGAAATCAGTGGACAGGCCTTAATTAGAATTACAAGTGGAGCATTCCAGGATGTGAGTGATGCTAATTTTAGCATTGCAAGAAATCCAACGGTATTAACTGTCACTCAAGTTTGCCCAACAGAAGCAACTCTTACATGGAATCCGATTGCTGATGCTGACTCTTATGATCTCTATTTATTGGGCGAAAAATATATGGAAGTCGTAGGCACATCATCTACCGAAACGATAACAATTCCTATTACAGATCCGGAGGACCCATTTTGGTTTGCTGTTGTAGCCAAAAGTACCGTAGGTGGATGGGAAAGTTCGAGATCGGTAGCAAAATATTACATTGGTGGATTGTTAAATTGTGTTCTTGGGATAAATGAAAATCTGTTGTCTGAAGCTATATCTATTTACCCAAATCCGACAGCAGATGAGGTAAATATTGTTATCAATAATTATGCTTTTAAGACAGTTTCGATAAGTGTGGTGAATCAGTTGGGTCAAATTTTGCAAAATGCAAATACAGACAATTACAACGTGGCCACTCCTATAAATATTAATGTTTCTGACTTAACAACAGGATTATACTTTGTAACTATTAAATCGGACGGAGTAACCTCTACTAAGAAACTATTAGTACAATAAATTATTAATAACCGATATAAAAAAACAGCCATCTAACTATTTAAGATGGCTGTTTTTTTTATAAATAAAATACTTCATGCCTTTCATCACGATCTCAAAAAAATAAATCCGTTATAAAGTAATTGCGCGATTTCTATATGGTTTATTGCAATTTATCATTGTTGTTTTGATTAAGCTTAATGATTTATTATAGATTGCTTCCGATAGTTTATGCGTTAGTTCATTTTATATATCCAATCTGCTGGATTCATTTTGTCCGAATTTTTATAAATATAGAATTTCAATATCGTTTTTCCTGTAGCTGGATTTTTGAAAATTGTTCCTATTTCTTGTTTGCTCGAAACCTTATCTCCTTTTTTAACCAAGACTGAAGATAAATTTCCATAGATAGATATATAATCCCCATGCCGAATATAAATCGCCTGATTGGCGCCTTTTATTTGTTGAATTTGCATTACTTCCCCTGAAAAAATAGCTCTTGCCTTTGCATTAGCTTCGGTGGTAATATCCACTCCATTATTATTGGTGGTCACATTTGGAAATTGTGGATGTTGGTGAGTTCCATAGCTCTCCGTAACAACCCCTTTTTCAACTGGCCAAATTAATTTTCCTTTATTACTTGTAAAATTCGCAGCTAGCGCCTTGGCTTCAGGTGTAAGTGCAAAAGTTGTGGTTTTTGTATTAACATTTGTTGTTGTTTTTGATACTTCCTTATTCGATTTTGCAATTGCCTCCCTAATCAAATTATCAATTTGCTTTTCAATAGCAGCGGCCTCTTTTTGCTTACTTTTTATCTGTGATACAAATTTACCTTCGTCCTTCTTAAGGGAGACGACTAACAATTCATGACTTTCCTTTTCTTGTTTAAGCTTCATTTTGGCAAGTTGGTTTTCCTCTATCAAAATTTGCTTATTCTTTTTTTGATCAATTAAATCATTATTTAATTGCTGAAGTAAAATTGTTTTATCCTTTATACTCTCCCCTTGTTTCTTACGCTGTTGTGCGTATTGTTTCATGTATTGAAGTCGCTTATATGCCTGTAAAAAATTTTCCGATGAAAATAAAAACATAATACGGCTTTGTTGGGAATTGCTTTTATAAGATTTAACGATCATAGCTGCATAATCAACTTTTAGCTCCTTTAATTCCTTACGTAAGCTCTCCATTTTCCGAAGATTATCGTTGATGTTTCGCGTGAGTAAATTTGCTTGTTGATTAGTTACCTTAATGAGGTTTTCCCTTGTTGAAATGCGTTGAGAGATATCTTTAACTTGTGTNAAAACAGATTTTTCTTCCCCTTTTGTCTTAAAAAGAAGAGAGTTAATCTGTTCAATTTCGTTTAAGAGGCTNGTGCGTTGTTCTTCGAGCTCTTTTTGCCGGTCTTGTTGTGCGCTACCAGTAAAAATAACTAATCCCCAAAGAATTAAGAAAAGAGATATACGGCTTATATTCATCTATTAAAATTGAATTTCTTCATATCCTTCTGGAATAGCAAACGGAAAACTTAGAGAAAGATTGAGCTCTATTTTCTTAAAATTTAAATCAATCTTTGTTTTTGAATCCTTTTCAGTAGTATTAATATGTATTTCTGAAGGATAAAAAGCTCCGGAGATTTCTTGATACTCCCCATATCTTAGTACCAATAATCTATCAAGAGTTGGTTGTGAAAGTGTTTCGGTATTTACTTTAAAATTTTTCCTGTTTAATAAAATTGAATAAATAAAGTTTTGAACTTGTTTCTTTGGTATAAGCTTATATGTATCCATCTGCCGTTTCGCTTTATATTCTAAAGGGTCCAAACTAAAAATTGACTGCCCAAGCAATATTGTTTGCATAGTGTTAAAATCAACTTCTGTACCTAACACCTCACTTAATATTGTAAAATCGCCTTCAAAATAAGTGTTTGAAATACTCTCATAGTAACTTACTCGATCTGGAGTAATCAATATCTTGGACAATGTAATACCTAAAATAGAAGCCTTTATCCAGATAATTTTATCCTTTTCCATTCTCAAGCTAGCCGTTATGCTTTGTAATTTTTTTTCATCCTCATAAACTACCTGTACGCGTGCCGATAGAGTGTTAAAACTTGGACCCGCTTGAATATGAGACAAAATAATTTTATTAACCTCGGTATTATTTATATCGGTTTCTGTTACAGCCTTACTTCCACCACAAGAGGACAGAATTATAACCGCGAACAAAAAAAATAATCGATTCAGATTTATCAATTCTTTTAATTTATTTAATTCGATTCCTTCATCTCAAGGGCCTTTTTGGCAAACAAATTTGCCTTTACAGTATCTCCTTTAAGATTATACGCTAAAGTGAGTTGTTCATAAAAATCCCTCTCCATTATTACATCATCAAGCAAATAATCTAATCCCGCCTCTAAACTTTGAATCGCAACGTCGGCTTTTTTCAATCCGATATTCGCAACTCCATTTAGCAAATAGAGGAGGGCCTGAGCAGGGAAAATTTCCAATGCTTCTTCACTAAGCTTGGAGGCTTCTTCGTATTTTTTAAAATCAATCTCCAATAACAAAGTATTTTTAATTAAGCTGTAATTGTCACTATCCTTAGTGATTCCCTTTTCATAAAGTCTTAACGCCTCAACCTTTTGTCCTTTTGTCACAAAATAATCTCCAAGTTTTTCATATACTTCACCATCATTTTCATCAGCAAAATATGAAATTATCGTTGACAAGTCTTTCTCATATTGGGGATTCAAATTTACAAACAAAATAAAATCCCCAAGGACTTTATACTTATTTGGTTTATCTATTTGCTGAGAAGAAAACACTTTCTTCATAGAATTTAATGCTTCATCAATTGCACCTTCGCCTAAGTAAAATTTATACAAGGCTAAATGAGCCAGTTCTGATTCTGGAATATTCCGAAGTAATTCTTTAGCTGTATCAAAGGCTTTCTGAGAATTTCCTTCTTCACTATACAAATAAATTAAATTAAGGTAATCTTGTTCTTTTTTTGGATTGGTTTCGATTTTTTCCTCTAACTGTCCAATTTGTCCAGAAGCATTTCCCGTTTGCCTGTAAATTTGAGATCTCAAGGCATCGCGGTAATCACTTTCGCCCCAATATTCATCCAGTTCATCTAGGACTTCAATTGCTTTGTCATATTGTTTCGTCCTAGTATATAAATTTGCTAAATCTTCTTTATAGTCTTCATCAAATTTTATCAATTTCAAGACGAGGGGAATAGCCGATTCATAATTCCGTGCCTCAAAATACAAATCATATAAGGCTTTCATTACCTCAAGTCTATCACTTTCTGTTTCTAATACTTTTTTAAAGCTTTCTTCAGCTTCTTCATATCGTTTTAAGAAAACCTGATTTTTACCCATCTCAAAATATAGTACCGCTTTCACCTTTTCATCTCCAGATGAAACTTGTTCCGCTTTGGCGAGAGCATTCAATGCGAGTTCATAATTTTCAATTCCCTTTTGTCTTAAAGCTTCAAAAAAGTTTTCCTGAAAAGCATCACTAACGTCACCAAGATCATCGGTTGGCATTTCATTTTCTTGCGCAATCATTGGCCTCGGAAAAAAAAGTATTCCGAAAAGAGTTATGATAAAACATTTATAAATTGACTTCATCAGTATTTGTTAATCGAGACCGGATGGTAATTNTCTCTTATATAATTCATCAAAAAAAACGTCTTATATCCATCAGAATCCTATTCAATATTATTTCAATTCGCTGTAATCCCCAATACTAACATTAGTGAAATTTCCATCAAATGTTACGTGGTTACCAATCATAGCATTGTCTAAAGTAGCATTTTTAATTACTGAATGTGTTTGGATTATACTATTTTTAACGTAACTATTGTCAATAATTGTGCCTTCTCCAATTGAAGCAAATGGACCTATCGTACTGTTTTTTAGCATAACTCTATTTCCAATAAAACAAGGCCCTATTATTTTTGAGTTTTNATTGGTAAGACTTTCAGAAACTAAGGGTTCATAACTTTCACTTAAAAAACCTAACATTCGACGGTTAGTCTCAATAGTTACTTCTTTATTTCCACAATCCATCCACTCATCGACTGTGCCCGTCTTGAATATCTTACCATTTTTCATCATTCGCTTTATCCCATCATTGATTTGATATTCACCTCCATTAATAATATGATTATCTAACACATATTGTAATTCCTTTTTTAATTCCCCAACGTCTTTAAAATAATATATTCCAATGACGGCCTCATCGCTAACAAATTCTTTCGGTTTTTCTACTAACTCAATTATTTCACCTTTCTCATTTAAATTTACGACTCCAAAAGCTTCGGGATTCTGTACTTTTTTCGTCCAAATTACACTATCCGCCTCAGTATCAAGGCTAAAATCTGCACGTATTAAAGTATCGGCGTATGCAATTACCGCTGGACCGAAGAGAGAAGGTTCAGCACACATGATTGCATGTCCCGTGCCTTTCGGGTCCAATTGACGATAAATACTTGCCTTAGCGCCCAAATCGGCTGCTAACTTTTCTAAGCTTTCTATAACTTCATCGCCAAAATATGCCGGGTCACCCAAAATAAATGCGATTTCCTCAATATCCTGTTTGAGTACTCTTACTATATCTACTACCAACCTATGTACAATTGGTTTTCCAGCAACCGGAATTAAGGGCTTAGGAACAGTTAAACTATGTGGACGAAGTCGCGAACCACGACCCGCCATGGGTACAATAATTTTCATATTTTAATCCGCAAAAACGGGTAATTTATTAATTAAACTTCTAAAAAAGACATTCTCAAATAATAATGTGGAGGCACTTAATTCTCTCCGGTACTGCCAAACCCACCAACTCCACGGTTTGTCTCATCCAATTCATCGACTTCGTCCCAAACTGCACGTTCATGCTTTGCAATAACTAGTTGTGCTATACGATCACCATGCTTTATTGTAAAATTTTCATCTGAAAGGTTTACTAAAATTACCCCTATTTCTCCTCGATAGTCCGCATCTATAGTCCCTGGAGAGTTCAAAACAGTAATTCCCATTTTTGCTGCAAGCCCACTTCGAGGACGAACCTGCGCCTCATATCCAATTGGTAATTGTATAAATAGTCCTGTTTTTACAATTGCTCGTTGAAGCGGTTTTAAAGTTGATGATTCCATTACATTGGCCCGAAGATCCATTCCAGCAGAATAGATAGTTTCGTACGATGGTAATACGTGCCCTGATTTGTTAATTATTCTAATTTTCATCTTCTTATTAATCTTTGAATTTCTGTCTTTTCAGAAAAATAAATCAGAAGCAAAAATACCAATAATAATGTTGTTCCTAGGATTAAATTCCCATTGAAACCATAATATGAAATTATTGAGAACCCGATAGAAATTAACATATAGCTCCCAATCTTTTTTAGGTTATAGGGTACGGCATAATATTTTTGTCCAAAATAATAAGACAATACCATCATTGCNCCATAAGCCGCTAACGTTGCTATCGCCGAACCCACATAACTTATCGAAGGTATTAACGCAAAATTCAAAGCAATTGTAATTATTGCACCAATAATAGATATGTAAGCCCCAAACTTTGTTTGATCGGTAATTTTATACCAAACAGAAAGATTGTGATATATTCCAAGGCAGAGGTTTGCCAATAATATAATTGGAACAATCGATAGAGCAGCCCAATAGTCACTATCCTTAATAAGTAACTTCTTAAAAATGTCCAGGTATACAATTACAAATAACAATATAAAACTTCCGAAAATCGCAAAATACTTAGTAATAGTTGCATAGGTATATTTGGCATTTTCATTTTTTGAATGATTAAAGAAAAAGGGCTCTATACCTAATCGAAATGCCGTTGCAAAAAGAGTCATAAATGTTCCCAATTTATAACAGGCAGCATATACCCCAACCTCAGATTCGGCTATATCAGCAGGAAGAAGGTATTTAAGCAAGATTTTATCAAATGCTTCATTAATCGAAAAAGCAATGCCAGCAATTAAAACTGGCAATGCATATTTGAGCATTTGTTTCCAAACTATTTTGCTGAATTTGATTCCAATTTTAAAATATAAAGGAAACAACATTAAAAAAGTAAATCCGCTTGCAAACAAAGTGGCAATAAAAACATAGGCAATTTTATTGTCTTCCGTATAAATTCTATCCCAAAAAGAATCTGGATTAGTCTTAGCGAGACTTGGCAGTAATAGGAAGAAAAATAAGTTGAACCCCAAATTAATTATGACATTCAAAATCTTAATCAGTGCATATGGCAATGGTTTCTCATTGGCTCGAAACCAAACAAAGGGTATCACAACTAATGAATCTAAAGCTAGAATTAATACAGCATAAATGATGTATTCTGATTTAAAATCAAGAAGATTAGCTAGAGGTTCATTTAGTAACAGTAAAATAAATAGAATCACTAAAGTAGAAACGGTTAAAGAAGTGAGTGCCGTTGATTGTACAATTGCCTTTTTCGAAACGTCTTTATTTATAAATCGAAAAAACGCCGTTTCCATGCCATAGGACAGAACAACATTGCCTAAAATGAGATAAGACATTAGCGTAGCATATATGCCGAATGCCGAAGTTGTTAAAACCGATGTATAAAGTGGAACTAAAACAATGCTTAGAGCACGAGGTAAAACTGTCGCCAGACCATATATAAAAGTTTGTTGAAAGAGTTTTTTGAAAACGCTCAATGCCCAGTTCGTTTAATGCTTAAAAGTATTGAAATTAAAACTGAAGTACAACTACTTAGTCAATTCCCTTAAGATTTACCTCTGGATACGCAACCATTGGCCTTTCTTCTACGCTGGATATTTTAAAATACTTTGTTTCACCCTTTAATTGGTAACTAATAACAACTTCATTGTCTGTTAAATCAAAATGAGCTGGAGGCGTATTTTGGGACTCTTTAATAGGGTTACTATCCATAATGACTTGTTTGCTCCTGTCATCCCTAAAAAAAGCTATAAATGATAAACTATCTCCGGTAATCTTTTTCAATGCCTCTGTTTTATTTCTGAAATAGATTTCCTCTAGTTTTACCCCTTCATCCAAAGATTTTAAGGTAATATAAACATTTGTTCCCCTGCCCCCCTCTTTAATCCCAGCAGCCCAATTTTGAAAATAAATCTGTGAAATATTAAACGGCGGTGTTGTATCTAGTGATAGCAACTTATTCCCTTTTGTATTCCCACAATTTGAAAAACAAGCTATGAAAAAGTAAATTGAAAAAAGACTAACAATATTTTTTATATACTTCATAATTTTAAAGTTACAATATTTAATTAATGGATAAAATAAATACTTATATTCAAATAGTTTTCAATGAAAAAGCCCTTCGTAAATAACGAAAGGCTCAACTATGTTAGTCTAAATTTTATACTAATCTAACCCGCTAATGCTTCTGCCCCTCCAACAATCTCCAAAATTTCGTTGGTAATAGAAGCTTGACGTGCTTTATTGTATTGAAGTTTTAGTGCATCCCGTAATTCTGTTGCATTATCTGTTGCCTTGTGCATGGCAGTCATACGTGCTCCATGTTCACTCGCTACTGAATCCCGCAACGCTTTAAACAACTGTGTTTTTAAGCTCTTCGGAATTAACCCCTCGATAATTTCAATTTTCGATGGCTCAAAAATATAATCTGCAGAAGCTTTAGCATTAGAAACTTTAGGAGGTAGAATCGGTAAAAATTGTTCTACTTTAACTATTTGTGTAGCAGCATTTTTAAAGTTGTTATATACTACGACTATCTTGTCATAATTTCCTTGTGAAAATAAACTCATTAGTCTTTCTGCGATAATAGAAGTACTGTCAAAGGACAATTCATCAAAAATGGCGTTGTTGTTTTCAACTACATTTCCCGTCTTTTTTAAAATGTCATTACCTTTCTTACCAATAGTAAAAAAATCAACTTTCTTATTCGCATAAGTGCTATTAGCCAATGACCTTGCTTCTTTAAAAATGTTGCTGTTAAAAGCTCCTGCCAAACCCCGATTAGAAGTAATTGCAACAACTAAAACGTTATTTACTTCCCGCTGGTCTGAATATTTGCTTCCCACATCTCCATCCATAGAAGCGCTCAAGTTCTGTAATAACTCTGTAAGTTTTTCAGAATAAGGACGCATTGCAGATATAGCATCTTGTGCTTTTTTCAACTTTGCAGCGGAAACCATTTTCATGGCACTGGTAATCTGCATAGTCGATCCTACCGAAGCAATTCTATTTCTTATTTCCTTAAGATTCGCCATTTCCTCTTTTATAATCATCCGCAATCAAAGCAGATTTATTTAAATTGAACTCTAAATTAAGCTTTGTATTTAGCAGATAAATCGGCTGCTACTTTCGTGATTACATCAATTGCTTCATCAGTAAGTTTTCCGCCTTTCAAATCGGCCAACGTATCCTTATGCTTTGCATTCATCATCTCTAAGAAGTCTCTTTCAAATTCTTTTACTTTATTCACAGGTACATTACGCAACAAGTTCTTTGAACCTGCATAAATAATTGCAACTTGATCTTCAACTTTATAAGGGTCGTTTTGCGCTTGTTTCAATATTTCAACATTACGTTGTCCTTTTGAAATTACATTCATAGTAGCGGCATCTAAATCTGATCCAAACTTCGCAAATGCTTCCAATTCACGAAATTGCGCCTGATCCAGTTTCAAAGTACCTGCCACTTTCTTCATCGATTTAATCTGTGCATTACCTCCAACACGAGATACTGAAATACCCACGTTAATTGCGGGACGAACACCGGCATTAAATAAATCCCCATCTAAGAAAATTTGTCCGTCAGTAATCGAAATTACGTTGGTTGGAATATATGCAGAAACGTCTCCCGCTTGTGTTTCAATTATTGGAAGTGCTGTTAATGAACCTCCACCTTTTACTAGAGCTCTTAAACTTTCTGGAAGGTCATTCATTTCTTTTGCTATTCCATCATCGGCAATAATTTTTGCAGAACGCTCTAATAATCTTGAGTGAAGGTAAAATACATCCCCAGGATAAGCCTCACGTCCCGGTGGACGACGTAATAACAAAGATACTTCACGATAGGCAACAGCTTGCTTCGATAAATCATCATAGATGATTAATGCTGGGCGACCAGTATCTCTAAAGTATTCACCAATAGCAGCGCCAGCAAAAGGAGCATATACTTGCATTGGAGCAGGATCTGATGCATTTGCAGCAACAATTGTTGTATAGGCAAGAGCACCTTTTTCTTCAAATACCTTTGCAATATTCGCTACTGTTGAAGCTTTTTGACCAATTGCAACATATATACAATACACTGGTTCCCCAGCATCATAAAATTCTTTTTGATTTAAAATGGTGTCAATACAAACTGTCGTTTTCCCAGTTTGTCGATCACCGATTACCAACTCCCTTTGTCCTCTTCCAATAGGTATCATTGCATCAATTGACTTGATTCCAGTTTGAAGCGGCTCAGTTACTGGTTGGCGATAAATTACACCAGGGGCTTTACGCTCCAAAGGCATCTCATACGTCACTCCAGTTATTGGTCCTTTTCCATCTATAGGCTGACCAAGAGTATTCACTACACGCCCAACAATACCTTCACCAACTTGAAGTGATGCAATTCTTTGAGTTCGTTTTGCAATAGCTCCTTCACTAATCTCTTTTGAAGACCCCAACAATACAACTCCAACGTTATCTTCCTCAAGGTTTAATACGATCCCTTCCAAGCCATTTGCGAATTCAACTAATTCCCCATATTGAGCATTTGCAAGTCCGTAAACGCGTGCGATACCGTCTCCTACAGTTAATACAGTTCCTACCTCATCTAATGAGGCCGACGCCTCAAAACCCGAAAGTTGTTGTCTTAAAATTGCTGAAACTTCAGCTGGTTTAACTTCTGCCATTTTTATAATGATTTACTAAATTCTCTTTTTATATTTCCTAATTGATTTGCAATACTAGCGTTGTATTGTAAATCTCCAATTCGAAGGATGAAACCTCCAATAATGGATGTATCAATTTCGTTCTTTAATGTCACATTGCTACTACCTGTTAACTCCCTTACTTTTGCTAGTACTTTTTCTTCCAGAGCAGATGAAAGAGTTACAGCGGTTGTTACTTTCGCAACCTGTACCCCAATAGATTCATTGTATAAATCGATATAGCTCGCCGCTACTTCTGCTAATAAAACAATACGCTTATTGTCAATTAATACTTCGATTAAGCGTTTTGTAGCCTCCGATTGGTTTACAAAAATTTTAAGTAATACTACCCTTTTGTCGTTTGTCTTTATCACAGGACTTTTAAGCACACTTCTTAAGTCACTGCTACCTTCAATAGTGGTGTAAACAGATTGCATATCGCTAAAAACAACTTTAGCAACTTTCATCTCGTTTGCTTCCTGTAAAACTGCTTTCGCGTACCTAATGGCTGCTTTGCTTTTACTCATGCTAATTAGTTTAATGTGGTATTACCCAACAAATCTTCCACTAATTTTAATTGTTTATCACTATCCGAAAGTTCGTGTTTTATTACTTTTTCAGCAATTTCTAGAGACAATGAAGCTACCTGACTTTTTAATTCGGCAACGGCAGCTTTCTTCTCACTTTCAATGGCCGCTTGTGCTTGAAGAATCATTTTTTCAGCAGACTCTTTTGCTTCGTCTTTAGCATCCGTAATCATTTTAGCTTTTATTTCCCGAGCATCTTTCATCATTGCTTCTCTTTCTGCACGAGCCTCTTGTAAAATACGCTCATTATCTGCGGTAAGATTTTGCATTTCTAATTTTGCCGCTTCAGCTGATGCTAAAGCCTCTCTTATTGATTTTTCTCTATCATTTACAGTTCCAACAATAGGCTTCCAAGCAAATTTTTTCAAAAGGAAAAACAAAATTGCAAATGAAATAAAAGTCCAAAACAGTAAACCGACATCAGGAGTAACTAAATCCATTTCTTTATTTTTTAATAATTTTTAATAGGTAAACTAAAAACTGGCGCAACCAACCGTTGCGCCCTGTTTTTTTACTTCGCAATAAGTGATACAACCACTGCAAAAAGTGCAACCGCCTCAACGAAGGCGATCAATACAATTGCAGAAGACTGAATTTTCCCTTGCATTTCTGGTTGACGTGCGATAGCGTCCATAGCGGATCCACCAATTCTACCAATACCGATGCCGGCACCAATAGCTGCTAAACCAGCTCCAATAGCTGCAAAAGGAACGTTACTTGCTACGTCTTGAATTAATGCTAAACTCATAGTTTAAATATTTAAAAATTAATTAATGTTCGTGTTCTTCCATAGCCGACCCAATATAAAGGGCAGACAACATGGTAAATATATAAGCCTGAATGGCAACAACTAAAACCTCGATTAAGCTTATAAATATTGCAAAGAAAACTGATGCAGGAGAAACCCAAACCGTTTTTGCAATAAAGATCAATGAGATTAAACTTAAAACAATGATATGTCCCGCTGTAATGTTCGCAAACAATCGAATCATTAACGAAATGGGTTTTATGAAAATTCCTAAGAATTCAATTGGTGCTAAGAATATTTTCATAGGAACGGGAACCCCTGGCATCCAAAAAATGTGCTTCCAATAATCTTTATTTCCGTGAATAGTCGTTATCACAAACGTCACTACGGCAAGTACCCCTGTAAATGCAATATTTCCACTCAAGTTAGCACTAAACGGAAAGATCGGCACTAATCCCATCATATTATTAATCCATATAAAGAAAAACAATGATAAAAGGAAGGGCATAAACTTTCTGTAATTCTTTTCACCTATATTAGGTATAGCAACCTCATCCCGTATAAAAACAACAAGAGGCTCCGTGAATTTTGCGATGCCTTTAGGAACTCCGTTTATATCGTATTTTCTTGCAGAAAGACCGAAAATCCAAAATAACAATAGAATTGAAAGGAACATTGAGAAAACCAATTTGGTAATGGAAAAATCTATAGGATGAGCATTTTCAGCGTGATGTTCAGCATTCATTATTACAAAAGATCCTTCGGCATTTTGCTCTGCCGAAGCATAATAGATTTCTTCATGCAACTTAACAAATCTCTGTCCTTTCCTTTCCACAACAACACTTCCCGAATCATCATGATGGAACTCACTGGACATGAAAGTAACCAATCCGTTCTGGCTCCAAAGAATTACAGGCAATGGAATCGAAACAGCATGTCCATCCCAATCCAAAATATGAAAGTCATGTGCATCCTTAATGTGATGCATTATCATATTTGTTACATCGAATTCTTCTCCCTTAGTTTCGTTTGAAGCTGCAAAAGTAGATGCAGATACTAGAATAAAAAACACCCCAAATATGAGGTTTCTAATGGTATTAAAATTAGTAGTTTTCAATATAGTTCTTTTGCGTTCCTGAAATTTTGTGCAAATGTACTAACATTAAATTAATTGACAAGCCAAAAATTATTTTGTTTACTCCTTTTTAAGAAATTTGCTTATTAACTTAATTTCGAACACAAGAAAGAAAAAATAAGGAATAAAAAAGTTAACAACTTCTATCCTAGAATGCTCCGATTTACCAGCAAATAAAGGCAATAAAAACACTATTACAAGCCCCATTTTTGCCAAAGTAACCATCAAAAAAGTGTTGTATAACTTATCACTATCCTTTAATTTCTTGAAACTCATAATTAAAAAAACAATTAGAACAAGGATCGAGTTGAAGAGATAAATACTCCAAATAGGCAAAAACAGTACTGTATCCGGGAAGAAAATGAACAAAATATAATAATGAATTGCGCATAAAAGAAGAGAAAAACCCAAAAGTTTTATACTAAAACGAAGAATTTCTTTTTGCATTATAATTACTTTTCCTTATTTGAATTTACCTGTCGAATTACATAATACATGGAAATCCCAACTGAAGCGAGACTGCATAATATGGTAAAAATTGAATACTTGTTTGGATAAGTTTCATCTAGTTTTACTCCCCCAAATGACCCTAAAACAATAATAGCAACCATTTGAAATGCAATACCTGAAAATCTTGCGTATGTATTAAGTCGATTGTTCGGCTTTTTTCTGGAGTCTCTGGGCTCTGTCAAAAGGGTGATTTAAAGATTTTAAATTTTTATCGTCAAATATTTGAACCATTGGGTTATCGCCATCTGCTCTTTTAGACCCTTTCATAATACAAGAGGCGTTGAAGTTCGCTCCAGGCTCAACAGAAAGTTTACCAATAATTACCTCTCCATCAATTTGCGCCGTAGATCGAAGACTCAAGGTTCCGGTCACATCAAGTTTCCCCTCAAATCTTCCTTCAATATCCGCATTTTCACACATGAGTGTTCCTTTTATATACCCCGTTTTTCCCAAGACAACCTTTGATGGAGTAGAAACATTTCCTTCAATAGTTCCGTCAATTCTAAAGAATCCTTTGGAGTGTATATCTCCTTTTATATTGGTTCCTTCATTAATTCGATTCTGTCCAGTTACTGGATCTATAATTTCCTTTTCCTTTTTATCTGAAAACATACGCGCCTATTTTTGAGGATTAGTTTCTTTTTGCTCGATTAAATCTTTATTTAAGTAATCTGTAAGATTTTTATGAATCTGAATAATTTTATAGTTTGCCGAAGAAATTTCGAAATGCTCCTTTTTGATTTTATAAACCTTATGTTCCTTTAGCACATCTGCAAAACCAAGAGCCCCCAATTTGGTGTTGAGCCCATGAACAATTACGAAAGTCACTCCTGGGACATAATAATCCATTGAAGTGCTCATTTCATCCGTATAGTTGTAAGCCTTAAGGGCGCTTTCCAACTTTTCTTGCAATTTCTTTGCTTCTTCAATTTCGCTATTATTAAATTGATATACGATCTTAAAACTGTCGCTTGCCTCATCCTCCAAAAACTCTTTCGATGCTATTTGAGGTAAAACTCGAGTATAGATTTCTTGAGCTTGTTTTCCTTCATCAGTATTTGGATAATTTAGTGAAATAAAACTCAATGATTTTTTATACACGTCAAATCCCTGCTGACGTCCTAAGGTCGTAGCTTTTAACAACTCTAATTTAGGGATAATATCATTTCCATTATAAATTATCATGTACTGATCACATATTTCAATTACTTTTTCATATTCAGAATTCTCAAAATCTTTATATAATTGCTTGTACTTGAATTCGGGGCTAGATTCATCGGTTGCTAAAGAAGAATAAGGATTACGGAGTATTTCGGCATAACGAGAATCGGCATAAAAATTTAATATATCATCTCTATAAAATGATGCCATTGAAGTATTTCCTAACTCCTCATAAATTTTAATTAAATTATACTTTGCAGGAAGGATTAATCTCTCTTCTGGATTATAAGTAAGTAATTTTTCGAGTCGATTAGCGGCTAGAGTATACTCTCGAAATTTTTCTTTATAAATCAATCCTAATTGATAATAAGCAAAGTTTCTGTCTTTAGCAATACTGTCAATTACTATTTGTTCCTTAGGAATTCTGGACAAATAAGTCTCTACTTTATATAAATCATTTTCGGCGATTGGAGGCAATTTTTCAGAAGATTTTTCGACATCACTAATTGAAGTTTTTTTCTTGCTTGACAATCTCCAATTATCCTCAAGTTTACGGTCTCCCCATATTCTTCTAAATTCTTGTCTTCCGAAAGAAACGGTTGTTGAATTATAAAAATAAAAATTCCCGCCAGATTGAGCTCCTTCGCTATTTTTTTCTTTCTTATAAAACTCATTGTTAGCAAATTCTTGTTCGGTATTTACATTGGCAATCGAATCTTTAATTGCCCTATTTTTTAAATCTTGAGTATATCGAGTGAAAAAAGCTATTTGCTCATTTTCACTCATATTAGCAATTCTCAAGATACTATCATTTAGAGTGGCTATATCCTCATATTTAATAACATCATCGAGGTTCTCGCGCTTCTTTTTGATTAGGCGCCATTGTCGAGAATTTTCAACTAAATTAGTTAAGGTACTATCATAATAAGATCCCGCTATTTTGTATTCAGCATTATCAAAATTAATTTCGGCTAAAGTTTGATAATTAATAGATTGCAATATTCTATCATTTGTATAAAACTTTATTGATTGATTATAATAATAAACAGCGGCGTCAATGCTATCAGTATTTCTATAATATTCACCTATTTGATTATATATTTTATCGAGATAAGGTCGATTTTCACGGTTCCCTTCTAAATCAAACAATAATTCTAATAGCGCTGTACGATCTTCAGATTCATAGTTAAAATTTTTAGCTTTTCCAATATGCGCAACGATCAAATAAACACGAGGTGATTTTCTTTTTAATGCTATCACTTCATCAAAAGCCAGATTCGCACTATCCCTTTCCCCAAGACGATTATATAATTGTCCCTTAATAATAGCATACCTGCCTTTTAGTTCATTATCTTTTACGGTGGAAGAAGCTAATTTCATATAAGGTAATGCTTCTTTTAAAGAATCTAAATTAATGTACGCCTGAGCCATTATTGCAGCAACATCAGGCAAAACTTTGTCATCTATATTCTTATCTCGAAACATTTTTTGAAGATCTTCAAGAGCTACTTCTTCGTTATTCAATCTAATGTTTGTCTTTGCTTTCCAAACTTTAGCATTATTGATATTATTACTAGTTGGGTATTTGTTTAGAATAAAATTAAATGCGTCCAAAGCAGGAACAAATCGAGCGTCATAATAACGTGATTTCCCAAGGAGCATATACGCTTCGTCAATTTGAGGATTGTGTTCCTTTCCATCAATATAAATAGCATGTTTTTGAATTGCTAGAATTGATTTTTCTTCTGCCCGATTAAAATTTGCATTCTCAGTCGCCCCAGGTAACATTTTGCTTTCATCTAAAGCTAATCGCTCAACAGGAAGAATCTCCCAAAAATTATCACTATAGGACTGGGATAATTCTTCTTTCCCCAGCTCAAAAGCCAATCCCCCATTATATAAGGCATTATATTCAGCAGAAACTGCATGAACATTGCGATTTAAAAAAGTGTTTTTTTTTCGCGAACAAGCTGCCAAAAGTAAGCCTGAAAGTAGTATTAGTATAATTTTATTTATGCCCTTCAAAATTCTTTCAATTTATATGTTATAGTAACTTAAAAGCATCGCTTTTAGTATATAAACCGCCGTTAGAACGGTAAAAATACACTTCTTTTTAATATCTCGCCTGAATTTGCTCCAAAAAATAAAAGCAGCAATTCTTAAACCTACTTCAAAAGGACAACTATATTGGACGATCTTCTGCTATCTACATTTAAAAGCTTGTTAAATACAACTTTTTAAGAATAGAGTTTTACTATTTTTGCTAAAAATAATACGCTTTGAATACATTCCACAAGCTAACAATTCTAGAAATAGCTCAAGAAACGTTAAATGCAGTTTCTATTACTTTTAAAATTCCAGAAAATTTAAAAGAGGTATTTTCTTTTAAAGCAGGGCAATACATCACAATTAAGCACTTTGCTGATAAAAAAGAAATAAGACGGGCCTACTCAATTTGTAGCACTCCAAAAAGTGATACATTTAGAGTTGCAGTAAAAAAGGTTGCTGGAGGAATTTTTTCGGAATATGCAAATTCCCAATTGAAAGTTGGTGATACCTTGGAAATAATGCCGCCCGGCGGTAAATTTATTTTAACATCTAATCCTGAGGCAAAAAAAAATTATGCAGCTTTTGTAGCAGGAAGTGGTATCACTCCTGTATTATCTATTATTCAAACCGCTTTAAATGAAGAGCCAAATAGCACCTTTCTGTTAGTTTATGGCAATCAATCTCCAAAGGAAACTATGTTTATCAAGGAACTCAATGCTTTACAAGAAAAGTTTCCCAAGAGATTTGTCGCACAGTACATTTACAGTAGGATAGAAGTTGAAAATGCTTTCTTTGGAAGAATAGATAGATCCAAGGTAAATTTTTTATTGAAAAATAAATTTAAGGATACGCGTTTTGATGATTTTTATCTTTGCGGACCAGAAACAATGATAGACGAAGTTTCTTCTACTTTAAAAGAGAACCATATCAATACTAAACAAATTCACTTTGAATTATTTACGACTTCCGAAGGTGATCTTCTTATTCAGCCACATCATGGAACCACAACGATTACTATTACAGTGGACGACGACACGACAACCTTTACCATGCCACAGACCAAATCAGTTTTGGAAGCAGCCTTAGCTCATGGTATAGATGCCCCTTTTTCTTGTCAAGGAGGAATTTGTAGTACTTGCATTGCAAGAATAAAAGAGGGAAAAGCTGAAATGCGAAAAAATCAAATCTTAACTGATAGTGAAATCGGTGAAGGGCTTATATTAACTTGTCAGGCTCATCCAACAACCTCAATATTGGTTGTGGATTATGATGATGTATAAAAATTTATAATACCTTTTTTATACGATTAACAATAATTTCAACTGGAATCGTAGCTATTGCTTCTTCGTAGCCTTTAGGGAATTTATTTCCATAAACGGATGTAGGTAGATGAGGGTATTTTTTTCGATCTGCGAACAATTGATTTTCAACTGGTTGTTGAAACGGCGCAAAGCCAGCATAGGTATGTGTTACGCCCCATAGCGTTATTGTCGGAATTTCAAATAATGCCGATAGATGTCCATTTCCGCTATCCATTGTGAGCATAGCATCCAAATTCGAAATAAGTAGCAGCTCTTCATTAAAAGTTAAATATCCTGCCACCGACACGACACTTTCAAAATGATTCTCAATTTTTTTTAAGATCGCTATTTCTTGATCTCCGCCCCCAAATAAAAAGATTCTATAATTACCCGTTGCATCCAATTGTTTAATTACCTCTTTCATCAATTCTAAAGGATACATTTTGCTTTTAAATGCAGCAAAAGGAGCAATTCCAATTAACTTTTTTGGCTCTACACCTATCAGTGCATTCAGCCTAGGGTTTAAGCTTTTCTTAGACGGAAATTTATGGGAAGATAAATCTATTGGAAATCCTAAAGCAGAAAAAACATCTGCATAGCGTTGGTGAGTTGTTTTTAAAGGCTTAAAAATTTTGTTTTTTGGTCTTGTTAATGCTCTTTTTTCTATTCTTCCTTTATCTATCACCGCGGTCTTCACCCCATTTAGCCCTAAATACCTTGTAATAATTTTAGAACGAATAACCCCATGCAAATCGGCAACCATATCTATTCCTATGCTTTTAGCCTCTTTTGCAAGTTTTAAAAGTCCTAAGCCTTTGTGATTTCCGTAAACATCTGCTTCCAAAAAATTCAGATTTGAAATATCAGTGAACATAGGCTTAAAAAATGCTCTAGAAAGTACTGTAAGTTTAACCTCTGGATAGGTTTGTGAAAATACTCTTAAAACGGGTATTGTCATCGCCACATCACCAAGAGCTGAGAGCCTAATTACAAGTATGTGTGTGGTTTCTCTCATAAGTATTTACCTTTAGCAAAACGGATGTTTGAATTTATTTCTCCCCTCTCAAAATTGGGTTCAATTCATCATCATTGTACATCTTCATTTGCTTGTAAACCTTCATGTATTTTTTTCCTTCAGAAATGTCATCGAGGAATTGATCAATTGCAGTACTCAAATCTATTCGTTGTTCTAATAGGATATTCAATTTAATTAAACATGCCTCACGATGTGCAGAGGTCGCATTCTCACGTGTAGCCTCCTCATTCATATGATAAATCTTCAACGCTAAAATAGAAAGGCGATCAAGCCCCCACGCAGGGCTTTCAGTATTAATAGTGGCATTCACATTCGATCTTACATCATGGTATTTTTTCAAAAAATAACTATCTATATACTCTACCATATCGGTTCTATCCTGATTTGAAGCATCAATCTTACGTTTTAAAATCAGAGCAGCCACCGGATCAATATTAGGATCTCGAATAATATCTTCGTAATGCCATTGTACTGTATCTATCCAACATTTACGATATAGAAGATGTTCAATTAATTGACTGTCTTTATCATAAAGATTAACAAATGGTTGGTCTACCGTATTGATTTGATGATAATTGTTAATTACTTGGACAAATATTTTATTGGCTTTATCACTAAACATAGTTGTAAGTTTTATTAACTTCATTTATAAACAATTCCCCTTTTATGGTTTTTCCTCTGAGCATAATTATTAGAAAAATGACCTTTAAATATTGAACTTTGAACGGCTACAAAGGTATTATATTTTGTATTAGTATTCTATAAAGGATAGCTAGTGCCTTACAAATTAAACTCGTTGAAACTTATTTTAAGAATCGCCATCAATCACTTATAAAATAAGCATTATTATTGGGAGCAAAACCGCTACCCACAATAGAGTTTCTTTAAAATAAAATTCCCTGCTATTTTCGATATAATTTGCACTAATAATTGCCAAAGGACCTAACGTAAAAAGCAGTTCAGCACCTGTCTTTTCATTGCTGCTCAGTGATATTATAAGTGTAATTATAACTGCAAAAAGTAATATAATAGCATTTGGCTTTTCCTTTTTAGGTAAAGAATTAATTTTAAAAATTCTTGAAATTCCCGTCCAAATTAAGAAAGTAGACATGACGGCAATCGGGACAATAAGCTTAATATTATTATAGGCTATAAAATCGGTTTCAATTGTTGATTCCCAGATAAATGTCCAACTGATTGAATCATTAACCAAAGAATAATAGGCTATTGCCAAAATATACATTCCCAAGAACCCAACAATTGGAATTAGTATTTGTTTATAATTTATATTCTGTTTTTTCACTAACGCAAAATATAAAACGAAGAAGAGGAGAAGACTCCAGAAGTAAAAAAACGATGCAACCGTAATCCATATGGATGCGTCTAGAATTTTCTTTTCAATATTCTTATCGGTTCGAAAACTTAAAATGCGTCGAAGAGATAATAGAATAAAAATATTCGAAATTAAAATATTTCTATCCGAAAAAATAATAGGGTCTGCCATCAAAAAGCAACTAAAAAATAATATCCCATAGGTACTATTTTTCGTTAAATAGTTCTTCCTAATTATAAAGTCTAACAAAAGCATAGAGAAAATAAGCAATGCACTAAAAATAATGTGTTCAACTCCTATTTGAATATTTACCTTAGTTCTAACCAATGAATAAACACTAATCCCGTACCCTATAAAAATTAATATCCCAAGAATTAAATAATTTATAGGATTAGATTTACTAAAAAAGCTTGTGAGCATGAAGTTAATTTATACTTTTGTATTGTAAATATAAAGATATGACTTGGAAAGGAATTTTTGAAGGAATACAATCTTTTACTGAAGATGTATTATTTATCCCATATAACACATTGCGCAATATAGAGTTGGATAATTGGTGGCTAGCTAATATTATGTCTTGGACTTTGTTTGCCCTTGGAATTGTAGCATTTATTTATTGGATGGGTCAGTTGAAAAAATATAATGATAACGGAGAAGAAGATAAGTCTTCAACCTCTCATTCTTTCTTGGGATAACACACTTTTTAATCTCATCGAATTACTAAGGAGCCTAAAGATCAAATCCAATATCAGAACGATAATACATCCTATCAAAACTTAATTTTTTAATGTTTTCATAGGATTTTTTTAATGCCACTTTATAATCATCATCAAGGGATGTCACGGCCAAAACTCGCCCACCGTTAGTAACTATTTTTCCTTCTGTTATAATCGTACCGGCGTGAAATACTATTGAATTGTCAATCTGGTCAATCCCAGAAATTTCATCCCCCTTTTCGTATTCTTCTGGATAACCTCCAGCAACAAGCATTACCGTCGCTGCTGAGCGTTTATCTAGTTTCAAACTTACTTCGTCCAATTTTTGATTATATGTGGCTTTAAACAATTCTACCAAATCTGATTGAATCCTAGGCAAAACAACTTCCGTTTCGGGGTCACCCATTCTCACATTATATTCTATTACAAATGGTTCATCGCCTACTCTAATAAGCCCTATAAAAACAAACCCCTTATAGTCAACATTCTCTTCCAACAGGCCATTTACAGTAGGTTTCACAACTCGTTCTTCTATTTTTCGCATCAATACTTCATCTACGAATGGGACAGGAGAAATAGCTCCCATTCCCCCTGTATTAAGTCCGACATCTCCATTCCCTATACGCTTATAGTCCTTAGCCGTTGGCAGAATCTTATAGTTTTTTCCATCGGTTAGAACAAAAACACTGAGTTCTATTCCGTCTAAAAACTCTTCAATTACAACTTTTGAACTTGCATCGCCAAATTTATTGTGAGAAAGCATATTCTCTAATTCTTGCTTGGCTTCATCTATGTTTTTAAGAATTAGCACCCCTTTTCCAGCAGCGAGACCATCTGCTTTTAATACATATGGCGCTTGCAGAGTATCCAAAAATTGCTTCCCTTCTTCCAAAGTTTCTTTCGTAAAACTGGCATAGCCAGCGGTTGGTATCTTATGCCGAATCATAAACTCTTTTGCCCGCTCTTTACTTCCTTCCAATTCTGCCCCTCTTTTAGAAGGCCCTATTATCATAATACTTTTTAAAGCTTCAGACCTATTAAAATAATCCACAATTCCTCCCACTAAAGGATCTTCCGGGCCAACGACAACCATTTCGATATCATTAAGTAAAACACAATTCTCAATAGCAGCAAAATCCATAACTGATATAGGAACATTGGCGGCAATAATAGAGGTGCCCGCATTTCCAGGAGCTACAAATAAGTTTGTACATAGTTTGCTTTGAGAAATCTTATATGCAAAAGCATGTTCTCGACCGCCAGAACCCAAAATTAAAATATTCATTTTTTGAAATGTTTTTATTTGAACACAAAAGTAATTTATTTGACCCCAAAACACGAACATTAAATAAAGTAAAGAAGTAGTTAAGGGAATCTAAAAAATGAAGCCTTATAATTTTAAGAAAGCGAAGGTAAAATTTGAGTAAGTTCGTAACTTTGAATGAAAAGCAACTTCAATTGAATTTTTTTGAGCTCACCTTACGATTTAACCGATTTCCCATTGAGGAAGCAAAAAAACAATTGCAATTAATCCAAAAGATTCCTGAAGACAAGTTTGAAGAATACGTGTTAGAGACACGGCAAAAAATATTTGATTTTCACCTTAAGGAAAATCCTTTTTATCAAACTTTTATTGGAGAGACTGTTATTTCGGCCTGGAAAGATGTGCCGATAATGCAAAAAAAAGATCTTCAAAAACCTTTAAATCAAAGACTTTCTCATGGTTTCACGCCGAAAAATACCTACGTAAATAAAACCTCTGGATCTAGCGGTCACCCATTTATTTTTGCCAAAGACAGAATGTGCCATGCTTTAACATGGGCGGAAATATTAAATAGGTTTGGTTGGTATCATATTGATTTTAACTCTTCCTTACAAGCTCGCTTTTATGGAATTCCATTGGATCAAATAGGGTATAAAAAAGAACGTTTAAAAGATCAATTAAGTTGTAGATTTCGATTTCCCATTTTTGATCTATCAGATGCGAAGATGGAACAATTTCTGAAAGTCTTTAAAACCAAAAAATTTGCTTACATAAATGGTTATACTAGTTCCATTGTCCTATTTGCGAAATTTTTAAAAAAAAGAGGGGTCATTTTAACTTCTGTATGCCCAACATTGAAGCATTGTATTGTGACAAGTGAAATGTTATTTGACGATGATAAGAAATTAATGGAAACCACTTTTGGCGTTCCTGTAATTAACGAATATGGTGCTAGCGAACTAGACCTTATTGCATTTACTAATGCTAAGGATGAGTTTATTGTAAATAGTGAAACATTATTTGTTGAGATTCTAGATGAGAACAATGAAGCAGTCCCCAAAGGACATTCTGGAAGGATAATTATTACTTCACTTTATAACAAAGCACATCCCCTAATTAGATACGATATTGGGGATACTGGCATTTTAGCGGTCAATAGTAGTTTTAAAAAGCCTATTTTACAACAACTCATTGGCCGGACAAATGATATCGCTATACTTCCAAGTGGAAAGACAGTACCTGGATTAACTTTCTATTATGTGACTAAGAGTGTAATTGAGGACGATGGGAATGTAAAAGAATTTATTATAGAACAAACGAAATTAAATACTTTTCTTATTCTTTACGTTTCTGAAAGAGATCTTACACAAAATGAAATCCTAACAATTCGGTTAGCACTTTTTAAATATCTTGAGAATGATCTAATTTTAATTTTCAAAAGAGTTGATGTGCTAAATAGAAGTAATCGAGGTAAATTGAAGCAATTTGATTCTAAATTATAATTTCTCAATTTGTTTAGGGCGAATAAAAAAATATTCCCAGAAAAATCTAAGTAAGTAATAGCTGGAAGCCATCCAAGAATGCCCTAAATAATATTTATAAAACTGAAAGTTGTAGATTATCAGATTGATTTTATCTCCACTCATAGACCCTTTATGTACTCTATAAAAGGCTAAATCCATTTGAATTCCCAAGGCAGGCTTACCACTTCTTTTGATGGCTTCAATCCATAGGGCCCAATCTTGCCTCTTTCGAATATTAGGCGCTTTTATTTTTCCCAAAACTTCTGCATTATACATTCCCGTTAAATTTCCAATGTAATTATTCCGATGCTGTTTTTTATACGAAAGTGTTTCCATGGCTTTTATGCGCCTATTCAATGGCTTTGAATCTACATCGATTTGTTGATAACTAGTAAATGAAACTGAGCCATTTCTTTCTATCATAAATCGCACTTGTATATCCAATTTTTCGGGATGCCAGATATCATCTGAATCTAAAAAAGCAATGAAATGACCGTTGGCTCGATCAGTCGCTAGATTACGACTTAGTGCTACTCCTATATTTTTTTTGCTTTTTATAAGTATTATACGCTTATCCTTTATTGCAAATTCTTCTGTTATTTCTCTAGAAGAATCTGTAGAGGCATCGTCAATAATAATTAGCTCCCAATTAGAATAAGTTTGATTTTGAATTGAGGAAATTGTCTCTGCTATAAATTTTTCTGCATTATACAGCGGAGTGATAATGGAAACTAGAGGGTGATCCTCGAATCTAATATGCTTTTTCTTCTCCCCGTAATGCATTAAAAACAGTCTGAAAAACAATTTTTATATCTAATAATAAAGACCAATTTTCTAAATAGAAAATATCAAATCGCACTCTTTTTATGATATCATCATCCGATTCTACTTCCCCTCTATAGCCGCTAACCTGAGCTAGTCCTGTAATTCCAGGTTTTATGAAATGGCGCACCATGAATTTATCGATTCGCCCAGCGTACATTTTTGTGTGACTCACCATATGAGGACGAGGGCCAACAACAGACATCTCTCCCTTTAACACATTTATAAATTGTGGTAATTCATCCATACTTGTCTTTCTTATAATTTTACCCACTTTGGTTACTCGCTCATCTTGCTTGGTGGCTTGATATAAATGCGCTAGTGGGTTAGGGGTCATTGATCGAAATTTATAACAATAAAACTCTTGGTAATCGAGACCATTTCGTTTTTGTTTAAAGAATACCGGACCCTTAGATTCCATCTTAATAAGAAATCCTAAAATCGGTGTGAGCCATGATAAAATACCAATTATTATAGTCAAGGATAATAAAATATCAAAAAGTCTTTTTATGAACTTATTGACAGGTTCATCCATTGGAATTGTGCGAAGTGATAAAATAGGGAGAAAGCCATAATAGGTGAAATCCAGTTTTCTTGAATAAATTTCTTTATTGTCCGGAAGAAATTTCAAAATCTTTAAATTGTTATCTGCAAAATCGATAAGGCTCAGTAACTGCTTGTTCGTTAACTCTGCGACCGATGTATATATTTCGTTAATTTCATTATCGATAATATATTCGAAGCAATCTTCAAGTTCTATCTTATCCAATCCTTTAATATCGAAGGTTTTATGATGCAAATAACCGTAATCTGGATTGTCTTTAAAAAACCTTTCGAGTTGTTCCGTTTTTCTATTTTTTCCAATAATTACTGTATTTCGTAAATTTCCCCCAAAAAGTTTCCTGTATTTTTTGAGCAGATAATAAATGGCTAATTTGAATACGGTTATCAATAAAAAGACGAAGAGAATATATTTAAAAATCTCAATTGGATCCTTATAGATCTTACCATAATAGCCAAAAAAAGCAAATGTTAGCAACGTAAATATTACTAGCTGCTTTCCTATTAAAGACATTATTTTTACGATTTGTGTAAAGCGATAAATTTCATAGAAATTTGACCTCAATGATAAAATTACCCAAGCAACTGTAGTAAAAATTATAAAATTTACAATCTGAAAATTAGTAGAGAAAAACATATAGGCAAGCACATTGATTATTGATAAATCAATGAGATATGAAATAGGCCTTATATAACCAGAATATCTTCCTCTTTTAAACATTTCTTTTTATTGTCTGTTATGTTTGGAAAAATCCTTGTGGTCTCTTTTAAACAATTCATCTCGCGACATGTTTTTAAAGAAATTATAGGTTTTTAACATTCCTTCTTCTCTCGAAACTTTTGGCTCCCATCCTAAGATTTCAATTGCTCTTTTAATATCAGGCTCCCGTTGTAAAGGATCATCCTGTGGCAATTCTTTGAAAATTATTTTCTGTGTTGCTCCAGTTAGTTTTATAATTTCTTCTGCAAAATCCAAAATGGTAATTTCTTCCGGATTACCAATATTTATAGGTAATGAATAATCGCTTAATAATAAGCGATACAAGCCTTCTATCTGGTCATCAACATAACAAAAGGATCGCGTTTGACTACCGTCTCCAAAGACTGTTAGGTCCTCTCCTCTTAATGCTTGTCCTATAAAAGCTGGAATTACTCTTCCGTCGTTTAATCGCATTCTAGGTCCGTAAGTATTAAATATTCTAGCGATTCTAGTTTCTAAACCATGAAATCGATGATAAGCCATAGTGATTGATTCCTGAAAACGCTTTGCTTCATCATATACACCTCTTGGCCCAATAGTATTTACATTTCCATAATATTCTTCCTGTTGAGGATGAACTAATGGATCACCATACACTTCCGAAGTAGAGGCAATAAGAATTCGTGCGTTTTTTTCCTTTGCTAATCCCAACAAATTATGAGTTCCTAAAGAACCTACTTTTAACGTTTGAATAGGAATTTTAAGGTAGTCTATTGGACTTGCAGGAGACGCAAAGTGCAAAATGTAGTCCAACTTTCCTGGTACATGTACAAATTTGGTTATATCATGATGGTAAAATTCAAAATCTTCTAATCTAAAAAGGTGCTCGATATTTTTTAAATCGCCTGTAATAAGATTATCCATCGCGATCACCCGATAATCTTCGGCAATGAATTTATCGCAAAGGTGAGACCCTAAGAATCCGGCAGCTCCAGTAATTAAAATGTTTTTCTTCATAACTCAATATTTTTTCTTCCTATTGAGTAGTAGTTAAAACCTTCTGCCTTCATATCCTCAAGGTTATAGAGATTTCTTCCATCAAAAATGACAGGGTTCTTAAGTAATTTCCTTAGTTTTTGATAATCGGGAGTTCTAAAAATGCTCCATTCTGTACAGATAACCAAAGCATCAGCATCTTGCAAGCCGTCATACATTGAAGAGGCATAGGTTAATCTATCCCCGAATCGTTTTTCAATATGAGGCATTGCTTCAGGATCAAAAACAGTAAGCTTTGCTCCCTTTTCGAGTAAACCTTCCATTAAAAAAATTGATGGTGCTTCACGAATATCATCGGTTTCTGGTTTGAATGCAAGACCCCAAACAGCAATTTTTTTGTTCGATAAATTATTGTCAAAATATGAATTTATTTTTGGCAATAAAATTGTCTTCTGAGTATCATTAACTTCAATTACGGAATTCAGAATTTTAAAATCATAATTCTCATCCATTCCAGCCTTAAATAATGCTTTAACATCTTTAGGAAAACACGAGCCTCCATAACCAATCCCTGGAAATAGAAATCGCTTTCCGATACGAGAATCAGAGCCCATTCCTGCACGAACCATATCTACGTCGGCACCTACTTTCTCACAATAATTAGCTATCTCATTCATAAATGTGATCTTTGTTGCTAAAAAAGCATTTGCCGCATATTTAGTTAATTCTGCCGATTTTTCATCCATTATAATAATTGGATTTCCGGAACGTACAAAAGGATTGTATAATTTTTGCATCATGGCAATTGCCTTAACACTGCTGCTTCCAATAACGATACGTTCAGGTTTCAAAAAATCATCAACCGCAAAACCTTCTCTTAAAAACTCTGGGTTAGATACTACGTCAAAATCACATTCAGCGTTCTTTGCTATTACAGCATGAACACGCTCTGATGTCCCAACGGGAACAGTACTTTTATCGACTATAACTTTATAGGACTTTATTTTTTTTCCTATTTCTTCCGAAACATTTAAAACATAAGAAAGATCGGCCGAGCCATCCTCATCTTCGGGTGTTGGCAACGCTAAAAAAATAATATCTCCATGTGACAAACCTTCATCCAAAGTGGTTGTAAACTTTAATCGATTCGCTTTAATATTTCTCTCAAATAAAAGGTCAAGATGAGGTTCATAAATGGGTACCACGCCATTACGCATCTTCGCAACTTTTTCCGCATCTATGTCAACACAAATTACCTCATTTCCCGTTTCAGCAAGACAGGTTCCTGTCACTAACCCTACATAACCCGTTCCTATTACTGCTATTTTCACAATGTTAATTTTTCAATTTGGAAATCGATAATTCCCAAGATTCTTTATTCTAAAACTCAATTTTTTTTAGCGCTCAAAAATACAATTAGTTACAGTTTTTGCACAATTTTACACCTATTGTTATTTCCTTAACCTATTGTTTCTCACTTAATGTTTCATTTTCTAATTGTTTTTTCAAAAACGTGGTTTGACTAAAAAGCACGATTAATACAAATCCAAAATAATAAGCTCCCATTTGTCTATTAAAGAAATTTTCTGCTATTCCAAAAATGGTGATTGTAAGCATCAAAGCAATTGGAAAAAATTGTTTTCGATATTGTATAAATAAAGCCAATCCAATACTAATAAATAATAGAAACCCTATTAACCCTGAGCTTAAATACAAATCCATAAATTGATTATGTGAATTGAATTTTTGTGAGAGAAACCAATCTTTCGTTTTGGCATTGGAAATGCTTTCATTATAACACTCAACTAACCTATTATTGGTCGTTTTAAATCCTATTCCGAATAAATTAGTCCCCTCCGAAATTCCTATATTGGCTGCGCAATCCAATATAATTTCTCGAAATTCCCAATGCAAAGATCGTTGTCCTCCATAACTTTCTTCGATTTTTACATCAGTATCAAAAAAATAATTTTTAACTCCATTTGCATTGAAAGCAAATACACTTAGTATGGCAATACCACAAATAGCCCCAGTAATTAGTAATCTTATTTTTTTCTGAGCTCCATAAAACTGACGTAAAATTAATATGGCCAATAATATTACTATAGCTACTCTTGATCCAATAATGAAAATAAATGCAATGTTGAGAATTATATTCCCTACGTTATACTGATTATTGGGATCAAATTTTGGCTTCAACGAATTATATGAAACTAAAATACTTAATACACTTAATAAACCTAAATACAACCTGTCAATTAGAAGAATATCTAAAGGATTCTTAAACTCAAAAGAGCCAGTGTCATTTAATAAGAAAACATGTACCAATGAAAATAGCATCGCGGCCAAAGAAGAATAAATGATAGCCTTTTCTATTTTCTTAAAATCATGTACAGGAATATAAAGCAGTACTAGGCCAACGGAAATAAGAATCTTTTTAAGGACGTAAAAATCTTCCTCTAACCTTCCAAAAAACAATGAATTTAGAGCTAAGAAACTAAAAAACACTAAAAAGAGTAGAGCAGGTTTCCTTATAATTTTTTTGAAATCAGATTTTTCCACTATGAATGGGAAGGCAACAACAATAATCCCAAGTAATAGATTTGGTAGTGCTCTAATATATTCATCAAAAGGAATAATAAAGTACAGTAATAAAAAAGCAAATGGATAAATGGATGCGAGAAGAACTCTCATTATTTGATTCTTGATTTTTCTTTAAGAACTAAAAGTATGAATTTAGGTTTACCTAATAAATATCTTTCCCACATCTTTTTATAATTTATTACAAAGCTACTAGGTTTTCAACAAATCGATTTAGAATTTCGTCTTTTGAAAAATACTGTATTACATATTTTCTTGCATCCAATCCCATTGTTCTGCCAAGCTCCCTGTCGTTATACAATTTTTGAATACAATCGATTACGCTTGTTAAGTTATCTTCTGAAAGATAGTATCCTCCATTAGCATTTTCTATAACTGTTTTCACCTCTGAAGCAAAATGCCCCGTAATAATGGAAGGTTTCGCACTGGCCATCATTCCTAAAATCTTTGAAGGCATTACGGTATCCAAAATTTCCGATTTCTGAAAAAGGAAATGTAAATCGGCACTACACAATACGTCTGAAAGGTCTTCATATGGTACTGGCGGATAAAAAGAAACATTCTCCTTCGATTGCATGGAATTTTCCAGATTCGCTCGAAGGGAGCCATCGCCAATAATGATAAATTCGAAAAGAGCCGAATCTAATTCTTCTACCAATTTATGAAAGAGCTCCCAATCTTGTTTGTCGCCAATATTACCAGAGTATAAAATTTTAAATTTTTCCGAAGAAAAATAGGGATGCTTTTTACTTTTTGCAGGATTTATCTTGTCCCCTTCTATCCAATTTGGCAAAAAATATATATCGCTGTTCGTTTTTAATTTTAAACGCTCGATCATGGCCTGACTAATAGTACTTACTTTATCCGCCTTTGAAAAAATTCTCTTTTCAAGACGCATAAGTCGATTATAAACAAATCCTCTCTTCTCACTTTTAGATTGTGCAAGTCCCGATTGAAAGGCCGCATCGAATTCAAAATCCTGAATGTGAATCCAGTGTTTTGATTTATGTCTGCGCTTTAGAATATTGCCTAAAAAAGCCGAGCTTGTAAATGGGACAACCGAGATTATCACATCACTCTTTTTTATCTTGAAGGAATTAATATAAGAGCCAATGGTGAAATCGATAATATGGATAATTCGCTTTAAAAATGTAGGTTTTAAGGGCGTATACTGTTTGTATCTAAGTAAATTTATTGTTCCCTTTTTTTCTTTCACAAACCAAGCTTTGCTTTTATAATCTTCAGCAATTTTCCATTGCGGGTAATACGGAAAGGCAGTTAAAACGCTGATATTCGCACCTTTTTCTTCCAGAAATTCTGCCAATTGGGTTGAATAAAGTCCGATAGCCGTGCTTTCAGGATAAAAGTTAAGACCAATGACCGTTATATTTTTGTCTTTCAAGATTTAGATTCTTTCAGTAATTAATAGATTATCTAGTTGTCTTCAATCCTAGGTTTTATGGGCTTTACGGGGTTTCCAATGCAAATCATATTTTCAGGTAAATCCTTAAAAACAGAACTTCTGGCACCAACAACTGTTTGGTCGCCAATGGTAACACCAGGTGCTACATAGACATCTGTCGCCAACCAACATTTTGATCCAATCGTGATTTTTTCAGCATAAATTCTAAAGTCAGAAGATTGATAATCATGAGTTCCTGTACAAAGGTAACTGCGTTGAGATACAACAGTATTAGAACCAATTTCTATTTCCCCCAAGGTATACAAAACCACATCGTCTCCTATCCAGCTATAGTCACCAATAATTAATTTCCACGGATAGGTTATCCTGGCACTTGGGCGAACAATTACATGTTTCCCGATCCTAGCTCCAAAAGAACGCAACAAAAACCGTCTCCACCCATAAGCAAATTGAGGCGAACAGCCAAAAAGTGTTGCCTGTATAATCCACCATAATTGGACGGCTATCTTAGACTTTCCCCGAAAATCTTTTGGTGTACTATAGTCTTCTAGGTTTTGGATATTCATGGGTAAAAAGTATGGTTTCATTTTCCATTAACCACCGCAAAGATACATATTATCACTGAAGCTAAACAACCTAAATAGATGTTTAGCTCTTAGATTTTTTGAAGCTTGAAAAATAAACTAAGGATGACTAATTAGTAGGTAATGTGGTACTATCGTGATTTATTTTATACACTAAAGAGCCATTTAAAAAACCCCCATGAACTGGATCACCGAAAGAGAATTCATTCGAAATTTCCTGCAGGTTAATGACTGAAAATGGAAGTTCTTTTAATATTTTGAGATAATATTCATAATCATCGCAGTAATCATTGATAACAGAATCATAGAGCAAATCATCGTACGCGGGGATAAAAATAACAACTTCATATTTTCCATCATACTTTGATACTTGTTTCATAAATATCTTCAAGTTTTCGTGAAATAAGGAGCGATTACCTACTTGAAACTTTCTTAAAAAACTAGCCCTAACATTGTTGTCGGCGGTCACTTTGTTTATGCCATTTTTTATTTCTTCTTTTTTCTCGTTTTGGCTCTCTATAAATATATTTTTTCTAATCTCTCTATTTTGATTTCTTTTTTTCCATCGCTCTTCATCATTTTTATTCTCTCTAATCTTATTGTTTATATCTTTTTTACTCTCTATAACTTTATCATTTTCTCTCTTTTCTTTTTTAAAATCTTCTAAGATTTCTTTTCTTTTTTCATAGATGTTTTCTAATAAATTTTTATCGGTAAGGTATTTGACTCCAATGAGAGGAGCGTTAAATTTGGAGTTTGATATCCGGTTTGTAGTATGATCCTCTAACAATAATCGATCTATAGGCAAAGAGATTATAATTGTTTCCAGTGATTCTAGTTTTTCAATTTCTTTTTCTAGAAAGGAAAATGACTCGTCTAGATTTGCTCCGCCAAAACTCAAATCAAGTACATCCAAATCCACACCACAAATCCTTGTTGACCATCCCCATTTATATCCTCCACTAATTAAAACTCGACTTCTAGAGTCCCCAATTACACATTTTTTCACCTCTTCTTTTAAGCCTTTGTCAATTTTATCAACTTCAACCAAAGCCCAATCTGCAACATTAAAGTGCCTAAATAAATGAATTCTGTCTAAATACATTTTATAAGGATAATCATAATAGTCGTATGGGTCAATTATAAAAATAAATGCCGGAACAGTTAAAAAAATAAATGATACTCTAATTAAATTAAGGATGAATTTTTTCACGCTTTTTTTAAAATTGAAAATAAATAAATTGTTCTTCACTCCCTGAATACCAATAAATCGCAATGACCATTGAAACATAAATTACATACCTAAATGGTTTTTTTAAATACATGCTAATATTAGAAATAGCAAATTGTCCTTCTCTGCCTAACCATTCAATTATTAAAAACACACCTAGTAGTGAGAAAATTTCATAATATTCAGAATAACCAATTGGTAAGAAAAAGGGGGCGGGGTTTAGAAAAATATCAGAAATATATTGAACGGCATGACCGATATTATCTGCTCTAAAAAAGATCCAAGCAAATACGGTTAATGTAAAAGTTAAAAGGATCATGGAGAGTTCCTTAATAGAAGGAAAATATTTCCCCTTAGCAACAATATCGATATTGTTACGGTTATTCTTAGTAAGCATGAGGGGTAAAAAGTACAAGGCATTTAATGCTCCCCATACAATAAACGTCCAATTTGCGCCATGCCAAAAACCACTGACAATGAAAATAATAAAAATGTTTCGAACTTTCATCCAAGTACTACCACGGCTCCCACCCAACGGAATATAAAGATAATCTCTAAACCAAGTTGATAATGAAATGTGCCAACGTCTCCAAAACTCTGCGATATCCCGGGAAAAATAAGGAAAATTAAAGTTTCGCATCAGGTTAAACCCAAACAACCGCGAAGTACCAATGGCTATATCTGAATAGCCTGAAAAGTCACCATAAATCTGAAAAGTAAAAAACAAAGCTCCCAATACTAACGTACTACCCGAATATTCTGCCGAATTATTAAAAATCATGTTGGCATATTGAGCGCAAGAGTCTGCGATGACTACTTTTTTAAATAATCCCCATAGTATTTGTCGCATTCCGTCGACTGCTTTTGTATAATCAAATGTTCGCTTTTTATAAAATTGGGGTAATAAATTGGTCGCTCGCTCAATAGGACCCGCAACCAGCTGTGCAAAGAAACTTACAAACGCAGAGAATGCAATAAGATCTTTTGTTGGTTCGAGTTTTCGCTTATAAACGTCTATAGTATAGCTTAATGTTTGAAATGTATAAAAACTAATCCCCACTGGTAAAATGATATTTAGCGAGCCTACTTGTATTTCATTTCCGAAAAATGTAAATGCCGTTAAAAAATTATCAAGAAAGAAATTATAATATTTAAAAAAACCTAAAAACCCAAGGTTTACTAAAATACTTGTCCAAAGTAAAAATCTTCTTTTCTTATGATTCTCTTCCGTTCCTAATCTTTTCCCGACTAAATAGTCCACAAGCGTACTGAAAATAATTAATGATAAAAATCTCCAGTCCCCCCAGCCATAAAACAAATAACTAGCTGCTACTATCAGAAAATTTTGAAGTCTTATATTCTTGTTTGCAACAAACCAATAAAGTAAAAATACTATTGGTAAAAAAACCGCAAAGTCAATGGAGTTAAAAATCATTCTATTTTTATCCTTTTTTTTATAACAAAACGGTCATTCATTGTTTTAAATAAATTAAAACAATGAATTTCAGCTCATTAAGAAGTTTATTTTTTTCTAATAAAGAAATCCAATGGTGCTGGTTAAAAAGTGAATTGGCTTCTACTGTTAATGTTTAATATCAGGAAAGTGTACATTAAAAGTTCAACCAGCAAGGCAGCCTTTTAATTTTGGTGAATGTATAGAAATTACTTCAATATATACAACCTTCAGTCAATACTTGTTGCTAAAACTTCAGAGAGTAACGAAATTGACGTTTCAACACTTGCCGGCGGATTCTATTTATAAATATTTCTTCCGAAGGAAAAATGGTAACTAAGAAGTTTTTGAAACAGCAGTAAGCTCGTCAATATTTCGTTTTTCGAAGATTTGAAGTTTTCCATCGATGGTATAATCTAGAATCGGCACTTTTTGCGCGTCAAAATAATCTTTAGATAACTGATACAAATTTTCACTTTGGTCCAGGTCGGGAATACCCCAAAATTGCCCTTTAAAATAGTCCTTACTAAAATGATTTTCATCATCGCCTTCTATCTTATACACTTCTTTGTCTTTATTAAAATTAAAGCTGTGGTCCAGCCCAACAATGTTTACATCTGTGGGCTTTAAATAGGCGGCTATCTGAAGGGCTAAAAAGGTTACAGTGCATCCGGCAGAAATTTGAGATTCAATGTTCGCATTCATCTTAAACTCGTTTTTTAGATTTAAGAAAAACACATTCTCTCTGTTTTTAATTCCAAAATAATACGCTTTGGTTGGCACCAATAATAAGCTCTTTGTTTTATTGAAGTAGTCTTTATTTTGCTTTAACACTAATCCGTTTGTGCACACTATGATCTCCGGACGCCATGTGGTTTTCTCGTATATAAGATTGATCTTATTCATTCCAATAGAGACCTTTTCTATTTTATCTAAAGGCGTTTTATTAAGACTAGGACCATTACAAACAATAAGAATTCCTTTGTTACAATACTGTCTTAGAAGCTCCCATTTGTTGCTTTTATTCAGCAACAAATGAAATAGCATTCTATCCAAGATCTGCCTTGGATAGTGAGTATAAACTCTAAGAAAGTTGATTAATTTTTCGTTCATTATTTGTCATTATAATTGCGACGATTGTTATAAAAAATAAAGAGGGTTCGAAAGAGTAAAAAGAAGGAATAGATTCGGTAGTTCCCATTAATATTATCATCACCAATAAAATAGTAATAATGTATGAATTCAGCTGAATAACCTTTCGAAGAATTTTATACAAGACTAAAAATATAATAATAATTCCTAATAGACCAAAGTCAATTATATTTTGAAAAATAAAATTGTGTGCCGTCTGAAGGTTTTCACCTTCAAAGATAATTTTAGTACTTTTTAGAATATTATTTTCAAATCCATTGATTCCATAACCAAAAAAGATACGGAAATCTTGTGTTATTACATTCCAAGCTTCTCCCCAGATTTCCATTCTCGAAAATGATTCTCCTGTTTTTTCGCCTGGTCTCTTCATAAAGTCAAAAATCGTAGTACTATAAAAAATATACATTGAAGCCACAAGTAATAAACTAAGTAACAACCAGTATTTTTTAATATAATAAACGATCCGTTTTAATGAAATCCAATAGATTAAAGAAAAAATCAAAGTAAAAAACAATATCAATCTCGAATCCGCTAAAACAAGAATAAATAAATAGAAACAATAGATAAGTCTATAGATTGTTTTTCGAGATGAGATTTTAATAAAATAAAGGGAAATCAAGGCATTTAAAGCAAGCTGCGAGGTAAAGATATTGGCGCCTGAAGAAAGTGGGAAAAAGACTCTGTAGCCAAATTTCCCGAACATTCCCATAATGCTATTTACCCCTCTTATTTCATTTGAGAAGAAGAATTTATAAAATAAATAATTCGCAACATTATAAATTAAAAAAGTAATTAAGATGTACATTAAGCACTGAGTGATAGTTTTATCCTTAAAATAGACAGTTGTAAAAACGAACCAAATCCAATACGTTAATAAAACAGCAACATCCCTAATATAAATCTCACTAAAAATAAGCCCATGAAGCATGATAAGAACCACCAAAACCAAGGCGTAGAAATTATACTTGGCAACACGTCCAAAAGTGCTTAAGTTCATTCTCCTTACTATAGAAAAAGTGATTATAGCAAAGACAAACGCAAAAGATACTATCTTTGCTCCTCCTTCTAGATACGCCACAATTCTTAATAACAAAAGAAATAGATAAATCATGTAATCCTGTTATAATTTAAAACGGCAAACCAGCCTTGAATGAATACAAACAATGTCATAATTAGCAAAAGCCAATATTGCTCGTCAAAATTAGGATAAAAATAAGGAAGGCTAAACATTATAGCTATAATTGAATACTGAATAATATTCAATTTTACGATATTATAAAATAACTTGTTGTAGATAAAAATAAAGATAAAGGGTTGTACTATTGCAAAAAACACCCCAGCCAGCGACACTTTAATGAGTAAACTTCCATAACCAATATACTTAGGGAAAAACCACTCCAGAATATATTCACTTAAAAGCATGACAACCACCAAGAGACCTAGCACAAACGGGACAAGTGTTGAGAGGATTTTGCGATACATTTTATTAAAAAACGCTTTGGTTAGAACCTCATTGGTTTTAATAGTTATTTTTGACTGAAGTCCTGAAATAACAGCTACCGATAAGAGACAAAATATATTATAGAATTGGTACATAATATGAGCATATCCAACAAATAAATCCCCATAAAAGATTTGCCCTAAATAACGTACCCCAAAATTAGACAACACTTCGTTTCCCCTTAATACAGTATAGTTTAGTCCCAATTTAAAATCACTTACAGAAAAATCACTCCATTTTACAGCATAACTTTTAATCGAAATATTGAATTTTTTACTGAAAAGATAGAGACAAACTATAGCCGTTAAAAACAAAGAAATCAACAGCGCGAGCATTACCGAAAAAATATCATTAAACAATAATATTCCTAGTATTCCAGCTGCAAAAAATAAAATATAAAAGAGCACTTCTTCAATAAAAATTGAAAGAAAAAGATTATTATCTGCCTTTGCAAATTCCGACAAATTTCTAATTATAGTATAGAATAAAAGGCACGGCATTAAGATAATCGTAATCCATATATCTTCAAATAAAAAAAGGGAGATGCCGCCAATCAATACGCTAAAGCCAGTGTAAGTAAACAGAATATTGGCAGAAACTCTTATTGGCCATTCCTTATTAACCATAAGAGAATTTCTAACTTTATCAAAATAAACAATATATAAATTGTTAGTGGTCAAAAAAGTAAACATTCGAAGACTTGACCAAAAAATAGCAAAATTGGCAAAATCCTTTATGGACAATTTATAGGAAAAAAAGGAGAGTGATACTAAAAAAAGTGTGCGCCCGAAGACCTTTCCAAACATGTTGATAAGTCCGAGATTCTTAGCTATATAGTTATTATAAACTTTCTTCAGCATTCTTTTCAGTCTTGGTTGCACTAAATAATATTAGTATCAGCACAGAAACAAACATAAGCCCCCAGTGTCTAGATAAAATGTTCTCGGTTAAAAAGTTAAGGGCAATGATGACACAAAAAGATAGTTGCAAACTATTCAAATTCTTAAAGCCTATGTAAAATAATACTCCCAAACTCAATAGGAATGCTCCCAAACTAATTATTCCTCCATTTATTAAGAAAAATAGATAATTGTTATGAGAATTTAAATTTTCATTATAGGCATATTCCATGAGTTCACTGCCATTCTTAATATAGGAAGAAACGGCAGATCTCTGCTCAATTTGTGCACCCCAAAGATATAAATTCCCTTCACTTCCTTTATAATTATACGTTCCGTCGGGGCCCAAAACTCCAAGGACTGCTAATGATAATTCTTCTCCTTTTACTGTAATAGAACATCTAAACCAATCATCTTTTAGAGCTTCTATTTCTGCAGATTTAATTCCGCTATATTTAGAAATATTTCCATCTTTTAAATTAAAATACGCTCGATTATCCAAATCTCCAAGCCTCATAATTAGACCCGTTGCGGATCCTCTTTTAGCGTAAACGGAAAAAGTGTAGACTTCATTTTTGTCTAATACTAAACTAGTAGATATATTTCGAGATACTTTCTCTGTGCTATTTGTAGCGACCAATAAATCCGCTGTTTTCCCATTTCCAGGAGCAACAATTTGATTCGAAACAACCGTCAAATTATTTCTAAACCAGGATTCATTATTAAACTCTTCGTTGAAAAAGAGTAGGTTTTTATTTTTATTCTCCCGAATTCTCTTTTCTAACTCCCGATGCAAGACTTTTTGTTCGTCTCCTATTCCATAACCAAAAATAACATCCCTCGGGCGAGCCTTCTGAAGTAGGTTATTATAAGTTTTATAAATTTCAATTCGCGGGTCATTTCCTTCCACTTCTTTTTGCGATAAAACAGAGGTTACAAAACTAATTCCGCGTTTTACATCCAAATCCTTCGAAAAATAGAAAACGCTAAAAACTACAATTCCAATAAGAAATGTCATCGAAAATAATGTTTTCTTAATTTTTAGAGTTCCCTTTTTTAGCTCAAGGGCTATGAACAATAAAACACAAACTACGAGAGCAATAACATTAGGAAACGAAAATGTATAAACAACTAATAATGAGAAAAATAGAAAGAGGGAAAAATATAATGGAAAGAACTTTTCCCTAAAATAATGATTTGCCCTCTGCAATGAGAAAATTGCACTTAACACAAACCCCATTGAAAAATAGGCCTTGTGCACAAACAAAAGGTCTCCTGTTATTGCCGAATTTAAAACAAATTGAATTTTATCATACCTTAAGAAAGCACCCGAATTATATAGGGCTAAATCCTCGCTATGCTGTTTAAACAAAAACACTACTGTTAATATAAGGATGTATAAAATGTTTACGATTAAAAATATGTTTAACGCCTTTGTTCTTATTTTTTCACTAAATGTCGGCCTAAAAAAAAGCAAGACTAGAGGCACTAAAAGCAAAGGAAGGAGGCGAGACATCCATTGTACTCCTTTTCCCTTGTCTTCCGAATAGGTTATTGAAACCACTAATAAAAAGAAGTAGAGTGCAGTTAAAAGGAATATCTTAAAATTACTTTTTGTAAAGTAAAACTGTTTATTTTTTAAAGAATAGCCAAGAGAAAAAATGCAAAAAACAATAAATAACAATGAAGAGAAATTAAATTTGAGCAAGGGGTAAAAGAGTAGCAGTAAAAAAGCTAAATCTAGTGCCCTAAATTTGCCTTTAAGAATTCTTTTCATCAATTAGATTTATTAAGTTCTCAATAGCCATCGTTGCCTGACGTTGGACACTTTGATATGTTCTAGAACCTACATGAGGAGAAATAATTATATTTTCAACTCCTAACAACACTTCATTTTCCAGTATGGGTTCTGTTTCTAAAACATCTGTAAGATATCCTTTTATTTTTTGCGCTCGAATTCCTTCAATAATAGCCTCAGAAACGACTAATTTCCCCCTTGATGTATTAATAATTATAGGTGTTTTTTTGAGTTGATTGAAAATCACATCCCTATTTATTATATGTTCTGTACTTGCATTATGAGGTATATGTAAACTTATTATATCTGCATTTGCAAATACGATAGAAAGATCTTCGACGAATTCAATATCTTCATATTGTGCTAAAAAATCATGGTTTCTATGAATATCAAAAACCATTACTTTCAACCCAAATGCCAAAGCTCTTTTAGCTACCTCTTTACCAATAGCTCCAAGTCCAATAATAGCAAATGTTTTACCAAAAATTTCCGTGCCAATTAATCGTTTCCAACTTTTTGCTTGAGTCGAATTATACTGCAAATGGATATTTTTCTCAAAGGTTAATAAGAGAGCCATTACATGTTCCGCAACAGAAACTTGATTAACCCCTGGACAATTTGTAACTGGAATTCCTAGTCTCTTAGTAGCTGTTAAATCTATCTTATCGAGTCCAACGCCATATTTCGAAATATACTTAAGCCGACCCTGTTTCCCTTTGTTGAGAACAGTTTCGGTATATTCATCATCACCACAAATAACAGCATCATAGTTTTGAATTATCGGCAATAAATCACTTTCTGTTATCGGGCCACGTAAGTAATCAACTTCATAATTTTGGGCAGCAAGTAGTTCATGATGGCTTCCAGGAGTATCTTGAAAAGACGTGGACGTTAATAATACTCTCATGATAAATATGGTTTTAATAATACTTCAAGTTCCGTAAAATCTTTAAATCTTAAGCCATTAAATTCCTTGAAAATCTCAAGATTCTCTTCGTGTTCTCTTAGGGCAAAGTGCAAGTTTGAAAATTGAGCCGCATCTAAATCTGTTGTAGCATCTCCTAGAAAAATAGTTTCATCACGCTCAAGTTGGTGTTTTTTAATAATAAACTCAGTCCAATAATTTTTCTTTTCCGGAGAACCATAAAGTCCCATAAAGTAGGAATAAAGAGCTTTCGCTTTTGCAATAATTTCTATTTCAGGAGTTGGAGTTCCAGTAATGATCCATAAGTTATGACTTTTTGAATATTTCTTGATGAAATCATGTGCACCTTGAACTTCTTCCGAATTAATCACTTTATCTAAAACAAGATTTGAGAATTGTACTGACAGGTTTTGAATTTCGGCCTCTGAAATTTCTTTGTTCAAAAACTCGTTATGAAACACTTTAAATTTTTCAAATCTCGAGACTCCCCCGTGACTAATATGGTAGTCAACTACCTTTGCTGCCACTTCTTCTCCAAATGGCAGATAAAGCTCTTTAAATGCTTCTGTTTTGGCCTTAGTTGATTCGGCGATCACTCCGTCAAAGTCAAAAAATATATTTTTTATTTTTTCTATCATTCTGAAATAATCCAATTCAATTTTAAAGTTGATTCCACCAACTCATACATTGGGTATTGTTTGGCTTCTGAAGCATATAATTTTTGAACTATGGTCTTCTTTTTGGAACCTTTTATCAATATAATCGCTTCTCTGGCATTTTTTAAAACGGGATAAGTTAGTGTAATTCTATAACTATCCAATTGAGGCACATAATTCCTAACTGTTAACTGCACAGATTCTGATAAGGCCTCGGTTTTAGGAAAAAGTGAAGCGGTATGACCATCATCTCCCATTCCCAAAAGAATCAAATCAAAAATAGGGATTCCATTTTCGTCCAGTTCTAATTCAGCAACTAAAGATTTATTAAACAGACCAATAGCTTCACTAATTTCAAAACCTTCTTTCATCATCGAATAATTTTCGGCAGCAATATGTTTAAAAAAAATGTCATTGATATTTTTGTAATTACTGCTATCGCTATTTAATGGCACACAACGTTCATCTACTAAAAAAAAATTGAACCGTATCCAGCTCAAATCTCTATTCTTCAGTATCTCAAAAATGGGGAGTGGGGTTGAACCGCCTGAAACAGCTATATTAATTTTGCCGTTTTTTCCTTGAAGCCCCAAAAATTTCTGTTCCAATAAATTGGCTGCAAATTCATTGTAACTAGATTCTTCACAGGTATAAAAAACATCTTTAGGTTTCATTTATATATACTGCTCTAACACATTCTAATAACCCTTGTCCCATATCAATATGTGGATTGGCTACTAATTTTTTACTTACGGATGGCTGAAAAGAATATGGGGTAAATTTGTAATGATTAAGATAACCTGAATCACTATAGTTAATTGTAATTTTATTATTCATGATTTCATTAATCATTTCAAATAACTCAGATCGTTTCATTCTTTCACTACCCGTAAGAATTATATGAAGATTATTAAAATCCTCATGCTCAATCACGTCAACTGAAAGTTTGGCAGCGTCCGCAGCATGAATATATTCTCTAATCTCATTACCATCACCTACATGATTTATTTTGCTTTCCAAAACAGCATTTTTCACGAGATTGTACACATAGTTGTTCTCGAAAGCCATTTCAGAATAAACCGATCCATACCTTAGAATTACAAACGGGAGATCATATTTATAATGATATTCTTCAATGATTTTTTCTGAAGCAAGTTTACTAATTCCATAAAAAGAACCTTTATTGCTCATAGCATAAGCACTACTAGCGAACACATATTTACGAATCTTATGCTTTATACATGCCTCAATAATATACATATTTCCAATTACATTTAGCTGAATCGTTTTAATTGGGGATTTAATCGCATCATCCAAATTGGCAAATCCAGCCAAATTATAAACAACATCGAACTTAGCCTTTTCAAAGACATTTTCTACATCTTCCAATTTTGAAATATCACATTTCACATAACCAACGCCGTCTAATTTCAAATTATTGGAATTGATATCAGCTATTGTTACTCCATATCCTCTTTTTGATAATTCACTCACCAGATAGGACCCTAAGAATCCAAACCCTCCAAAAACAAGTACATTCTTCATAATTATAATGTGTATTTATCTTTAAGCTTCTTCATTTCTTCTCGTGCCTTATCCCCCAAAAAGAAAAAATCTAAACTAAAGGCTAAAAACGAATATTTTTTATCTATTTTTTCGATTACTTTCATGTGGTTTGAGTCAATTACATGAAACCCAAGAGGCATTTTTTTCTCTATTGTTATACGATCAATTTCGCGAAGTACTTCTTTTACGTCATCGTCATTAAACATTCCAGGTTTTCCCATAGAAGCGGATAAATCATAAGGCCCAACAATTATTCCATCAACTCCTTCAACATCCAATATGCTAGCTAAATTCTTGACTCCTTCAATATGTTCAATTTGAACTATTAAAACCGATTCTTCTTTTACCCATTTCATATAGGATTCAAACCCAATTCCATAATGTTGAGCTCTAGAAAGTCCTACCCCTCGTTTGCCAAAAGGTGGATACTTACAATAGGAAACTGCTTCTTTAGCTTCTTCTGCATTTTTAATCATTGGAACAATAATACCATTAGCTCCGGCATCCATCACTCTTTTAATAATTACCTCATCATTTTTACTAACTCTTACTAAGGCCTCCATATCGTTGGCTTGAATATGCCCAATAAGGTTCTGTGTTGCTTGAAAATCAATTGCAGAATGTTCAATGTCAATCGTAAGCCATTCGAATCCAGCAGATGACATAATCTCCACAACGGATTGATGCGGAATTGTTAGCCAAGAACCAATGGACAGTTCATTGTTTTTTAATTTTGATTTAAGTCTACTTTTTGTGTGTGCAAAATTTTTCATAAAAAACAAATACTTTAAATTAACCCTAAGGGCTTACTATTATTTCTCTCTAACCACTTTATAAATAGCTTCCGCAATTGTAAAATCTTCCGGGAAATCAATATCTACGGCTTCAATTTTATCAATTTCAAACATATATGGATTAAGTCCAATCCTTTTCTTCCCATTGGCTAAAAAAGATTCTTTTGTAAAAATATAGAAGTTTGAATTTTCCTCAAAAAGAGGTGGTAAATCCTGTGTTCTTAATAATTCTTCCGGATTATGATTCACAGCTTTTCTATGTTCATCATACAATCTAGTTTGAATTTTTGTTACCGAAAAAACCGAATCAAATGTTTTTTCTCCAGCTAATGAAAGCATCACTTCAATTGATTTGTCTACCGATTCCACCTTCATTAATGGATTCGTGCTATGCGTCTGAAAATAAAAATCTCCATCACTATTGGTAAGATCGTAATTTATTATCTCATTCATTGAAACATAATCACCTCTTATGCTTTCTGGTCGGTTATGAATAATAACTTGTGATCCGAAAGAAGCCTTAATATCGCCGATTATTCGGTCACTATCTGTGTTCACAATAACCTGTGAAATATATTTTGACTCAAGTAAAGTTTCTAAAACCCTTTTGTACAATGGAGCTCCACAAAAGTTTTTCAAGTTTTTATCTGGAACTCGCTCCGAATTTCCCTTCATCGGCAATAGGGCAATAATCTTTATATCTCTATTTAAATTAGGATTCATAGTTTTAATATTATACTCATCAAACATTACTTTGCCTCATGCTATTAATTAGCCGTTGTTAGTCAAATAGGCTTCGTACATCCTTATAACACCTTCTTTTAATTCAATCGTATGTTTCCACCCTAAATCATGAAGCTTAGAACTATCTGTTAGCTTCCTCATTGTTCCGTCTGGTTTGGATGTGTTAAATTTAATTGCTCCCTTAAACTGAACAATTTCCTTAATGGTTAACGCCAAATCTTTAATAGAAATATCTATTCCTGTACCAACATTGATATGTGTATTTCTAATTTCCTTTTGGCCTAGGTTGTAAGTGTCTTTAAAATCTCTGTGTTCCATTATAAAAATTGAAGCATTCGCCAAATCTTCACTCCACAAAAATTCTCTTTTCGGCATTCCTGTCCCCCAAATTTCGACAGAAACTTCATCTTTAGAATCTATTGATTCTTCGACGCCATATTTAGCTAATATATGCCGAATCTTCTCTTCCGAAGAATTTCCAGTTACCCCCTCAATAGGCAAGGTGTCGAGATCTTTTTTTATCGAATTCCAATTTTTATTTTCAAGTGCTTTTCCGAGATGAAATTTTCTAATTAACGCGGGTAATACGTGAGATTTTTCAAGATCAAAATTGTCATTATAACCATATAAATTAGTTGGCATTACCGAAATAAAGTTCGTGCCATATTGTAAATTATAACTTTCACACATCTTTATACCCGCAATTTTAGCAATAGCATAAGGCTCATTTGTATATTCTAAAGTGTCTGTTAACAAGTACTCCTCTTTCATGGGTTGAGGACAGTTTTTAGGATAAATACAGGTACTACCTAAAAACAAAAGTTTTTTGACACCATGAACATAACTTTGGTGAATTATGTTATTCTGAATGGCCAAATTAGCATAAATAAAATCTGCTCTATAGATATTGTTCGCAACAATTCCTCCAACTTTAGCCGCTGCCAAAAAAACGTACTCCGGTTTTTCCTTCTGAAAAAAGTCAGCTGTTTGCGCTTGATTCGTTAGGTCCAATTCATTATGGCTGCGTGTAATTAGACCTGTATAGCCCTTACTTTTTAAACGAGACACAATGGCACTTCCAACAAGACCTCTATGACCAGCAACATATATTTTAGCGTCTTTATTCATCATTTGTTAAATAAGGTCGATAGACAATTATTTTATTCAATCGTGTTTCACCTTCTAAGACTTTTAATTTAATTGTGTGATTGCCAATTTTACTATCACTAAAAGCAATATACTTAAGGTTGTTTGGTTTTATTATAATAGTATCCTCAACTTTTAAGTTTACCGAAAAATTTATTTCAAAATTGTCAGGTGTTTCATAGCCTGTAATTTTTTCTATTTGGAAAATATAAAAATCCTCTTTATTTATTTTAATTCTTCCAGTATCTGAAATAAAATTCGATTCAGAACTTCCTTTGCCATCAAAACCCGTAATACTGCCTTCAAGCTTATAAGTAAAACCCTTATTCACTCTATCAATATCCGCAACTATAATCTTCCAATCCTCTTTTCTAGGAAATGTCCCTCCTAACTGGACCAACTTCAAAGCAGGCATCCAACTTTTGTAACCTATACTCGGTCTTGAAACGTAATATGAGTTTGGAAATGTAGACGGCCGATCTCCATCAATCAAAACTTCTATTCGAGTTTTATTGTCCATAACCGTATCCAATTCAAAAGCCACCCAATTACCGATAAAATCTTCTTTATAGGAAGAATTCCAGCTTTTGAGTGCAATTTCTTCACGAAGCATATCATTTTTGGTTGAATATTGTGTTTCTTTTTTCTCCAATAGGCTAGTTAAAATAATTTCTCGTAACAATTTTTTTCCTCTTTCATTTGGGTGAACATCCGTATCAATTGTGTTCCCAATTAAGATATTTGCACCCAAATCATTATCATTTAGATATTTCCTCCAGGGCCCTCTAACATCAATATATTTACAGCCATATTTGGATGCTACTTCCCTTATTGCTGCAGATTGAATGCTGTCTCTGTTGTTTTCTGAAACTAAATTCATCTGATTTGTATTCCATACAAAATGATGGTCGAACAATACAATATCTGCACTTGACCTTCTGCGTATCGTTTTAATTAAAGTGTCTAATAATTTCTCATCTTCACTTTCATAAGCCTGAAATATTATTAAATCTGGATTTTCTTGATAAACATCATGATTTGCTGTTTTTAGCAAATAAGGTATTGTAAAACCCCCAATCGCCTTATTCAAAAAACTAATATTCGCACTTGGGAATTCTTTCTTTAAAGAGTCAACCAATATATCAGCCCCTAATTCTCCAACAATCGATTGTCCATAAAAAAGTATTGAAAAATTTACTGGGTTTTCGGAAGTGCTATTTCGTAATACAGATAATGACCTATCAATTCCTTTATACTTTATCAGATTCTTTTCTGATTCATCGGTGCCACAAGCCGAGAAAATAAAAATCCAACCAAAAATAAATAGATATAGATACTTATCTTTCATTTATTTTATTCGAAATAATTCAAAATATTATATCCTCCTTCGGCTAAATAATTTTCCTTCTGCATTAATTTAACATCACTTTGCATCATGTCATTCACCAAATCCTGTAACTCATAAACCGGTTTCCATCCTAATTTATTAAAAGCCTTACTTGCGTCCCCAATAAGTAAGTCAACCTCAGTCGGTCTAAAGTATTTTTCGTCCACCGCTACAACTTCTTGTCCTATTTTTAAATTAAATTTTGCATTTTCAGATGATTTAACAAACCCTCTTTCATTGACCCCTTCTCCTTTAAATACTAAGGTTACTCCAATATGCTCGAACGCCATTTTCACAAAATCACGAACTGTTGTAGTTTTTCCAGTAGCAATAACAAAATCTTCAGCGATCTCAGCTTGCAATATAAGCCACATCATTTTTACATAATCTTTTGCGTGTCCCCAGTCTCTTTTTGCATCTAAATTCCCTAAATACATTTTTTCTTGAAGTCCGAGCCCAATTCTAGCCGTGGCTCTAGTAATCTTTCTAGTTACAAAAGTTTCACCTCGCACAGGAGATTCATGATTAAATAAAATTCCGTTACAGGCAAACATCCCGTAGGCCTCTCTATAATTTATTGTTGCCCAGTAAGCATAAAGTTTCGCGACAGCATATGGGCTTCTAGGATAAAACGGAGTGGTCTCAGTTTGAGGAATCTCCATCACTTTTCCATATAATTCAGAAGTAGAAGCCTGATAAATTTTTACCTTTTTCTCCAAATTCAAAACACGAACAGCCTCAAGAATTCTAAGAGCTCCTAATCCATCTACATTAGCCGTGTATTCTGGTAATTCAAAAGACACTTGTACATGGCTCATCGCTCCAAGATTATAGATTTCATCAGGTTTTACTTCCTGAATAATTCGGATTAAATTTGTGCTATCAGTTAAATCGCCATAATGAAGAAAAAAATTCCGTTTTTCGGCGTGAGGCCCTTGATATAAATGATCGATACGGTCTGTATTAAAAAGAGAAGATCTTCTCTTAATTCCATGAACCATATACCCCTTTTTTAACAAGAACTCACTTAAATAGGCTCCATCTTGTCCCGTTACACCAGTTATAAGCGCTATTTTGCTTTTCATAATCTAATTTTTTCTTTGGTAACTTTTTCTACTTTTATTTAGAATTCTCTTCCCTAACATAATTTTTCATAGAACTATACGCATGTTTTATAAAGGCCAGGGATAGATAAAGAAAAATTAACAACAAAGGATATTTAAGAAATTTTTTACTGAAAAGTGACGAATCCAAAGATGTCTCAGGGCTACTTACAACAACCACGAGATCTGACTGACCGATTTTTTCAGTTTTTAAGATCGAAGTTTCCTGTACTAGACTTGGTTTAAACTTAAACACGTCCTGCATGCCTAAATCACTCTGATTGTTGTAAAAGGCCATTTTATCAGCAGAGGCGCCTGATGTCACTAACGATTTAGCATATGCGCTAATCACCTCATCAATTTGATTTAAAGTTTTTTCGTTTTCAGCTATTCTAGAGTCAAGATTTATAAGCGCTTGTACCTTTTGTTCTTGCCAAAAAGGGTGTTTATTAATGAAAGAAATAATTGAATTAATACTCTCTTCACTTTTATTAGACGAAAGGGTTAACACAATTCTATGATATTTTGTATTCTGAACGAATGATTCGGTTGCAAATAATTCTTGTTCCCCATCTCGATTCAATTCTCCAAAAATGGTATTCAGTGATTTGTCACTTAATGTAATTTTGGACATGATGTTTACCACATCGACAATGGGCTCAATTTCTATACTTGTAATATTAAAGTCTTCACTTTCAATTCCTAGTTCTGTAATAAATTCTTTATTGCCTTCTGCTATTTTTTGATTTATTTGACTTACTGCATTATAGACGTAAGGTTGACCACCATAATTCGCTTGAACTATTAAACTAGAATTATACACCTTTGAATTATCAGAAAAATAACCCAAACTTGCTCCTACTATAATCAGCAATAGTAGTATCCACCAATACTTAAAACAATATTGAATTCCATTAAATACCCGAGAAATTAACCAATAAAAAACTTTCTTTACAAGAATAATTACATCTGTAATATCCTTATCTTCATTATTGCCCTTTGACAAATGTTGTGTATCCATTCTTCTTAATTTAGAAAATTAATAAATCTTGTTTATCCTTTAAAGTCAGCCATTTCGAACTAAGCCCAATTTTTTTAAAATTACTTTTTATATTGCTAAACCCACTATTAAAAGCTTCACCGCAAAAATACATTAAAGCTAAGTTTCTGCAAAGACGAACATCTCATTTTGTCCTTTGTTAATTCTTATCCCCAAGCCATACTCACAAACTTCAAAAAAGTATTGAGCATTTCAATATACTCGCCAATGAAATCTGCACGAAAGATTTTAGCTTCTTTGATTTTCATTTGCAACTATAATTTAGATTTTAGTGCGATTTCATTGAGACTTTCTCTCCAATCTCTTACACCCAATCCAAAGGTGCTAGAAGCCTTCAATTTATTGAGAACACTATAGTTAGGTCTAATCGCAAAAGTAGGATAATGTCCTGTCTTCACAAGCTTTGAAACATCAAATTGTTTATTATTATTGAAAATTGCTTTGGCAAAATCGTACCAAGTAGCTTCTCCCTCATTACTAAAGTGATATAACCCATACGCATCAGATCCTGAACAAATGACTTCTAGGATGGCCCTTGCCAAGTCATTAGCATTAGTTGGTGTGCCAATTTGTTCAGTAGTAACAGTAAGTGATTTTCCCTCCTTTATGTATTTTAGAACTGTATTCAGAAAATTATGCCCATATTGTGAATATAACCATGAGGTGCGAAAAATAAAATAACGCTTACATCTTTCCAGAATGTATTCTTCCCCTTTTAATTTAGATGCCCCATAAACATTTATAGGGTTTGTCTTATCAATTTCCAAATATGGACGATTTTGTTTTCCATCAAAAACGTAGTCTGTTGAAATGTGAAACAATACAACGTCATTATTTTTACAAACCTCCGAAAGGTTCTTTACGGCTATAGCATTTACACTAAACGCAGCATCAGACTCATTTTCCGCTTTTTCAACATTTGTAAAAGCGGCGGTATTGATACAATAATCAAACGAATGATTTCTAAAAAACTCCTTTACCTCTGTCTCTATTTCTATATCGAGATCCGATCGAGAAGCAAAGAATAAATCACATTCAAGGAAATCTGAAGCTGCGTCTTTTATACATTGCCCCAACTGTCCGTTCGCTCCTGTAACCAATATCTTTATCATGAAATAGCCTCCTTAAAAGCAGGAGATTGTGAATCTTTTTCTGAAACTATGAATTCCTTTTGTCGAAGATACCGGCCTAAGGATAAGGTTGCGTCATTATATATAATTCTACTTTTTGAAGTATTATCACATTTGTAAACAAATCTGGAGTCTTTCGAAAGTATAACAACCCGCTCATCCCCTAAAATTAACTCTTTACTGTTTTTCAACATTTATTTTTAATTAAGCCAGAATCAGTTTTAATATTTTTTCAGTAATTAAATACGTCGGTTTTACCCCACTTATTCCTAAACCTCCAGAAGCCAACGTACTTCCTGTTTCTAAGGGATTATCTGATGCATAATAGGCGTACATCACCTTCACATTCGCGCTAATACTACCCCTAATCTTGGATGCTGCCTGAATTGCTTTTTGGTAGTGAGCTCCTTCCATTTCTAAACCTATTACATCCCAAGTAGAAGTGTGGAAAAAATTTAATAAGTCACGATTTTGTAAGGACGTTCCTAGGACCGTAATCATTGTTCCGTTGCAAACCGATATATCATCCGTATTAAAATGAGATTTCTTTAGTTTATTTTTAAAAGGATAATTGTCGGCAGTTCCCTCAAAGACATGAGCCGATGGGATCATTATATCACCTTTTCCCCCATCTAAAATTCCTGCCTTACCCATTATAGAAATTGAGGCAACATTTAAAAAATGTTTAGCTTTACTAACATATGGTTTTAATAATTCATCCATTGTTTCATATGCCTGCTCTCCGAAAGCATAATCCATAACTATAATTACAGGTTTATTTTCTTTTTCCGTCTCCTTGTTTTCAAAAAGAGGTGAGATATTAATCCATTTAGCCGAATCAAATATTTGCACATCTATATTAGTGCCACTCGTATCTTCAATAAAAATCATTCCATTCTTTAATGCCTGCTTAAAGACTAAATTTCTTTCCTTGATACTCTCCGGATTACTTAACAACTTATATAAATCCATAGGGTTTTCCTTCACAACCTTAGTTGGAAGAGACGAAGCGGCATACAAACTATTCATAACGCTGTGCATATTTGCGCTTATAATATGGATAGGTCTCTCAAGAAGACCATTTTCTTCCAATGTTTGCTTAATTTTTATGGCCCATCGCTCACCATGAATATGGTGTCCTAAACGCTCTCTTAACACGGGACTAAAGGTGATAATCCGTTTATGGTTATTTTTAATTTCGTCTATTGCTCCTTTTCCCAAATAGTATATAATATTTAAAAAACGATCTTCGTTTTTACTATCCCCAAATAAACTATAAACTTGGCTAACCTCTTGAAAAGTTCTTCCTAGAAAATTTGCGGTATGAGTTAGTGCAATTTCCTTTTCTTTTTGTGTTAACTTGCCTGGTTTAAGCACTGCAGCTTCAAGTTTTTCCCAATCTCTTATTACTCCTTCATTATCATCAATTATGACTTGCTTCATAATTTTATGAGATTCAATATATAAAAAAGTGAGGTGGGTCAAAATATCATAAATTTCTGAACGTCCTCTAGTTATTTCAATATTCATTTGTTCGGAATCAATTCTATAGCAATTCCGCCGTCTTTTTATTGGAATAATTGGCTCAAAATGAGATGCCTTATAGCCTTCATCGCTCGTTAGGTTTACAAACCTACACTCTTCTATTCCGAATGGCAACCGATCGATCACGTATAGCAATCCTTGCAATTCGGTCTTATCTTCTGTTATCGACCCATAAATTTCTGGTCTCAATATGAGTAAGGACTCGCGAAGTGTCTCACCAGATACACCCATGGGTTTATAAAAACCCCTATTAAATAGGTGCCGCATAGTGATGTACAACCTCTCGATTGCTCCTGTACTCTCTTGTGCTCTTGTTCTTTTGTGTGAATTAAATTGGCTCATTAGACACAAAGATAACACTATTTTAGGCTTGCTGTTTTAATAATTCATCAGCGATATTTCTATCGTTTGCTAATCTGGGGACCTTATTTTGGCCTCCCAATTTTCCTTGAGATTTCATGTAACTATGAAAACTATCTTTTTTAAGAGCTATTATTTTTAAAGGTTGAAGAACCTTACCTTGGATTAAATCTTTATAATAACTGTTCTGATCCCGCATATAATTATCCAGCGTAGCAGAAATTTTCAAAAGATCTTTAGGTTCCTTTACAAATTCTATTAACCATTCGTGATAAGGTAATTCACCTGTTTTAGGATTGATTTGGGGGGCGACTGTAAATTCAGAAATTGAAAACTGATTATCGTGCATGGCACTTGTCATTGCTTGATCCACTTCTTTACCAATTACATGTTCTCCAAAAGCAGAAATAAAATGCTTAATACGACCCGACACAATTAACCTAAAAGGATTTATTGAAGTAAACTGCACCGTATCCCCCAAGTTATAGCCCCAAAGTCCCGCATTTGTAGAAATTATCATCACATAGTTCACACCAACGACTACCTCGCCAATTGTTATCCTTTTTCTAGTTTCCCCAAAAAATTCTGCCGCTTCTACAAACTCATAGAAAATTCCACTATTCAATTGGAGAAGCATTCCTTCATTGTCCTGTTTGTCTTGAAAAGCAAAAAATCCTTCGCTAGCAGGATATAATTCAATACTGTCGACCTTTCTGCCTATTAATGCTTCGAATTTAGTTCTATACGGCGCAAAATTAACCCCTCCATATATGAATAAATTAAAATTTTTGAAGAGTTCACCAACATCTTTATTAGTGACTGCTTTTAGTCTTTCAAAATACATTTGTACCCAAGAAGGAATACCGCTAATAACAGTCATGTCCTCGTTTTTTGTTTCATTTACTATAGCATCTACTTTGGTTTCCCAGTCGGCTATACAATTTGTCTGCCAACTAGGTAGCCGCCCTTTTTGTAAATAAAACGGCACATAATGCGCTACAATTCCTGAAAGCCGTCCTATTTGAATTCCATTATTGCTAGACATTTCCGGACTACCTTGTAAAAAGATCATTTTACCATCAACAAATTCACTATTTCCAGTTTCATGAATATAGCAGAGAATTGCATTCTTTGCAGTGTCAATGTGTGAGGGCATTGAAGCTTTGGTTAATGGAATATACTTCGTTCCAGATGTAGTTCCAGAAGTCTTTGCAAAATACAATGGTTTACCTGGCCACAAAACGTCTGCTTCTCCCTGCACCACGCGATCCACATAGCTTTTTAATGCTTCATAATCTCTAATAGGGACATTTCTAACAAAACTTTCATGATTATGAATATTTATGAAATCATGGTCTTTCCCAAAACTTGTATTTCTTGCCTCAAATATTAAATTGCTAAAAACCTTATTTTGACTAGAAACAGGTGTCTTTGCCCACTTCTCTATACGTTTCACTACAATTTTTGCAAAAACCTTTGCAGCAATCGATTTTATTGACATATCGTTTTAATCAAAATCAAGGAAATTCGTCGGATTAATGGCATATCCATCACTCCACAATTCAAAATGTAAATGTGACCCAGTTGTAAATTCTCCTGTATTACCCACCGTTGCAATTACTTCGCCTTGTTTTACCAATTCTCCTTCATCTTTGTTAAGTGATCCATTATGTTTATAAACTGAAAGCAGGTTGTTTCTATGCTTCAAAATAATTACATAGCCTGTTTCAGCTGTCCATTCAGCAAAAACTACCGTTCCATCTTGAGCAGCCCTTACTGGGGTGCCTTTGGCAGCAACTATATCGACGGCAAAATGCTTCTTCTTTGGATCATAACCCTCTGAAATAACTCCCTTTACTGGTGCAAATAACACAAAATTTATTTCTGAAGGACTTGTAAGCGGATTGTATTTATCCTCCTGCTCCACCTTTTCCCGAAGCAAAGAATCTTCTCGCGATGGCGTTAAATTAATTTTTGAAAAATCCAATTGCGCAGCATTGACAATAGAATCCTTATTGAAATTGACGGAAATAACGTCACCCGTTAGGACCTTTCGAATTGACGCCAAATACTGTTCATTAATGGTAACTATTTGTTGCAATGAGTCGGTTTTAAAAGCCAAACTAGTGGCTTTTTTTTTCAAGAGAGTAGAAGAATACCCAGGTATATATTCACGTAAAGGTGTAAAGGCAATCAAAAGGGTTGTAAACGCAATTAGAAATCCGGCGAAAATAGTACTAAAAACAAACACGTTTAATCTGTTAAGCCTAAAGGAAAAGCGCTCTTCAAAAGTATCCTCATTCAGAACTACTAAGCGGTACTTATGCAAAAGCCTTTTTCTAATATTTTTTGATTTCTTTTCTTCTACCTTCATTTATTGAAATTGCGAACTACAAATATAAAATAAACTAAACGCCCTCTATGCTAAACTTAATTCCAAAACGTTTTATCTTAGTATTTCTTATTACATTTGTTTATTAAATTTTATTATGATGATCTTAACAATAATACCATTGGTAATAGGTTGGCCACAAATAGTATTAATAGCCGTAGTTGTTTTACTAATATTTGGCGGAAAAAAAATTCCAGAATTGATGCGGGGATTAGGTAGCGGCATCAAAGAATTTAAAGATGCGTCAAAAGAAGATGACTCTGACAAAAAGCTTGACAAAAAAGAATAATTTATTCTGAAAGGCCTTATATTTTCTTAAATTTTTATCGAATAAAGCAACTGCTATGCAAATTATTAGCAGAGTTTTTGAATTTTAGGCGATATCCTTATTCTATTTTCGCTGATTTTAAGATAGACTCTAACTCGAACTGTAGATCTCTTTTTTCCACCGAAGGTGCATAAGTAAAACCCTCTAGGATTAAATACCTATTCCGTAATTCATCTCTTATTGCATAATTTAAGAAAGGACCTGCTATATATTGTCCTTTCACCTCCCATGTCCCTTTTGTTTCATAGGCTGGTTTGCCGTTAATCTCAGTAGTAAACAAGTAAGGCGCATAGGCTTCTTCGGTGATAAATCGCCCATCGTCTTCAACAGGAAGATAATAACCTCCTATTGAATCTCTCATTTTAACAATGTCACCAACCGTAGTACTGTCCTTGTTTATCATTTCCAACGGTACCTCATAAATTATAATATTTGTACTCCCAGATTTTAATTCTTTTCTAATCCAATAAAAGTCATCCGTTGCTTTTGCTATATGATAAGCAGAAGGAATTTTTAATGAAACCCCCATTTTTTCCTTTAAAGAATCTAATTTCAAAAGTGAAAGAGAAGTTCTGCGTTGCCTTTCAGCTATTTCAGAGGCATGAAAGGTCTCTATTATCTCGGCTTGGTTTTCTTTAATTAAGGTCACTAAACCATTCCTAGTTCTAGCCGTTATAAAAACTCCTTTTTGTGGTCTTGCATAAATATCCTTTTTAATTGATACTCCTTCATTTTCTCCAATACTCACATAAAGAACTAACCGATTTTTACGAGCAAAGCCTGTATACGTCTCAAGTGGCATTTGATAAATTGAAAACAACGGTTCATCTTGAGGCAGTCCGTCTACTGGAGCCGCGAAATAATTTCTTATTTCCTCACCTACAGATTCATTCCACAAATCATTAGAAATTATAACTTGAAGTGAATTGATATTTCCCAGTGATTTTGGCAAGTAAGTCGTGTCCCTTTTACCGCTTTCATTGCAAGAACAAATAAATAGAAGCGTTACTAAAATAGAGTATAGTTGTTTCATTTTAAAAAATTAGATGGTACTACCCTTTAGAAATCCTGAGTTTCGTTCCCGGTTTTATATTGCTACCACTAATATCGTTCCATGTTTTAATATTCTGTATAGTTACTCCCGGAAATTTTTGTGAAATGCTCCAAAGGGAATCTCCATTTTTAACAGTATAAGTTCTGTTAGATTTATCGCTTACATCTGTTGATTTTGAGGATTCTACAGATGAAACTGAGGCGGTCTTATTCGAATGAATGGTGAGTCGTTGTCCTATTCTCACATTATCGCTTTTCAACCCATTCCATCTTTTTATTTGAGCTACCGTAACTCCATATCTGCTGGCAATTTTACCCAAAAAATCTCCACTTTTAACCCGATAATGAACATTATCCGATTCTTCAAGTAATTGAGGCAATGGTTTTTCTCGTTTGTTAAATTCTGAATCCGCATAAGCATAGATAGCTTCTTCATTAGTGATAAATTTGCCAATCAAATCAACAGGTAGCCGAAGCGAGTAATCCTCACCTTTTACTACCGGAATAATTCCTAATTTATATGACGGGTTTAAATACTCTAACTCTGCTAAATCCAAATTAGTAACTTGCGCGACATGTTCTAAAGAAATTTTCTGCTTCACCAATATTGTATCAGTTGCTACATAAGGAATTCTAGGGCCATTACTTTTAAAACCATGTTCTTCGGCAAATTCAAAAATATACATAGTTGCCAAAAAGGCCGGCACATAACCCGCTGTTTCCCTAGGCAGGTATTGTCTAATATTCCAATAATTCGTTTTTCCTCCTGATCGCCTTATGGCCTTAGAAACATTCCCTGGACCAGAATTGTATGCCGCAAGGGCAAGATCCCAATCACCTAAGCTTTCATATAAGCTCTTTAAATATTTACAGGCCGCTTCTGTTGACCTTATAGGGTCAGATCGTTCATCAACATATGAGCTTACCCCAAGGCCAAACATTTTCCCAGTGCCGTACATAAACTGCCAAAGACCCGTAGCGCCAACTCTAGATTTAGCCCTTGGATTTAATGCAGATTCAACGATTGCAAGGTATTTCATCTCGAGAGGCAGGTTGTGTTTATCCAATTCCTGCTCAAACATTGGAAAATAGTAATCACTCAAGGCCAATAATCTTGTGATCGTTTTCCGTCTATTTCTCAAATAACTTTTTATTACATTTTCTAAAGACTGATTATATTCTATATTAAAGGGGGTTCTGGCGTTTAGCTCAAGAAGTCTTTGTTTTAGTATTTCGGTAGGCAATTCTTCATAATCCACTGCCTCATAATTTTCATTGGATATAGCGCCGTAAACGTCCTCAAATAAATCAGAGTCATATAGTTCTTTTAACCACAAACTATCCCGTTCTCTTTCAATTACCATATCCTCCAAATCAAACACCATGGTATCCCTAACTCGTGTTGTCATCAATGTATTAGCTAATTCTCCGGAATCCTGAGAAACGGTTATGGAGTCAATGACTTGTATTTGCTTTTTTCGAAGTGATACCGTATCTGTCGATATACTTTGTGAATGCACAATAAATGAGCACAAAAGAAGTAATAAGGGGATGAGTCTTAAATTCATAATATCAATAACGTAGGTAAGTTCGTAAAATTTTGCTAAAAATAGCTAAATGCATCGAATTGACCAATTTAAAACTAAAAGTATTGAATATGAATCTTTTACAGATTTACTTAATCCATAATGGCTTGAATCCCAGGAAGTATCTTGCCTTCTAGCATTTCAAGCATAGCTCCACCGCCAGTTGATACATAGCTTACCGAATCCCCAAAATTAAATTGCTTTACCGCGGCGACTGAATCGCCGCCACCTACAAGTGAAAAAGCTCCATTCTTTGTGGCTTCAGCTATTGAATTCCCTAATAAAATGGTCCCCTCTGCAAAGTTGCTAAGCTCAAAAACTCCAACCGGTCCATTCCATAAAATTGTCTTAGAGTTCAATATTACCTTAGAAAATTCCTCGCTAGTTTTAGGCCCAACATCAAGTCCCATCCAGCCTTCAGAAATCATATTCGACTCTTCAATTTTTCTGTTTGCGTCATTTGAAAATTTGTCTGCAGAAATAACATCCACTGGTAAGTGAATAATGACATTCTTTTCTTCAGCAAGTTTTAGAATTTCTAAAGCTAAGCTTTGTTTGTCATCTTCTACAAGGGACGCCCCTATCTTACCTCCTTTTGCCTTTATAAATGTGAATGCCATTCCTCCTCCAATAATAAGATGATCTATTTTTTCCAAAATATTTTCTATAATGGTAATTTTCGATGATACTTTTGCTCCACCAATAATTGCAGTTACAGGTTTTACATTTGTGCTAAGAACTTTATTAATATTCTCTATCTCAGACGCCATTAAAAACCCAAAACATTTATTGGATGGAAAAAAATCTGCAATGACAGCTGTTGATGCATGAGCTCTGTGTGCCGTCCCAAAAGCATCATTTACATATATATCTCCTAAATGTGAAAGTTTCTCAGCAAAATCAAGATTTCCCTCAGTTTCCTCATGATAATAACGTAAGTTTTCTAACATGAGAATCTTTCCGGGCTCTAAGTTTTGAACTGCTGCTTCAGCCACATCCCCAACAGAATCAGGAACGAAAGTGACAGTGACGCCTAATATTTCACTTGCCTTTTCTACAATATTTTCAAGAGAAAACTCAGGCTCTCTATCTTTAGGGCGGCCCAAATGAGACATAAGTACACAGCTTCCTCCATCCCCCAATATCTTTTTGATTGTTGGCTTCACGGCTTCAATTCGACTCGAATCGGAAACCTCTAATCTTTCATTGAGTGGAACATTAAAATCGACGCGAATTAGCGCTTTTTTGTCCTTGAAGTTGAAATCTGCTACAGTTTTCATAAACTTATTTTTGAGTGCTAAATATAGCTTTTTTTTAGCCTACAAAAAGCTTAATTTTGGAAATGGATTTTTCTGAAGTTATTGGTCAAGTGCATCTAAAAGCACACCTTTCTATGAGTATTGTGAGTGGTCGTATTCCCCATGCACAGTTATTTGTTGGTAATGTTGGTAGTGGTCTTTTACCGATGGCTTTAGCCTATGTAAAGGAAATATTATGCAGTGCATATGATAAAGACAGTCCTTTATACCATATCTGTGCAAAAAAAATATATAATCTCTCGCACCCAGATCTTCATTTCATTTATCCTGTAAATACAAATGAAGAAATTAAAAAAAATGCAATTTCCACGAATTTTATAGAAGAATGGAAAGAATTTGTATTCAAGAATCCTTATGCTTCTCTATTTGATTGGCTTCAATTTATCGAAATAGAAAACAAGCAGGGCAATATAAGTGTAAATGAGGCGCAAGATATGCTCAAAATTTTGTCATTAAAGGCTTATGAAGGCGGTTATAAGGTTGTTATTATCTGGATGGCAGATAGAATGAATGCCGAATGCTCCAATAAAATTTTGAAAATTGTAGAAGAGCCACCAGAAAAAACCTTGCTATTACTGTTAACAGAAAATGAAGAGGACATTATAAATACCCTACATTCGCGGTGTCAAAAATTACATTTTCCTTTACTTTCAGAAGAAGATATTGTAACTGAATTAGTTAAAAAACATTTGGTCGAACCGTTAATTGCAAAAAAAATAAGCCGACAGGCGACAGGCGATTTTAATAAAGCATTACATCTATTAGAAAATGAGAGTACCGATCTTGTTTTTGAAGAGTTGTTTATAACGTGGGTAAGGGGCGCTTTTAGAGCCAAAGGTAATAAACAAGCAATTAATGAACTGCTTAATTGGAGTGATTCTATTTCGGCTAAAGGACGTGAAATTCAAAAAAAATTTCTGGTCTATTGCACTGAAGTTTTTCGGCAAGCAATGTTAAAAAATTATACAGCAGATGAACTACTTTTTTTAGAAATAAAAGACGATAAGTTCTCACTGGAAAAATTTGCTCCTTACATTCATCAAAATAATATTTTCGAAATTACTGACGCACTCGAAGATGCTATATATCATATTGAAAGAAACGGGAATGCAAAAATTATTTTTACAGATCTTTCTATTCTATTAACTAGGCTCATTCATAAAAAAGAGTTTGCATAATTATTATCTATCGCAGATTAATTTACAATCGATATATTCTATCAAAACTAAGTCCTAATAATGCTGTTTTAAGCGCATTATTTCTTTTTTTTGAAACAACTTACCTAGTCAGTGAAATATTTCGCTATTAAGCCCCTCCAAAGCCGTTATAGGTCTTTTTTTAGGCAATAAATAAGTGATGATGACTCTTTGGTATGTAAGGCAGATAAATTTGACCACAATCCTACAAAAAGAGCCCTAATGGAAAATTGATTTCCTGTCTTATATTTTTCAGATAGTAAGCTAACGTAAAAGGAATCAAAAATCATAGGCTTTATTTTTATAATTTTCATTTTTGAAGAAAAGATAATTCCTATTGATTTTTTAGAAAAATGCCAAAGATGTCTTGGCACATCATAGGCGGCCCAATAATTTTTATAATATTTAGCATCATAAGATCTGAAATTAGGAACAGCAACAATTAAAAGGCCTCCTGGTTTTACAAAATTCTCGATCTTTTGAATCATACTTTCTAAGTCTGAAAGATGCTCTAAAACATGCCAAAGAGTTACAACATCAAAGACTTCTCCTTTTAAATCATCCATAGAAACCAGTGCATCAATCCCTTTTTGCTTCGCAATGGCTGCCGCCTTTATATTTGGTTCTACTCCACGAACATTCCAATTATTTTCCTTCGCAAGTTTTAAAAAATCCCCAGTGCCAGTGCCGATATCCAATAGAGTGCCTGAACCCCCATGTAAAGAAGTAATCAGGCGCAATTTCAAAGCAAGCGTATATTTCTTTACTCCATGATACAATGAATCCATGAAACCTTTCGCAATATCGCTATGAGAAATATATGATGAACTTTCATAATACCCTTGTAATTCCCCTGCACTTGGTTGAGGAAAAGTTTTCAACATCTTCTTTTCTTCATCGTATATCAAATTGAAAGATTCTCCTGTAACCAAGAAATCTTTTGTTATAATCTCATATTCCCTTAGAGGTTCTCTCATCATTCTTCCAATTGTTCCACGTGAAACATCTATACTATCTTCCCATATAAACTAACAACACCGAAATATCATTTGGTGACACTCCACTAATTCTTGACGCCTGAGACACGGTTACCGGCCGTATTGCAGTCAGCTTTTCTCTAGCTTCAAATGAAAGAGATTTTAGCTTTGAATAATCGAAATCCTTAGGGATTTTTAATCCTTCTAGACGATTTAATTTATCGGCATTATTCTTTTCCTTATTTATATATCCAGCATATTTTATTTGAATTTCTGTTTGCTGAAGTATATCATATCCTAAGTCGTTCTCCATAATGAAATCCTCTACAACTCCAATTTTCCTCATATCGTCCATGGTAATGTTCGGACGAGAGAATGATTTGAACATTTTATCACTTTGACCCACGATAGCAGATTCCTTTGCTTCCAAAATTGGATTAATGATGTCCGGAGCTACACTTGTTTCCTTAAAAAAGGAAATAAACGCATCAGATTTTTCCCTCTTAGCCTCCATTGCTTTCATACGTTTATCATTTGCCAATCCAATCGCGTGCGACATTGGTGTTAACCTAAAGTCGGCGTTATCCTGCCTAAGTAAAGTTCGATACTCAGCTCTAGAGGTAAACATCCTATAAGGTTCTTCTGTGCCTTTGGTAATAAGGTCATCAATTAAAACCCCAATATATGCCTCGTTTCGTTTAATAATAAACGGATCCCTTTCCTCGACGTATAAATGTGCATTAATCCCTGCCATTAGTCCTTGACTCGCAGCTTCTTCATACCCTGTAGTTCCATTAATCTGTCCTGCAAAGAATAAACCTGAAATGAGTTTGGTTTCCAAGGTAGGCTTTAACTGTGTTGGAGGGAAATAATCATACTCTATAGCATAACCGGGACGAAAAAATTTCACCCTCTCAAAACCAACCACCTGACGCAATGCTTTAAATTGAATATCCTCTGGCAGCGACGTTGAAAATCCATTGACATAATATTCAACTGTTTTCCAGCCTTCAGGCTCAACAAATAATTGATGCCGATCTTTATCAGCGAATCTATTTATTTTATCTTCAATAGACGGACAATAACGTGGCCCAATACTCTTAATCGAACCATTAAACATAGGTGAACGATCAAATCCTTCCTTCAATAAATTATGTACAAGATCACTTGTATATGTCATATGACATGGTCGTTGCACTTTAAGTGGCTTCGTGATGTCTGAAAATGAAAATTTCTCGGGTATCTCATCACCAGGTTGAATAATCATTTTAGAAAAATCCAACGATCTACCATCTACTCTTGGCGGTGTACCTGTCTTCATTCTACCAGATTCAAATCCCAAGTCTACCAAATCCTTGGTAATACCAAAAGAAGCTGATTCTCCGGCACGTCCTCCTCCAAATTGCTTTTCTCCTATATGTATTAGACCATTCAAAAAAGTGCCATTAGTCAACACTACACTCTTAGCTCGTATTTCGACCCCTAAAGAGGTTCGAACTCCAATGATACCATCTGCATCTACCAAAATTCCCGAAACCATTTCCTGATAAAAATCCACATTGGGAGTATTTTCCAACATTAACCTCCACTCTTCAGAAAACAGCATTCGATCACTCTGCACCCTTGGGCTCCACATTGCGGGTCCTTTCGATTTATTCAACATTTTAAATTGAATCGCAGACTTGTCAGAAATGATTCCACTGTACCCTCCAAGAGCATCAATTTCACGAACAATCTGCCCCTTTGCTATTCCTCCCATAGCAGGATTGCAAGACATTTGACCGATATTTTGAAGATTCATCGTAACCAACAAAGTGCTCGATCCTAAATTTGCAGCAGCAGCAGCAGCCTCGGAGCCAGCATGTCCAGCGCCTACTACAATTACATCATATTCTTTTTGAAACATATACGTATTTGTTCCACGTGGAACAATTTAGTTAATCTGTGGGCGCAAATATAACGAAATAACAGCAGCCTAAATAAAGAATTTATTAAACTGATTTTCAACTACTTACCGAGACAGCAAGATTTCGAGAGCGCTATTTTCCTTCTCTCTCATTAAGGCAGTCTCATCTTCAGATTTATCTCTATACCCACAGTAATGGAGAATTCCATGGATAATTACACGCTGCAATTCATTATCAAATTTCACATGGTACAGTTCAGCGTTTTCTCGTACTCTTTCAATTGAGATATAAATTTCCCCATGAATTTGTTTGCCAAGAGAATAATCAAAACTAATTATATCGGTAAGCGTATCATGTTGCAAAAATTCCATATTAAGATTATAAAGAAATTCATCATCACAAAATACGTAACTAATATCGCCCTCTACAAAGCCCTCGGCAACAATAATTGCTGAAATCCAATCTGAAATGGCTAACTCATTAGATAGCTCAAAATTCGTTTGATAGGAAAAATCAATCATCCTTATTTCTGAAATAGGTCTGTACTTTTTGCTTATATTCTTGGCGCAAAGGTAATGCCTCCCGATTTAAAATTTCCGTAGTATTAAAATATTTCTTTATCTCATCTTGGGTAAGATGTAGCTTATTAACATACACATTTCTGTTACTTCTAGACTCCCGTTTGCTTTCCTGTCCCTGTTCAAAGTCGGCTTTTTCAAGTTTCAGAAGCTCATATTTCAAATCTAACATTTGTTGTAAAGTTCGTTCGTTAAACCCTTTATCCAATAACTGTTGCTCAATTCCCTCCATTTGCTTTAGAAGCGCACCACCATTGCCCTTTAACCCTTCCTTGCTTAAACGATCCTCTAATTGTTGTCTTAACTCCTGTTGCTGCTTATAAATTTCAAATAGCTCTCCATTCATGAATTCACTATCCCCATTTCCGTCTCCATCCTTCTCTTCACCTTTACCTCCTTTTCCATTTTTACCATTCTCTCCATTTTCACCATCGCTATTACCCTCACCTTCTCCTTTTCCCTTACCTTCACCTTCTTCCTTGCCTTTTTCCTCTCCTTTTTTACCTTCTTTTCCCTTTCCCATACCCTCTTTCATCTTATCAGAAAGACTCTCCTGTTTTTTTATAATATCCGGCAATTGAAAACCTTGTCCTCCTTCGCCATCCCCTTTACTTGGCTTACCCTTGCCCCCCTTGCCGGATCCCTGTCCCATCGACATTTGCATCTGCATATTAGTAAGCAACTCACTTAAAAATATAGCTAATTCGTTGGCTCCAGTTATAGTATACTGCTGGTTTGCCACACCCTGCCTTAATTGATTCTGTGCTAAATTTTCTAAGGACTTATCCAGATTATATTGGACCTCTACAAGCGACTCATTAATTTTTACACTTATAATAGGTTGTCGTAAGGATAAAGCGAATAAACTATCGTCGATATGCTGAAAATTAAGTTTTAAATCGTTCTGTAATGTGAGATTTTTTCCGAACAAAGGATTCCCATATTCCGATCTTTTAAAATCTTCCATTAGGGCCTCTTGTTCAAACGAAAACACCACCAAATTATCTAGTATTTGTCGCAACATATCCACATCCTCTTCAAGTGTTTCCATTTGCCCACTTTGCATTGAAGCTTGCATCTTTTCACCCATCTCTTTCATTTTTTTTCCTGCCTTTTTTTGACTCTCCTTTGCAGCTTCCTTCTTCATCTGCTCTAAGCTTTCCGTCGCCTTTTGCTGTTCTTCTTCAATTTGCTGTTCCTCTTCCTTTTCATCCGGTATATCCATCGGACTCTTTAGCTCCTCATTCTCCTTTTCAAGTTCCTCCTTTTCTTCTTGATACTCCTCAAACTTCTCATTTAGCTTTTCTTGTTCCTCTTTAGTGTTATTCGCATCAGGTTCATCGGCCAACTTTTCTTGCTCCTCACCCAATTTATAAATTTCCTCTGCAAGCTTTTCTGCCTTTTTTGTTATATAGTATCGCTTTGTTAACTCAACCAATTGTTCGAGATTCTTCTCTTGATTCTTATTTTGTTTTGCAAGTTTTTCTAATTTATTCCCGAGTTCTTCTTTTTCAATCTTATCTTGAATTTTTTCCAATTCATCCAATAACTTTTCATTCTTCTTTAATTGCTCCTCGTTTTCTTTCAAACGGTCATTAAGCTGTTCCTTAAATAAATCTTTTTCCTCATTTTCGGGTTGAAAGTTTTCTAAATTCTCTTTTATTTCTTTTGAAAAGTTCTTCATCATTTCCTCCTGTTGCTTCTGCCGTTTGATAAAATTTTCAAGTTTCTTTTTGTCATTCCAGTTAAGATCATTCTTCTCCTTTTGCGTTTTCGAAATTTCTTCTAATTTATCGTCTTGAACCTTCAAATTTTCCAAGGATTTATCAAGTCCTTTAATAGAATTATCCTGCTTCTCAAGTTGCTCATTCTCCCATTCATCCTTAGTCAATTTTCGAAATGAATATATAGGAGATTTGGTAGATTTATAGTTATGATAAACGTCATTGTCAAAAATTTCGAAATAATATTCATACGTAATTCCATCCATTAATGGAAGCTCATTTGGAAAGGTGTAGACAAACTGATCAAAATTAGATTTAGTAAGGGAAAGCAAAGAAGTTTCAGGTTTTGACTCTTCTCCCTCGGGAAAATAAACTATCCTAAGCTTTGTCAGTCCATAATCATCGCTTACCTGCCCTAAAAAATAGACAACCTGACTTTGAGTTGTATCTTTTTTTGACTGAACTTCAATCTCTGGAAATTCATCCTTAATCACCCTCAAGGTAAAGGTAAGATTCTCATAATCGACAAGATGTTCATTAGATGTTGTAATTGAATAATCTAACTTGCTAGAAATATTCTTACTTAAACTAAATTCTTGTTCTTTTTCTGAAAACAGATAGCTTGTATCCTTTGCTTTTAATGCTACCGAAGACGTATTCTTTGTGTTAATGTTCCAAGTAACTTTCGTGCCTTCTGGAATCGTAGCATTTCCTGAGCTCTTTACAACCTCATCCAATTTTCCCGTATACAAAGGATAATCAAGAATCATTTCAAACGCAACTAAAGAAGGTGTCTTAACAACATTTAACTGGTATTCCGGAGAAATAACCTTATTCGCGCTAAGGCGAAAATCGATTGTCTCGGTTGGCTGAGAGAATGTGTATTCAAAAAAGCCAGATGCCGATTGTTCCAAATAATAAGTTTCATCATTGTAACTAATAGATGCATTCTCGGGTATTACTTCTCCTTCCGTTTTTATCCTTAATGTAAATGTCTTATTTTCAATCGCATCCAATGCGTCATTCAGTATATAAAAACTAAATGCAGCCGGAGGGTTGTATGCTGTATCATAGTTGACTACACGTTCATAACTACTAGAAAAAATATCTCCTTTTCCGAACAAACTAACTAACCAAAAAATAACTATTGGTACAGCCGCGTACTTTAAATACTTAATGTTCTTTGCAAAATTTATTGCCCTCTTAAAAGCGACAGGTTGAATTTCACCCGCCTTTTGATCAATACTGGCTAACAATAATTCAGATTCTCTCTGATTCTGATTTAATTGAATAACATTTAACAACTTATCACTTACCTCTGGAAAGTGATTGCCAATAATTTTCGACGCTTCTTCATGACTTATACCCTCTTGTAATTTGAAAAGTTTTGCCAAAGGAAAAGCAATAAACCGGACGAATAAGCTAATCTCCACAACAACAAATGCCCAAAATAAAAATGTACGACCAACTGGATCTAACCATAAGAAATACTCGACCAACAACGTAATTAAAAAATAAAATAATCCAAGAGCAAAAAAGAGAATAGTCCCCTTTATCAACTCATTAGTATAATACTTTTTTATAAATTGCTCCAGCTTTTGCTGAATAATGCTAAACGTGCTCATACTTGGCTTCCTAAATAATCGTCATTGAATTCCCTTGCAAAATACGACTTTATTTGAACCTCAAAAATTACTCCAAATTACTGAAACAACGAAGTATTTAAAATATTTAGTTTTTTATTCTATTAAAAGAGGAGTGTATTGATTTTTTATAAAACTAGCCCAAAAATTTGTTTGTATAATATAGCGTAATTATGCAGTAATTATTTAAACAATATATATTCCCTGATATGTATAAAATAATACATACAGAAATGCGCAGTTAGAATTGTATCTTTGCCTCTTTAAGAAAAAGATTACGATTTATGTCACAAAAAGTGCGCGTACGTTTTGCACCCAGCCCAACTGGGCCTCTTCACATAGGTGGGGTAAGAACCGCTTTATTTAACTATTTATTTGCCAAAAAAAATGGTGGTGATTTTCTACTAAGAATTGAAGATACCGACCTAAACAGATATGTTCCTGGAGCTGAAGATTATATTATTGAAACCCTTAATTGGTTAAACATTCCTTATGATGAAGGACCCGGAAAAGAAGGAATGTGTGGGCCTTACCGCCAAAGTGAACGTAAAGATGTTTATAAGCAGTATGCAGATAAATTAATTGCAACCGGACACGCTTATTACGCATTTGATACTTCAGAGGAACTTGATTTTCATCGGAAGGATCACGAAGCGAGTGGAAAAACATTTATTTATAACTGGCATAATCGCTTAAAATTGAAGAATTCTTTGTCTTTATCAGAAGCTGAGGTGAAATCAAGAATTGAAAGAGGGGACGATTATGTTGTTCGCTTCAAAATGCTAAATACAAAAACGGAAGGATTACATGGAACAATTTCAACCACCGATATTATTCGCGGGCATGTGTCATTTCAGAAAGAATTATTAGACGATAAGGTCTTGTTTAAAAATGATGGAATGCCAACTTATCATCTGGCTAACATAGTGGACGATCACTTAATGGAAATTACACATGTTATTAGGGGAGAAGAATGGTTGCCGTCTGTTCCATTGCACATTTCCTTATATCAAGCCTTGGGCTGGAAGGCACCTGAATTTGCCCATTTACCATTAATTATGAAACCCGAAGGCAAAGGTAAGTTAAGCAAACGTGATGGGGATAAAATGGGTTTTCCTGTTTTTCCTTTGGAATGGAAAACTGTTGACGGTGATACATTTTCTGGATATAGAGAAGACGGTTATTTACCTGAAGCTGTCGTTAATATGCTCGCTCTTTTAGGATGGAATCCTGGGACAGAGCAAGAAATATTCAACTTAGACGAACTGGTTAGCCATTTCGAGTTAGAACGTGTTCATAAGGCAGGTGCGAAGTTCGATCCAGGAAAAACAAAATGGTTTCAGCATCAATATTTACAAAAAATGAGTGACATAGATTTGGCAAAAGATTTTTCTATAATTCTGAAGAAAAAAAATATTTCAACTTCGCTTGATTTAGTAAAAATTGTCACCTTAATAAAAGAACGAGCAACATTCTCCATAGACTTATGGGAACAAGGAAGCTTCTTTTTTATTACTCCCAAAGCTTATGATGAAATTGCTTGGGCTAAATCATTTAAAGAAGATACTTCTAGCCTATTAGAAGGCGTTATTGCAATTTTAAAATCTCTTGATAATTTTTCAACTGAAAATTCTTCTGAAAAAGTAAAAAACTGGATTCTTTCACAGGGAATTGGTTTTGGAAAAGTAATGATGCCTTTACGATTGGCTCTTGTAGGAGAAATGAAAGGCCCTGATGTTTTTGAAATTATTTCAATACTTGGAAAAAATGAATCTATCCATCGTATTGAAAACGCAATCCGAAAACCAAACTAGAAGTAGGCTATAACCGAAAATACATAAGTGGAACTATGCCCTTTAAAATTAGCCTCTTCTAAATTCTCGCTATTTAGCTTGTTTAGCATATTTGTTACCCCATATTGATACATCGCGCTTAGTCTAACAGACTGAAAACCCCCGGTAAGGCCTCCGGCAACAAGAAAGTTTACTTTGCTAATGTCTTGAATATCTTCCGCTTTTAAAGTATCGTACCCATCCAAAATATATCCAAGGTACCTTTCGCTATCAATTTTCAATTTACTATTTACGTTTAAAATCGGTCCAAATTCGACACTTAGATGATGCTTCACAATATTGTAACTTCCTAAAAATCCTATTTGCACTCCCTGAATTTTGTAATCGATGAACTGGGTGTCCGCACTTGAATTTCCTTTTATCCCAACACTATTACTAAAAAAACTAAGCCCATAAATTAGATCAAAATCATTTCTAAAAGCTCCTCTAGTTGTAAAGCCGCCTTGGAACCCTTGACCCATCTCGGTTTCAAAATTGGATGTTGTAATATCAAAAAGTGTAAGCCCACCAATAACACCGATCCGATTGTAATCATCATAATTTCTTTGTGAAAAAATGCTGTGGTAACTTAGAAATAAAACGGTAACAATTAGGAGATTTTTTCGACTCATAAGACTATATTTAAAGTATAGATAAGTTGCATTTTTTGTATCTTCAACAAAGAAACTAATTAAATATTAAATATAATGGGCTATACAATTTTACTTATTCCTTTTTTACTTTTATCATTTTTCATTTTACTCTCAGGTGTATTTACAGTTAAACAACAAACCGCGGCACTTGTAGAACGTTTCGGAAAATTTCTAAGTATTAGAAACTCTGGATTACATTTTAAAATTCCTGTTTTTGATAGAATTGCCGGTCGCGTCAATCTAAAAATTCAACAGTTGGATGTCATGGTTGAAACAAAAACGAAAGATGATGTGTTTGTAAGGTTAAAAATCTCCGTTCAATTTCAAGTAATTAAAGAAAAGGTATATGATGCTTTTTACAAACTTGAAAGTCCGCACGACCAAATAACATCTTATGTATTTGATGTTGTCCGCGCTGAGGTTCCTAAAATGAAATTAGATGATGTCTTTGAACGAAAAGATGACGTTGCAATAGCCGTTAAACAAGAATTAAACGAAGCTATGATTAATTATGGATATGATATTATCAAAACATTAGTCACAGACATTGATCCAGATATGCAGGTTAAAGCTGCGATGAACAGAATTAATGCCGCTGAGCGAGAAAAAGTTGCGGCTCAATATGAAGCAGAAGCTGAGCGAATTAAAATTGTTGCTAAAGCTCGTGCAGAAGCGGAAAGTAAACGTTTACAAGGACAGGGTATCGCCGATCAACGACGTGAAATCGCTCGTGGTTTGGAAGAAAGTGTAGACGTATTAAATAATGTTGGTATAAATTCCCAAGAAGCTTCTGCTTTAATTGTTGTAACCCAACATTACGACACTTTACAGTCCATTGGCGAATCCACCAATTCCAATTTAATATTATTGCCGAATTCCCCACAAGCCGGAAGCGATATGTTAAATAATATGATAGCTTCCTTCGTTGCAAGCAATCAAATTGGGGAACAAATGAAGAAAGAAAATCAAGCAAAAGGAATAACAAATAAAAAGAAACGTACCCCGCCGCCACCAAGAGCTCCAGAGGGTGAAGATTTAAACTATTAATTCAAACATAAAGGGCTTTGTTAACAAAGCCCTTTGTTTATTCAGCTATTTTTGACCAAGAATCTCTTAATGATACAGTGCGATTAAACACAATATTATCTGAAGTACTATCTCTATCAACCACAAAATATCCTAATCGTTGAAACTGGAATTTATCTTCAACCTTCACGTCCTTAAGGCTTGGCTCTGCGTAGGCGGCCACAACCTCTAAAGAATTATGATTCACAAACTCCATGAAGTCCTTTTCTTTATTCGTGTCTGGAGAAGCTTCAGTAAACAAACGATCATATAATCTTACCTCAACTTTTAAAGCATCTGGAATGGAAACCCAGTGCAAAGTTCCTTTTACTTTTCGTAATGAAGCTTCAGTGCCGCTACCACTTTTGCTGTCCTGATCATAACTACACCATATTTCAGTAATATTACCATCTAGGTCTTTAACAACACTTTCCCCTTTTATAATATATGCATTTTTCAGACGAACCTCTTTTCCTATGGCCAGTCTAAAAAACTTACTATTCGCGTTTTCCTGAAAATCTTCTCTTTCTATAAATAATTCCCGAGAAAAAGGGACTTGACGCGAACCAGCGCTTTCGTCTTCGAAATTATTCTCCGCCACCAGCCATTCGGTTTTATTCTCAGGATAATTAGTAATTACTAATTTAACCGGGTCTAATACAACCATAACCCGAGGAGTTATTTTATTCAGGTCCTCCCGAATGGTAAACTCTAAGTGTGAGACATCAATTAAGTTTTCTCTTTTCCCAACGCCAATACCCTCAACAAAGTTTTTGATTGATTTTGAAGTATACCCTCTTCTTCTTAGACCCGAAATGGTTGGCATTCTTGGATCATCCCATCCCGTTACTATTCCTTCTTCAACTAGTCTAGCCAATTTGCGCTTACTAACGACCGTATGACTTAAATTTCTGCGAGCAAATTCGCGCTGCTTAGGGCGTAATTTCTTAGGGTCAAATATTTGGTCTAAAAACCAATCGTAAAGCTCTCTATGTGGCAGAAACTCCAACGTACAGAGTGAATGTGAGACCTGCTCTATGTAGTCACTTTCGCCATGTGTCCAATCATACATAGGAAAAATTTTCCAATCATTACCAGTTCTATGATGATGCTTAAACAACACACGATACATTACTGGATCGCGCATCAACATATTTGAAGAAGACATATCTATTTTAGCCCGCAGTACATGCTCTCCCTCTGAAACTTCTCCATTCTTCATTTTTTCTAGGAGTGCTAAGTTTTCAATCACAGACCGGTCTCGAAAAGGGCTAGGTGTTCCTGGGGCATTAGGAGTTCCTTTCTGTAAGGCAATTAATTCTGAAGATTGAGAATCTACGTAAGCCTTTCCTTTCTTTACAAACTCTATTGCCCAATCAAATAGTTGTTGAAAATAATCAGATGCATAACATTCTGTATCCCATTTATAGCCCAACCATGATATATCCCGCTTTATTGCGTCTACAAATTCCTGTTCTTCCTTAGCGGGATTTGTATCATCAAACCGCAGGTTTACTGGTGCATTATACTTTTCACCCAAACTAAAATTTAAGCAAATAGCTGAAGCATGTCCTATATGAAGATATCCGTTTGGTTCTGGAGGGAATCTAAATCGAAGCTTATCTTTAGAATGGGTCGAAGATAAATCATCTTCGATTATATGCTCAATAAAATTAAGAGATTCTGTTTCGTTGGCCATGTAATTATTGTTTTTAGTGCTCTATTTGTGAGCTCAAAACTTAATTTATATATTCCGTGTCAAGCACGGGATTACTATCTTTGCAAAAATAGAAGAAATGAGTACAATACAGTTAAAAAAGATTAAGATATATGCCTTTCATGGATGTCTTGATGAAGAAGCTAAAATTGGGTCAGAATATATTGTAACTCTTTGGGTTAATGCGAATCTAGAAAAGGCCGCCAAGTCCGATGAATTGACGGATACCGTCGATTATGTCGAGCTTATGAGAATCGTAAAAAAAGAAATGGCTATTAATTCAAAGTTATTAGAGCATGTTGCAAAACGTATTATCGATTCTCTTTTTTATGAAATTCCCTTACTAAATTATGTAAAAGTAATGGTTGCCAAAGTAAATCCTCCAATTGGAGGCGAGGTAGATGCGGTAAGCGTAACATTAAAATCTATACGGTAATTATAATTAAAGCACGATATTTGTATTAATATTTTTATATTTGTGCCCCATTCAGGGCATCATGGCCGAGTGGCTAGGCAGAGGTCTGCAAAACCTTCTACAGCGGTTCGAATCCGCTTGATGCCTCTAAAAACCTTCAGTAAACCTGAAGGTTTTTTTTAATCAAAAATATATATCTGCACCCAACAATAGAGAAGTGGATGTAGGTAATTTATTAATTCCCTTTTTTATTTCATTCGGAAATATTCCTTGGAGCAGCATAATAACACCGAAACTAATGATAAGAATACTTATCCATTTTTTGGTTTTAAAAATGAAGCGTGGAGTCATTTTGCTCTTTAATTTTTTCGCAAGAAATATTTTAAGTAAATCAATTAAAAAGAAGGTGGCTAGTACGGTGAATAAGAACCAAAAAACACCATTATTTGTCGTTGTTAATGCATTCGCCATAATAACAGTGCCTATCCATCCTGCCAAAACTCCAAAATTCACAAAATTCAGCAGAAATCCCTTCAAGAACAAACCCCCTAAGTTTTTCTTTACATTAACGGCATAATGTTCGCGAGCGATTTTTATAAACGATTTGGCTGTTCGTATATATGAAATAGTTCCATATGCTATTAACACAGCCCCTCCAAAAATAAGAAGACCTGGGTCGTCTTTTACTTTTTCAAGTATTTTACTTGTGCTAAAAAAAGCAATGAGTATAAAAATAATATCAGCAGTCATTGCTCCAAGATCGAAAAAAACCCCTGCCTTAAATCCTTTAGTAATACTTGTCTCAATAAGAGTAAAAAAAACAGGACCTACTGCAAATGCCAGTAGAAATCCGTAAAATATCGCATATATTAATCCATCAAACATAGTTTTTTAAAAGTAGATATTTTTTCTATGTTCTGAATTCAAATAAGCTTTAATTAATCCATTTTTCTAATTTTTCCCCCTGCAAATTTCTTTTTCTGAAGATCCTTAGGATTTCCATAAACATAAACATTCCCTCCAGCCGTTACATTAACATCGGCTAAATCTGAAGCATTTATTTCTGCAACTCCACCTGCTGTTACAGAAACAACTGTCTCTTTAGTACGTAAATCCTTTCCCATAAATTTTCCGCCAGAATTAATCGTTATGTCCTGATAACTTGAGCTTCCTGACAAAGAAATCTCTCCGCCACTAACACATTTTACATTTATTTTGTCCGACTTAAGACTAACGTCTATTTGCCCACCCTCCTGAGTGCGCAACTCAATTGTGTTTTCAGTAATTGCCTCATTTGAGTGAATCATAGCACCCTCATTGGCGTCAAGAATTTTCACACTAGTATAATACAAATCAACAAAGGTTTCGGCTCCGTTAAAACGCTCCCCAGTTTCCATTCTAATTTTTAAAACTCCATCGTCATTGATAACTTTTACAGCATCTACATTTTCTCCTTTTATAGATACTTTATTTTGATCGGCCTTAATTAATTTAATTGCAATTAGGTCATAAACCTTTATTTCGCTAAAATCTCCCACTTCTTTACCAATAGTTTTTTGACTCCAAGAAACCATTGAAATAAGTAACACCATACAAAATGTAAAATTTTTCATATCATTCTTTTTTAAAATTAAATAACTGTTTCGTTTCTGTGACCGAGTAAAATAAAGTCTAAATGTTTTTTAACTAAATCAGCATTCTTAACCTTTACATAAACTTCATCCCCTAAGGTGTAAATATTTTTCGATTTCTGACCTACTACCGCATATTGCTCTTTATCAAAAATATAATGATCATCACGCAGATCTTGTAGGCGAATCATTCCTTCGCATTTGTTATCGATAATTTCAACGTAAATCCCCCATTCGGTAACACCAGAAATAACTCCTAAAAAATCTTCATTTTTATGATCTTGCATATATTTTACCTGCATATACTTTACGCTATCTCTTTCTGCATTCGCAGCAAGATTCTCCATTTCACTTGAGTGTGCGCACTTCTCTTCGTAAGCTGCGCCTTTAGCTGTTTCCTTTCCATCTAAATACCTCTGTAATAATCTATGTACCATTACATCTGGATATCGACGTATTGGAGAAGTAAAATGCGTGTAGTAATCAAAAGCTAATCCATAATGACCAATATTATTAGTTGTATAAATTGCTTTACTCATACTTCTGATTGCAAGCGTATCTATTAGATTTTGCTCCTTTTTACCAATAACATCATTTAATAATTTATTTAAAGATTGCGATGTAGACTTTTTGTCTTTAGTGTCAATTTTATATCCAAAACGTCTAATTATATTTTCTAAAGCTGCAATCTTCTCGTCATCTGGCTCATCATGTACCCTATAAACAAATGTTTTCTTTATACTTTGTTTCCCTATGAATTCTGCTACAGAGCGATTAGCAAGTAGCATAAATTCTTCTATCAATTTATTTGCATCCTTACTTTCCTTGAAATAAACTCCTTCTGGATTATTATCTTCATCTAAAATGAATTTAACCTCGACCTTATCAAACGAAATAGCGCCATCATTCATTCGCTTTTTTCGAAGAATTTTGGCTAATCCATTCATTTCAATAATTGCTTCAGCAATGGGTTTAGCAACTGTATATTCTTTATTAGTAATTGAAATATTTAAAGGAATTCTATACGAATCTGTTTCTGAGGATTCCAATATATATTGTGCCTCTTCATAAGAAAATCTAGCATCACTATAAGTAACCGTTCTTCCAAACCACTTTTTAATTACTTCAGTTTTTTTATTCATTTCAAAAACAGCAGAAAAAGTATATTTTTCTTCATTTGGCCTTAATGAACATGCCCCATTTGATAAAACTTCAGGAAGCATTGGGACAACCCTATCAACTAAATAAACTGATGTGGCTCTTTCGTACGCTTCATCATCCAAAATAGTTCCTTGTTGTAAATAATGAGATACATCGGCAATATGGATTCCTATTTCATAATTTCCATTTTCCAACTTCTCAAAAGACAGAGCGTCATCAAAATCCTTTGCATCTTTAGGATCAATAGTAAATGTTAATATATTACGCATATCACGACGTTTTTTAATTTCGTCTTGATGTATTTTCGTATCTAAATTATTAGCAAAATCTTCTACTTCGGGTGGAAATTCATAAGGCAAACCATACTGGGCCAGAATAGAGTGAATTTCCGTGTTATGCTCACCTGGCATACCTAATATTTTTAAAACACTCCCAAAAGGAGAATCGGCTTTTTCTGGCCAATCTTCCATTAAAACAAGCACTTTTTCTCCGTTTTTTGCTCCGTTAATTTTATTCTTAGGAATGAATATATCTGTGTGCATTTTATGATCTGAAACATCTACAAATCCAAAATTCTCTTGAACCTGAATGGTCCCAACAAACTCAGTTTTCTTTCTCTTAATTATTCTTGTTATCTCACCTTCAATCTTTCCTCCTCTTTTTCTTTTAAATACATAAACTTCTACTGTATCACCGTTTAATGCTTTATTTAAATTTTTATTACTTACAAAAATATCGTCTTCTAATTCTTCAATAATTATATATCCCTGGCCGCGACCAGCTATATCTACTCTCCCAGTATAATAATTTTTAGATGGAGTAATTATATACTTACCTCGCTCTACCTCTTTAATAATTCCCTCTATTTGAAGTGCTTTTAATTTTTTTATTATTTGATTCCTACTACTAGCGTCATCTACTCCTAATTTACTAGCAATTTGTTTGTAGTTATATGATTGCGAATGATCCTTTCGAAAAATAGTAATTATGCTTTGTGAAAGTCCTTCGACTTTATTTTTTTTACTCTTTTTTGGCATTATTTTTTATTAATTATAGCAAAAGTACGCTTTCTAAATCAATCAATTAGCGATATTAATAAAGATTTAGTACATTGCTATAGTACCATTTATGTCATATTGGAAAACTTTAAAACTATAGCATTCTTTACATTTCCTAGTGAATATGCTATTCTTAGATTACTTTTTGATCAGCAAGGAATTCGATATGTTTTTCTTCATGAAACTATGATTGGTGTATTACCTTTTCACTCGAATGCTTTTGGAGGAATTAGACTGCAGGTTCATAAAGATGACATAGAAAGAGCGATTAGAATTTTTAAAGAATTTAATAATCCATCAAATTTGAGAATTGTTTAAATTAATGTTCTTAACAACTATTCTATATACATCTCTTTTTTAAAAGTTTAATTAAATTAAATGTTTATTATTATAGCTTGTTAATATGTAGAATAACTTTTTGGATTAAAGAATGGATTTAAAGTTATTATTAGTTTCACATCATTTATTAACATCTTATTTGCAGTTAATAGCTTTATTTATATGTGATTATATAAATAAATAAACAATAGTGTATTATATATATTAACTAGATATTTTTAATAAGTTTTTTATGCCAATTTGTTTAAAAAGATCATTTAATAATTGATAAATAATATATAACTATTGCTAAAAAAAAGGGAATTTTGTTTTATAAAAAGGTATTGTAATTTTAAATGAATACAACAATTTTATTTTTAAAATTCGCACCAATACATATGAACATAGTTGTTAACCAAAAAATAAATAAACGGTTAGAAAATAGATTCTTAATAATAGTATTCTTTTATGAGTACGAGAATTTTTTATTGTAGATATTAAAGGTTGCTAATGTTAATTGAATTTTAGTTTTGTAATTGATCTTAAATGATTATTAGGGTTATATTTGTTAAAAAATAAGAAATGAATATTGCTATTGGTAATGACCACGCGGGTACAGAGTATAAGAATGCTATTATTACTTATCTTGAAAAGGAAGGGCATAATGTAATTAATTATGGTACAAACAGTAATGATAGTGTTGATTATCCCGATTTTGTGCACCCAGTTGCGGAAGATGTTGAAAAAAATAAAGTGGATTTTGGTATTGTTATTTGTGGAAGTGGAAACGGAGCAAATATGACTGCTAATAAACACCAGAAAGTTCGTTCTGCGCTCTGTTGGACCAATGAAATTACTACTTTAGCTAGAGAGCATAATGACGCGAATATATTAAGTATTCCGGCTAGATTTACAAGTATTCACCAGGCTGTAGAAATGGTGAAAACATTTATAACAACTCCTTTCGCAGGTGGACGACATCAAAATAGAATTAATAAAATAGCCTGTTTATAAGTTTGAAATATGGGGCATTCACATAAGATCCCGCAAGATTCTTCCTCTAATTAT
>BS_KBA_SWE02_21mDRAFT_10000005_pt1 | contig 100387 bp, 91 predicted proteins | sample BalSeasSWE02_21m_FD_9196 | JGI IMG/M metagenome (IMG submission 9196)
GCTGTTTTGTATTTATTAGCCTCAAAAATTAAACATAATGAAGATTAAAAGGAATACAAACTATCTTATTCTAGAGGATGAAAAAGATGACATAATTCTTTTTGCGACTTATCTTGAGCGAATTATTCCTGAAAAATACGGCAAAATTAATTTGGTGATAAACTTATTGAAATATCGAAATCTAACACTCCCACAATTATTATTATTTTTAAATATTTCAAATGATCGTAGATCTGCTAAATATTCCTTTGTTTTAATAAATGATGCCATAGACATCGATGATATTCCAGACGAATTAATTGTAGTTCCGACTCTCGATGAGGCGGGGGATATTATTGAAATGGAAGAAATAGAACGAGATTTAGGATTTTAAAATCTGATTAATATCACAAGATTTTGAATATTAATTCATTAGTTCCGAAAACAAGTAACCAAAAAGATGAAACTAACTATTCTGGGATGTCATTCTGCTACGCCACGCTGGGATGCTCATCCAACTTCACAAATATTGGAAGTAAAAGGACATCTTTTTTTGATTGATTGTGGTGAAGGTACACAAGTTCAGCTTCGAAGGTATAAAGTAAAATTTTCAAGAATAAAACATATTTTTATTTCACATTTGCATGGAGATCATTTTTATGGATTAGTTGGCCTAATATCAACTTTTCGGCTTCTTGGAAGAGAATCGGAACTTCATATTTATGGCCCTAAAGGAATTAAAGAGGCAATTACACTTCAACTAAAGCTCGGGAATTCTTGGACTAATTTTCCCTTACTTTTTCATGAATTGAGCAGTAATTTGCCCGAACTAATTTTTGAGGATGACGATGTTACTGTTTCTACTATTCCACTTATTCATAGAGTTTATACCAATGGATTTCTTTTTAGAAAAAAACTGGGAGAACGAAAGTTAAATATTAATGCAGTTCATGAGGCAAATGTGAGTATGAGTTACTTTCAAAAAATTAAACAGGGCTTTGATGTTCTTAATGAAAAAGGTGAGATAATTCCGAACGGCCAACTTACTATGGATCCTGAACCAGTTAAATCTTACGCTTTTTGTAGCGATACGGCATTTAATATGGGAATTATTCAACATGTAGAAAATGTTACAGTACTCTATCATGAAGCAACGTTTTTAGAAGAGCATAAGGAGTTGGCAGAGAGAACAAAACATAGTACAGCTAAAGAAGCTGGCCTTATCGCAAAAGGAGCAAAAGTTAAGACTTTAATTTTAGGGCATTACTCTGGGCGCTATGAGGATTTGGATCTTTTCAGAATAGAAGCTAAAAGTGAATTTGAAAATGTAGAATTGTCTGAAGATGGGAAAGTTTTCCAGATTTAGTTATGTCTTTTTTGATTCGCTGGGAATTTCATAATCCAACATAAATCAGATTAAATAATACAAAATTTAAATTCAATCCAATTTTCACATCATTTCCAAATCTTGTAACTTGCAATAAAGTTATGGTATGGAGGACAATCTGAATACATATCGAAAATCATACGAAAAAGGCGTGCTTTCTGAAGATACCGTTGATGAAAACCCGCTACAACAATTCAGAACTTGGTTTTACGAAACAAAAGAATTTGGAGGTATCGATGAAGTAAACGCTATGACATTAACAACTGTCGATAGTCAAGGTTTTCCAAGAGGAAGAGTGGTTCTTCTTAAGAAATATGATGAATTTGGATTTTACTTTTACACCAATTATAATAGTGAAAAGGGAAAATCCATTGCAATTAATAATAAAGTTTGTTTGTCATTTTTTTGGCCAAGCTTGGAACGTCAAATTATTATAAAGGGAACGGCTCAAAAAACCGATGCAGTTGATTCTTCTAACTATTTTCATTCTCGCCCGAAAGGGAGTCAGTTAGGTGCCATAGTATCAGACCAAAGTAGTCCTGTAAAAAATCGTGCAGTCTTAGAGGAAAAACTTAAAGTATTAGAGAAAAAATATGAAGGAATAGAAATCCCGAGACCTGAAGAGTGGGGAGGGTACCTAGTTACACCATTATCTTTCGAGTTCTGGCAAGGCCGGCCTAACCGTTTACATGACAGAATTCAATATACTTTATTGAACTATGATTGGACAATACAACGTTTACAACCTTGATATTAATTGTGCATTTTGAAATCTAAAAACTAACTCATTTATGAAGGTACTTTACATGGTAAGGCATGCAAAATCGTCATGGGAACATGATCTTGTTGATCATCAGCGGCCATTGAATGAAAGGGGGAAAATGGATGCAAGATTGGTTTCTATCCAGGTAAAAAATGAAATTAATCCTCCTCAAAAGATCATTACTAGTGACGCCAACAGAGCTCTTTCTACAGCTCGATTTTTTAAGGATGCCTTAGGTGTTGCCGATATAGATTTTATAACGAATCATGATTTATACGATTTTGGTGGACAGAATGTTTTGAGAATTATTAAAGAATTAAAAAATTCAGTTGATAGAGTGATGATAGTGGGACATAATCATGCGTTTACTTCCATTGTAAATATGCTTGGAAATAAGTATATTGAAAATGTTCCTACCTGTGGATTTTTAATGATTGAGTTTGATTCAGATAATTGGAATACTATTAAAGGGGGTAAAACAAAAAAAATAATTTTCCCAAGAGACTTAAAATTATGACGGATAAAGCCGAACAGGATTTAAATAAGCATAATCAATATAGAAACAGAGAATTAAGTTGGCTTCAATTTAACGCTCGAGTTTTACAAGAGGCTGAGGATGAATCGATTCCTCTAATTGAGAGATTGCGTTTTATTGGGATATTTTCAAATAACTTGGACGAATTTTTTAAGGTGAGATATGCAACCTTAAAACGAATTGTAGAAGCTGGGGAGGTCGGAAAAAATTTTTTCGGTGGAATTTCAGGCAAAGTGTTAATGGAGGAAATAACGCAAACGGTAATTGAACAGCAAAAAAATAGCCTTAGAATTTTATCTGAAATTAACAAAGAACTTGAGAAGCATAATATTTTCATAATCGATGAAACGGAGGTGACACTAGAACAGGGTAAATTTATTTCAGATTATTTCATTCAAAAAGTAAGCCCGGCAATGGTTACAATTATGATTGGGGAGTTGGAAAAGTTTCCCATGTTGAAAGATAGTGCTGCTTATTTGGCCATAAGAATGATTATGTCGAAGGAAGATGCAACTTTTGAGTCTAAATATAATTATGCGCTCATTGAAATTCCTAGATCCATTAATCGTTTTGTGGTACTTCCGAAGGAAGGAGATAAGCAATTTATAATTATTCTAGATGATTTGATTCGTTTTTGCCTTCATCATTTATTTAATATTTTTAGATACGAAACTATATCAGCACATATGATAAAAATTACACGTGATGCTGGATTGGACATTGAGAGTGATTTAAGTAAAAGTTTTATCGATAAGATTTCAAAGAGTGTAAAAAACAGAAGCCAAGGAGATCCAGTTCGCTTCGTATATGACGAAAATATTGATAAGGAAATGCTTCAGTTTTTATTGGAAAAAATGGAGATTGCACCAACAGATAGTATTATTCCAGGTGGTCGGTATCACAATCGAAGAGACTATATGGGTTTTCCTAGCTTAGGAAGAATCGATTTGCAATTCGAACCTAAAGAGCCAGTTCCCATTGCGGGGTTAAGTTTAGAAGGTAGTTTGCTAGATAAAATCGCTAAGAAGGATTACCTCTTACATGCTCCTTACCAGACTTTTTCTTATGTTGTAAAATTTCTAAGAGAAGCTGCCTTGGATCCTACGGTCAAGACTATCAAAATTACTATTTATCGATTGGCTCAAATATCACATATAGCGAGTTCACTCATTAATGCCGCTAAAAATGGCAAAGATGTGACAGTTCAGATTGAATTACAGGCACGTTTCGACGAGGAGGCAAATATTGTTTATGCCGAGCAAATGCAAAGTGAAGGAATAAATTTAAAATTTGGGGTGGTTGGATTAAAGGTACATTGTAAAATTTGCTATATAGAGCGATTGGAACATAATAAATTGAAACAATATGCAATTGTAAGCACAGGTAATTTTAATGAATCCACGGCTAGAATTTATACAGATTATACATTATTTACTTCAAATGCGAAGATTTGTAAGGAGATTAATAAGGTATTTGACTTTTTCGAGGTGAATTATAAGATAAAAAAATATCGACATCTCATCGTATCACCGCATTATACGAGAAATGCACTTTATACACTAATAGAAACTGAAATTAATAATAAAAAAGAAGGCTTGCCTTGTGGCATAAAATTAAAAATCAATAGTCTTTCAGATTTCAGAATTATTGATAAACTTTATGCTGCAAGTAGGGCGGGAGTTGAGATTAAACTTATAGTTAGAGGCATTTGCTGTTTAATTCCAGGCATTAAAGGAATGAGTGAAAATATAGAAGTTATTAGCATTATTGGCAAATTTTTAGAACATACTCGAATATTCATATTTGAAAATGGTGGAAATCCAAAAGTGTTTATTTCATCGGCAGACTTTATGGGTAGAAATTTTGATAATAGAGTAGAAATTACATGCCCAATATTTGATCAAAACATCAAACAACAAATTATTGAAATGTTTGAAATTGGATGGAGTGATAACGTAAAAGCTAGAGAAATAACTGCCAAGAATGACAATGCTTATAGGAGAAATAATTTACCAAAAGTGCGGTCACAGTTTAAGATGTATGATTATTATTTAGATAAAATTAATAAAGAACAAGTTGCTAAAAATTGAAAAATATGGAGCCGTAGATATTGGCTCAAATGCTATAAGGCTGCTAGTTACTACGGTAATAGAGCAAGAAGGGAAAGATACTCTTTTTAAAAAAACATCTCTTGTGCGAGTGCCTATCCGCTTAGGGGCCGATGTTTTTTTAAAAGGTAAGATATCTCCTCTAAACGAGTCTAGACTCATAGACGCGATTAATGCTTTCCGTTTATTAATGAATACACATAACATAAAACGATTTAGAGCCTGTGCTACTTCTGCAATGCGAGAAGCATCTAATGGAGAAGAAATAGCGATTCGCATAAAAAACGAAACGGGTATTACTATTAATATCATTAATGGGGAAGATGAAGCAAACATAATTGCTTCTACCGATTTGAAATCGTTAATTCAAAATGACAGCGTTTTTCTTTATGTTGATGTAGGGGGTGGAAGTACCGAATTAACTGTTTTTTCCAACGGTTCTGAAATTGTATCAAATTCTTTTAAAATTGGAACAGTTCGTCTACTTAATGAAATGGTGGATAATACTACTTGGATGCAAATGGAAGATTGGATAAAAGAGCAAACCAATTCTTTTAAGAAAGTTTCTGTAATTGGATCTGGGGGAAATATAAATAGTATTTTTAAAAATAGTGGAAAGAAAGCAGGAATGCCATTAAGTTATTTTTATATGGTATCATTTTACGAAAAAATTAAATCTTTTACTTTAGATGAGCGTATCACGGAAATGGATATGAACCCAGATAGAGCTGATGTAATTGTACCTGCAACACGGATTTATTTATCTGCAATGAAGTGGAGTAGTTCAAAAAATATTTTTGTGCCAAAAATTGGGCTTTCTGATGGCATAATAAAGAGTTTATACAATGAAAAACTTGCTCAAGAAATAGAAGTGTACTAAGTTTCATTTTCTAGAAAATGATTGGTTAAGATATTAATAGTGCATAATTTGAGGATTTGTTATTATCTCTTCTTCATTTATTTTGCATTTAAGTAAAGCCCCTTGAGTAAATTCACTTACAGATTATGATGTTTTTGATTTCTATAATATTCTAGCTTTTCAAATTATTTAAGATTCCTTAAATTATGATAATATGACGCATCATTCCAATATGGAAGTTTTAAAATATGTGCCTGAAAATGATATAAAAAAGAACGCAACTGTCATTGCAGCAATAGTTTATCAATTAGCAATGCGTCCAACTAGATTGTAAAGAAAAGGGAAAGAATAATTTAGGTGAAAAATAAGTTAGTAAGAATTTTATTCCAATTAAATCTGTTAACCGTGTATGGTTTTACTCGTGCCAAGAGTTTTCACAACTTCGGCTTCAAATTCTAAAAGATCATTCCATTTTTTATCGACCTCATTACGAATACCATATTTTCTTGCGAAGCCTAAAAACATTGTATAGTGATTTGCCTCACTTATCATTAAGCTTTTATAAAAATTCGCTAAATCTTGATCTTCGAGTTCCTCACTCAACAGTCTAAACCTTTCACAACTTCTTGCTTCAATAAGAGCGGCATAAAGCAATCGATGTACCAATTGATCTGTACGACTACCTCCTTTTGGAAAGAATTTTATAATTTCTAGTACATATTCATCTTTACGATCGCGTCCCATTTTCCATCCGAAATTCAAAATTTTATCATGCACCATTTTAAAATGACTAATCTCTTCTTTTACCAAGGCTATCATTTCTTGAACGAGTTCAGAATATTCCGGAAAGCTTACTATTAATGAAATGGCTGTAGAAGCTGCCTTTTGCTCACAATAGGCATGATCTGTTAAGATATCTTCAATATTCTTTTCTACTATATCGACCCAGCGAGGATCCGTGGGCAATTTTAATCCTAGCATAATAATAAATGTTTACTTTATTTCATTAGCGCAGAATTCACTTTTTGAATGAATTAGGAACTAATAAATTCCTCTTTTATATATCCAAATCAAATTCCTTACGCAGTGAATCAATCAAAGGGTTTTTTTCTTTTAGTTTTTCAAATTTTTCAAGGGAGGTATATGCGTAACGTTTAATAGCCATTTCATCGACTTCTATGGAGAGACTAATTTTATGATTTTGTAATTTTTCTCGTAAAAAGTTCAATAATTCATGCTTCGCTCGTTCTACCTCCAATTTTATTGTGTCATTTGGGAATACTAAATGAATAATGGTTCCATCCAATTTTGGAATCCCCATGGATAAATGAGATAGTAAATTGAATTTACCCTCATCCTCAATAATTTTGGTATAGTCTTTCCAAGTCTCGAGCATTGTTTCCTCACTAAAATCTTTAAAAAGTAACTCATTGACCTCAGGCCGATTATAAGCAAACTCTTCCTTCATTTCTTGCTTCTTCGCAATACTTTTAATTGATAAAGCAGAAACTTTCTTAGCATTTCGTTCCGCTAAAATCTGCGGTCGTTGAAATACTTTTTCCTCGTTTGAATTAAATTCTTGAGAAATTGCGTCAAAATTATCTCGTGGTTCTGAAATTATATTTTCAATAGCATGAGGTAATTCAATTAATTCCTCATCTGAAGCGATTATCCCTTTTGAATTTTCTATGTAAGTACTATTTGCTAATGTTGCAGTTGCACTACCGTTTTTATAATGTGAAGGTGGTATTACGTAACGACTAGATTTTTTTTTTCAATCAAGGCAGTTAAAGAAGCCAACTGCAATAAGCATAACTCTACCAACAGCCTCTGATTCCTGCTACTTTTGTATTTTAAATCACAGCTATTTGAGAGATCAATTCCATCAATTAAAAATTCATAATTTGATCGTTTCGATTGATCGAGATACATAGATTTTACTTGTTCACCGACTTCCAATAACACAATGGTCTCTTGGTTTTTGCATACCAATAGATCCCTGAAATGAGATGCTAGTCCCATTATGAAATTATGTCCATCGAAACCCTTTGACAAAATAGTGTTAAACATTATTAAGGTCTTCGGAATCTCATTATTAAGTAACAAATCGGTAATTTCAAAATAGTAGGTATAATCAAGAACATTTAAATTTTCGGTAACGGCTTCTCTTGTTATTTTATTTCCTGAAAAGCTTACTATACGATCAAAAATGGACAGTGCATCTCGCAATGCACCATCAGCTTTTTGTGCAATTATATGTAAAGCATCATCATCCGCCTCAATGTTTTCGGAAAGGGCAATTTCGGCAAGATGATCTTTGATATCTTTTACAGTTATTCTCTTAAAATCAAAAATTTGACAACGCGAGAGAATAGTTGGAATAATTTTATGTTTTTCGGTAGTTGCCAAAATAAATATGGCATGTTTCGGTGGCTCTTCAAGCGTTTTTAGAAATGCATTAAATGCTGAAGAAGATAACATATGTACTTCATCAATAATATATACTTTATAATTTCCAACTTGTGGTGGAATCCGAACTTGATCTATTAAGTTTCGAATGTCATCGACTGAATTATTNGATGCNGCATCTAATTCAAATATATTAAAAGCNAAATCCTCATCTGTTTTTTCAGTACCATCTTGGTTAATTTGTTTAGCAAGAATTCTTGCACAGGTAGTTTTACCTACACCACGAGGACCAGTAAATAATAAAGCTTGAGCCAAATGATTATTTACAATTGCATTTTGCAAAGTGTTGGTAATAGATTGTTGCCCCACCACGTCTTTAAATTGGGTAGGTCTGTACTTTCGAGCCGATACAATAAAATGTTCCATAGAAGTAAAAACAAATATAAAGATGTACGGTTAGTTTTTTAAAAATAGCGCTTAGTATTTTACGGTTTTTATTAACATTGGCTTACTTTTGTGCGAGCAGGTCGCCTTATCGTCGTTTTTAGCATTGTTAGAAAGGGAGGAAAGTCCGGACACCATAGGGAAGCATAGCGGCTAACGGCCGTCGGTCTCGAACTAGCTTCGGGATTAGGACAAGTGCAACAGAAAGAATGTACAGGTAATGCTGTAGTGAAACCATGTAAACTCTATGCGGTGAAATGCCACGTAAACCTGTGCTTGAGAGTTCCCGCTCGATGCAGGAGGGTAGGCAGATAAAGTGTACTGGTAACAGTATACTTAGATAAATGATAAGGCTCCGATATTAATCGGGGACAGAATCCGGCTTATAGACCTGCTTTTTTATTATAAGCTACAATTAGATTTTCAGCCCATTTTTTACATTCTTCCATAGTATAAAAAGGTTCAAAGTTGCCTTTAAAAAATTTTTGTTCAAAAAGAGCAGTTTTATAGGATGCTTTTGAATAGCAAACTTCACCAATTCCTAATAAGTTTGAAAAAAGAGATTCACTGAGTAAATTCGGATTTATACTGTAGTCGTATTTTCTTTCTGCTATGGAAACAAAAGGTTTTCCAGAGTAGTATAGTTCAAAAATCTCATAAAATTGAATTAATTGTTGTTTTTCAAAAATGACACCTTCCTTTATTTGAGATATCAAATAATTTTCATAAATATCTACTTTAGCAAAATCAAGATCTATCTTTTTAAGTATAAGAGATTTCATCATTGCTTATTCAAAAAAACTAAATACTGAACCTCCATATTTTCTGGCTTCAGTAAAATGTGATAGGGTTGACAGATCGTTGTGTTTGGAATGTTCGATAATAAACATTCCATTTTCTTGTACTATATTATTTTGAAAGAGATTGTCGACTAGAGTGCTAAGCTGCTCTAAACTAAAATCATACGGTGGGTCAGCAAATACGATGTTAAACCTAGATTTAGTTGAGGCAATATATTTGTATACGTCCGACTTGATAACTTTTATAGGAAACGAAAGTTCCTCTGAAATTTTTTGAATGTATTTTACACACCCAAAATCGGCATCAACGCTGGTGACATCTGCAGCACCTCTAGAAGCGAATTCATAACTTATATTTCCAGTGCCAGCGAATAAATCTAATAATATGACATCATCAAAATCAACTTTGTGATTGAGAATGTTGAATAAGGCTTCTTTTGCAAAATCTGTTGTTGGTCTTACGGGTAAAGATTTTGGGGCAAAAAGCCTTTTTCCTTTATAGATTCCTGAAATGATGCGCATTAATGTAAGCTATTAATTAGAAAATTCTTATTTGAAGTTTCTTCAGAAGGAATCAAAGAGTTTGAACCTTGACTTTTTATAAAGGTTATGGAACGAATATAGGTATAAAGAATTTCGTAGTTTGAATCTCCTTTTTCAATATCACCACACAGAAAAACAGGTATGGTATCGGGATTCAAGTGTAATTGTTCCAAGCAAAAAAGAACATAATAAATGAAATCTTCAGGTGTTTTATAAGGATAGCTATTACACAACTGTAAGCCTCCATTTTTTACCACAATACAATCCAATTGGTCATCTATGACATGTAAGTACATTTTTGCGATAAGGGTATGTTTTTCTAATCGCAAAACATTTTTCAAAAAAATAGTCGCTCCATGGAAAAACTGAAAAGTACCATATCTATCAAAAAAGTAATTGTTGATATTGACAAATGGCACATATACTATTATGATTTCATGAGTTTCGAGAGTATCGAAAGCAACAAAATCGTTAGAAAGAATTTTAGTATTAAACTTTAAATATTCGCTGGCCTTTGATTCTTCGAATAATGGTCTAGGCACAGTTGTATAAATATTCGTTGCATAAACAACTGTCACATCTTCAAAAATGGGACGTAACTCCTCAGTTTCAGAAAATACGCTTTCAATTTCCAATAATAATTCTTCAGGCGTGAGAGAGCTTTTAAACTTTTTTTCAATAAAAAAAACAGGGTCATTTGAGTTTAAATCTTCAAGTAAAAAAGAAAGTCCGGTCAATGAAACTTGAACGGACATTCTGGAATTTATGTTTTGTGCAATATTACTGGTCTTTTGCAGAGTCATATAATTTTGGCCAATTTCCACTTGTGTTGACATCGGTCATGGAACCAACTTTAATAGTGGGACCATTAACTCCTTCAACTGAAACTATCTGTTTTTCTTGTGCAATTAAATCGACATCAAGACCTTTTAGAATAACGTCCTTTGATACTTTTGCTTCAAAAACAGAATAGATTCCATCACTTTTTTGCAATTTTCCTGCAGATAATTCAAAGAGAGCATCTATACCTTCAATAGGTACTTTCATCATAGTCTTATATCTATCAGAACCCCCATAAAGAGAATCTTTAACAGATGAGAAACCTAAGGTGTCTATAATGACGTCTTCAATAAAATATCCTTCTGCAATTCCAAAGGCTTTATTCTTAGCAACATCTGCATAACTGGTGTCACGTCTTTGAACGTTTGCGAACTGTGCTGTATCGATGAAACGAACTAAGCTGTCAAAGTCACCATTAAACTTTCCGATAATTTCACCATGGGCTAATTCTGCCGCTTTAATATCCTTTAAATTTTTTATTACTTGGGTATACCGTTCTACTTTAATTTTATTAAACTCAACGGGTCCAATAACAGATTGGTAAAGTTTCCATCCTAAGAAGATGATTACAAGCCAAAGAAGTAATTGAAGTACTAATTTCATTATTTGCTAGTTTACGAGTTTTTTATTCTAAATGATCTATCGCAAATCTACAATTTTTTTTTGTTCGTAAAAGTATATTCTGAAAAAATCATAGCTATCTTTAAACCTTCAATTAGCCTAGATGCATGGACGTTTCACAATTTTACGGTCTCTTAAAAACCGATTTTCCACATAATACTACTGTTAAACAAGATGTTGCATTGCAATTATTGGCGAGATTTGTGATAAATGATGATAAAAATGAACTCTTTTTATTAAAAGGATACGCTGGAACAGGTAAAACTACAACGATTGGAATTTTAGTTAAAAATCTTTGGCATGCAAAAAAATCAGCTGTTTTATTAGCGCCTACGGGTAGAGCCGCTAAAGTTATTAGTAGTTATGCTCAGAAAGAAGCTTTTACAATTCATAAAAAAATATATTATCCAAAGAGTGAGAAAGGTGGGGGTGTTTCATTTACACTTCAAACCAACAAACATCGAAATGTCATTTTTATAGTAGATGAAGCATCAATGATTCCGGACATATCTCAAGATTCCAAACTCTTTGAAAATGGCTCATTATTGGACGATCTTATTCAGTATGTATATAGTGGTTATAATTGTAAATTATTACTTATTGGTGATACAGCACAATTACCCCCGATCAAATTGGAGATTAGTCCTGCATTAGACCGACAGACGTTGGAAAATCAGTATAATAAAGAAGTTATTGAATTAGAACTCGATGAGGTTGTAAGACAACAAAAAGATAGTGGTATTTTAGTTAATGCTACGAAGCTAAGAGAGCGATTAGACGATGGATTTTTCAATGATTTCAAGTTTTCAGAAATCAATTATCCTGATGTAATTCGTCCGCTGGATGGGCAGGAAATTATGGATGCTATAAGTGATAGTTACAATAAGTTAGGCAATGAAGAAACGGTAATTATAGTTCGATCAAATAAACGGGCAAATTTGTACAATCAGAGTATCAGAAATCGAATTCTTTTTCAGGAAGAAGAGCTATCTTCTGGCGATTATTTAATGGTAGTAAAGAATAATTATTTCTGGGTTAATACTGAAAGTGAAGCAGGCTTTATAGCAAATGGAGATATTGTGGAGGTAATCGAAATATTGGGTTTTAAAGAGTTGTATGGATTTAAATTTGCGGAAGTTTTAGTAAGAATGGTTGATTATCCTAAGATGAAACCTTTTGAAACCGTTTTGCTTTTAAACACATTAACTTCCGAAACTCCTTCATTGTCTTATGATGATTCTAACAGATTTTATAAAGAAGTATTAAAAGATTATGCTTCGGAGAAGTCTAAGTATCGTAAATTTCTTGGAGTAAAAAATAATAAATATTTTAACGCATTACAGGTAAAATTCTCCTATGCGATTACTTGCCATAAATCGCAGGGTGGTCAATGGAACACTGTATTTGTAGAACAACCATATTTGCCTAATGGGATAGACAGAGACTATCTCCGTTGGTTGTACACAGCTATCACCCGGGCAAAAGAAAGATTGTATCTAATTGGATTTAAAAATGACTTTTTTGTAGATTCATAAAACCGGGCTAAGTAGATATTATGATTAGTATTCGTATGAGCATATTCTTGTATATCACCTTCTGAATTCTTAAGTTTTACAAAAACCTTTGTAAAAGTATCCTTCACGTACAGAATCTTCATATTTTTGCAATCGTTTTGAGTATATTATCCTTGTAAGTATTCATTTATTTTAAATGAGTACTTACAAGCAACCAAATAATAGTAATTACATCTATTAATGAACTTCTAATTTCTACAATGAAGATAATAGCAATGATTCCCGCACGATATGGTGCGTCTCGTTTTCCTGGAAAATTAATGCAAGACTTAGGAGGTAAGCCCGTAATTGTGCGCACCTATGAAGCTGCTAAAGAAACTAATTTATTTGATGAAGTCTACGTCGTTACGGATAGCGAAATAATTTTTAAGGAAATTGAACTTTATGGAGGTAAGGTAATCATGAGTTTAAAGGAGCATGATTGCGGTAGTGATCGAATTGCAGAAGCTGTCCAAGATATGGATGTTGACATTGTTGTTAATGTTCAGGGCGACGAACCATTTATAAGTAAAGAAGGCTTAGAACAAGTTTTAAGTGTTTTTGATGGTTCAGATGCTGATAAGATTGACTTGGCTTCGTTGATGACAGAAATTCATGATTGGAAAGAAATAAGTGACCCTAATTGTGTTAAGGTTATTGTGGATAAAGATAGTTTTGCGCTCTACTTTTCTCGCTCACCAATACCGTATCCAAGAGATAAAAACGCTTCGATGCAGTATTATAAACACAAAGGAGTTTATGCTTTCAGAAAACAAGCAATCTTAGATTTTTATAATCTTCCCATGCGTTCATTGGAAGCAGTTGAAAAAATAGAATGTATACGGTATTTGGAATATGGAAAAAATATTAAAATGGCATTATCAAACACTCAGGGAATCGAAATTGACACACCAGAAGATTTAGTTCGTGCAAATAAAGTGTTAAAAGAAGAGAGAAAAGTATTAGTAAATAATAAATATCGAAATTTCCCAATGGTCCCAAAAGTTGTCTTTGGAGCTGGATGCTTTGATCAGTTATCAACTATCATTGCCCCGTTTAGAAAGGACAAGGCCCCATTTATATTTTTAGTGGACGACGTATTTGAGAATGATAAAAAATTTATTGATCGTTTAAATATTAGGTTCAATGATAAGTTAGTTTTTATTTCTTCGGAAGAAGAGCCAAAAACTACACAGGTTGATCAAATTGTAAAAGATATCAAAGCTGAATTTACTTATAGACCATCTGGAATAATCGGTATTGGTGGTGGAACAATTTTGGATTTGGCAAAAGCAGTATCAATTATGATAGTCAATAAGGGTAGCTCTTCAGATTATCAGGGATGGGATTTGGTTAAGAATAAAGCTATATATCACGTCGGGGTACCTACTATTTCTGGTACTGGAGCAGAAGTTTCAAGAACCACAGTACTTACTGGACCAGTTAAGAAATTGGGTATTAATAGTGATTTCACAACTTTTGATCAAGTAATATTGGATCCAGATTTAACCGTCGGAGTTCCTAAGAATCAATGGTTTTATACTGGAATGGATTGTTTTATTCATTGTGTGGAATCTCTGAATGGCACTTTCTTGAATGCCTTTAGTCAGAGTTATGGGGAAAAGGCGTACGATTTGTGTATGGAAATTTTTATAGGGGGCAAACTTACTGAAGAGGATTCAAGGGCTAAATTGATGATGGCTTCATGGCATGGTGGGATGAGTATCGCATATTCACAGGTTGGTGTTGCTCATGCCATGAGTTATGGCCTTTCTTATGTTTTGGGAACTAAGCACGGAATTGGAAATTGTATTGTATTTGATCATTTGGAAGAATTTTATCCAAAGGATGTTCCTTTATTTAAAGAGATGATTAATAAATATAGGATTGAAATTCCTAAAAATATTTGTAAACACCTTTCTGAAGAACAAATGGAGCTTATGATAAGTATTGCGTTAAGTTTAGTTCCATTGTGGGAAAATGCCATAGGAGATAACTGGGAATCTATTATCACGCGTGAAAAGTTAAGAAACTTATATTCTAAAATGTAGCACTCAGTATTATCCAATCCATGTACATTACTAAATTCATTTTTCATAAGTTACTTGGCTGGAGGATTGTAAGTGATTTTGACAGATCCATCAAGAAATCGGTGGTTATTGTAGCTCCTCATACTTCAAATTATGATTTTATCGTTTGTTCGTTTACAAGACGTATTCTAAAAACTCAGATAAATTGGGTAGGGAAGAAGGCACTTTTTGTCTGGCCTGTAGGTTGGTATTTCAAGTGGATGGGTGGAGAGCCATTAGATAGAAATAGGTCTCAAAATAAAGTGGAAGCAATTGCTGCCGTCTTTAATAAAATGGACGAATTTAGATTAGCACTTTCTCCTGAAGGTACCCGAAAAAAAGTCGATTCATGGAAAACAGGTTATTATTTTATAGCTATGAAAACAGGAGTGCCTATAATTCCAGTCTCTTTGAATTATCCAACTAAAACAATTACGATTGGGAAGGAATTTTATCCAACAGGAGATATTAAAAATGACGAATCTATACTTCGTTCTTTCTTTAGAGGGATTCTAGGGAAAATACCTGAGTATACTTAAAACTAATACAATATATTTTATTTATTGTTTAAGTGAATATGTTTAGGATCATTAAACAGTTGAAAATTGACAGCTATTCAGATGACTCTTCCATAGTATGATAAACATTCTGCACATCATCGTCATCATCTAGTTTTTCCAATAATTTTTCAACATCGGCAGCTTCATCTGCGCTTAGTTTTTTTGTTATTTGCGGAATACGCTCAAAGCCTGAGGATAATATTTCAATATTATTTGCCTCTAGATATGACTGGATATTTCCAAAACTTTCAAAAGGTGCATAAATTAAAACACCATCTTCATCTTCAAATATTTCTTCGATTCCGTGATCAATTAATTCTAGTTCTAAGTTTTCCAAATCTAAACCTTCACCGTTCACTCTAAAATTACAAGTGTGATCAAACATAAATACCACTGAGCCGGAAGTTCCTAAACTACCATCGGTTTTGTTGAAATAAGATCGAACATTAGCAACAGTACGCGTGTTATTATCGGTAGCTGTTTCAATAAGAACGGCAATACCATGTTGGGCATAACCCTCAAATAAAACCTCTTTAAAGTCGCCTAGACTTTTATCACTTGCCTTTTTTATTGCTCGTTCAACGTTATCCTTAGGCATATTGACTGCTTTGGCATTTTGTATTACAGCTCGTAAACGTGAATTAGCATCGGGATCGGGACCTCCATCTTTTACAGCCATTACAATATCTTTTCCGATGCGCGTAAAAGCCTTGGACATTGCCGACCAACGCTTCATTTTTCTTGCTTTTCTAAATTCGAAAGCTCTTCCCATTTCTTTTAAAATTTGCTATTTAATTATAAATGATAATATATAAACTTAATTTATCCCCCTAAGATTGTTTTTTTGGATACAAAAATAAAAAAATACCGTACACAACCGTTTCTAACTCACTAATTCATTAATAATTTTGGCGAACTCAAAATCTTTTTCTGTGACCCCACTAGCATCATGTGTTGATAATGAAATACTTAAGGTATTATATACATTCGACCAATCTGGATGATGATTCATTTTTTCAGCCTCAAATGCAATTCGAGTCATTACGGAGAAGGTATCTTTGAAGTTGTCAAATTCTAAACTCGTATGAATCGCCTCATTCTCGAATTCCCAACCTTCTAAAGCGGATAATCGAGCGTTTATCTCAAATTCGGTTAATTTTCTCATATTTATTAGTATTTCAAAGTGACTATTTCTTCATTTAAAGTACAATTATTGATGACCTCAGCAACACTTATTCTATAGGTAACTGGCAACTGATTCTTCTTCGGAAGAATTGACAAATAACTATCTTCATTTCTTTGATAAACACTTTTAAAGATAGGTGTTTTATCCCCCATCTTAGAAGTGATTTCTCTAAATAAATCTTCATGATGAACCATGTCATTGCTCGCGAGGTGAAATATACCTTCCAATTGTTTGCTTATAATATAATGTACTTGTTGAGCAACTTTATTTACTGTAGTAACGCTTATCGTTAAATTTGGATATACCTCGAATGTGGCCTGATATTTAATTGCTTGTCTTAATTGGACAATTCTTGGTGAATTGATTCCTAATACAAGCGGCAAACGCAAGATTACAGACTGCGCTGGGATCAATTCAGATAATAGACGCTCAATAGAAATTTTGAATTTTCCATATTCACTTTCTGCCAACGGTTTATCATTTTCATAGGAGGGAAGCTTAAATTTTCCATCAAAAACATTTGCCGAAGATAAAAATAATAATTTTGAACGATGATTTTGTTTCACAAAGTCACACAAAACTNTGTGTGCTTCAAATTGCATTTTAAAATCGCCCCTTAATGCAGAAATAATAATTGTTGGTTGGACTTTTTGAAGAATGGCCGTTAGGTCGTCTCCTTCTATTGAATACTTATAAAACACATGGTTTTTGCTATACTCAACCTTATTGTTAAAATAAGTTCCGTACACATCAAAATATGACTGTAGTTCAGTGTAGAGACTATGTCCTATAAAACCACTGGCGCCAAGGATTAGAATTTTATTCAAGATTAACCTTTATAAAATGGAAGTTTTACCACAGTTGCCGGTACCGCATTTTTACGAATTTGAATGTATATTTGTGTCCCAGGATTTTTAAAAGTATTCTTTACATAACCCATACCTATTCCAATTCCAAGTGAAGGTGACATTGTCCCACTAGTTACAGTACCAATTTTATTTCCTTCTATGTCTACTATGTCATAATCATGACGAGGTATACCTCTTTCATTCAATTCAAAAGCAACAAGTTGATTTTTCAGACCACTTTCCTTTTCTTTTTTTAAGTTTTCGGAATTGATAAAATCCTTAGTGAATTTTGTTATCCATCCCAATCCGGCTTCAAGGGGGGATGTAGTATCATTAATATCATTTCCGTAAAGACAATACCCCATCTCCAAACGTAACGTGTCTCGAGCAGCTAAACCAATAGGTTTAATACCAAAATTAGCACCAGCTTCCATTACTTTATTCCAAACTTCCTCAACTTCACTATTCTTGCAATAGATTTCAAATCCACCACTTCCTGTATAACCCGTAGCACTAATAATTACATGCTTAATCCCTGCAAAATCAGAAACACGAAACGTATAAAAACTAATTGTACTCAAATCTTCAGAAGTCAAAGATTGCATAGCCTCAACTGCTTTTGGGCCTTGTATCGCAAGTAGCGAATAATCATCGGAAAGATTTCTCATTTCCGCCCCCATAGAATTGTGACTATTAATCCAATTCCAGTCCTTGTCAATATTGGAAGCATTTACAACTAACAACCATTTTTCGGCAGTAAATCTATATACAATTAAATCATCAACAATACCGCCGTCTTCATTGGGAAGGCAACTGTATTGCGCCTGACCATCAACTAATTTTGCAGCATCATTACTAGTTACTTTTTGAATTAAAGCGAACGCATTGGACCCTGATATTAGAAACTCACCCATATGAGAGACATCAAAAACACCTACCGATTTTCGAACGGTATCGTGTTCAGCGTTGACACCTTCATAAGATACTGGCATATTATAACCAGCAAATGGAACAAGTTTAGCTCCTAATTTTTCATGGATGTGGGTAAGTGCGGTATTTTTCATATTTAAAAAATTTTCACAAATGTATTTAATCTGGAAAAGGTAACGAAGTTTTTGTTTGATTGTTTTATGCAAGCTCTGTAACTTGCAATATCAATTCATTGACATGAAAATATTTTCTTCAAATCAACTATATCAAGCCGATCAGTTAACCACTGAAAGACAGGAAATAACTTCCACCGATCTTATGGAGAGAGCTGGTATTCAAATCTTTAATTGGTTGCATGAGCGATTACAAGGGGCTCAATTACCAATTCATATATTTTGTGGAATCGGAAATAATGGTGGAGATGGATTGGTTGTAGGGCGTTTACTTATTGAAAATGGATATAAAGTGAATGTGTTAATAGTGAATTTTAGCGATAAGCGATCTAAAGATTTTCTAATTAATTATGACCGAATAAAAAATGTAAGTAACATATGGCCAAAATTAATGTCATCTGAAAGTGATTTTCCTACAATTGCTGAAGATGATATTATTATAGACGCAATTTTTGGCATTGGTTTAAATAGAAGTCTTAACGGCTGGGTCAAGCAATTAATACAATATTTAAATAATCATAGCACTTTTAAATTAGCGATCGATATACCTAGTGGTTTGTTTGCAAATCATCCCATAGATGATCCTGAAGCGGTTTTAATAGCTGATCATACCTTGACCTTTCAAACTCCTAAACTAGCCTTCTTTTTACCGGAAACAGACAAGTATACACCTTATTATGATGTGCTTGATATAGGTTTGGATCTTGCTTTTTTGAATGCAGCTGAGCCTCTTGCACATGTTATCTTAAAAGCAGAAGCGCAAGTATTATATAGGCAACGAAAAAAAAATGATCATAAAGGTACATTTGGCCATGCTTTAATAGTGGCGGGGAGCTACGGAAAAATAGGAGCTGCTATCTTAGCATCTAAAAGTGCTTTTAGGGCAGGAGTGGGGTTGGTTAGTTGTTTTATCCCAAAATGTGGGTATAGTATTGTACAAACTGCCTTACCTGAGGCAATGGTAATTACAGATGTAAATGACAATATTATTTCTGACATTAAAATTGATTTTCAACCATCTGCTATTGCAGTTGGTATGGGTATTGGAACTCATAAGGAAACGATTTCAGCTTTGAAAACACTTTTTTCAGAAACAAAAGCGAGTTTTGTGATAGATGCAGATGCCCTAAATTGTATTTCGAAAGATAAAGAATTATTAAAGTTGCTGCCAAAAAATTCAATTTTGACGCCACATTTAGGTGAATTGAAACGACTTATAGGGGAGTGGAATAATGATTACGACCGTCTTGAAAAGGCTAAAAAGTTCTCAGTTATGCACAAAGCTATATTAATAATAAAAGGCGCAAACACTATAACCGTAAACGGAAACGATTTATATATAAATACTACAGGAAATCCTGGAATGGCCACTGCTGGAAGTGGCGACGCACTTTCTGGAGTTATTGTAGGATTGTTGTCTCAGGGATATGACCCGTTGTCTTCCTCTATTTTTGGCGTATATCTGCACGGCAGTGCCGGAAATATTATTGCGCAAAAAATTAGTTATGAGGCTATAATAGCAAGTGACATTATTGATAATCTAGGGAACGCATATCTTGCCTTATTTGAACAAGGGCAAACATCTAAAGAACAAGATTATAAGGAGGAGAAATAACATCAATAAAAAATGCGCCCTCTGAATTTTTAGAGAGCGCATTTTTAAACTGAATTTAATTTTATTACATCTGCAATGAGTCGAATGTTTTTCGCAACTCTGGATCTGATGGTCTTGATGCACTTGCATCCACAATATTTCCGTTAGGATCTAGCAAAATAAATCTAGGAATACCATTGATTTTATAGTCGGTAACAAATTTGGATTTCCAACCTTCTGGAGCAAAAATCTGAATTCCTCCTAATTCCTTCTCTGCAACCATAGCTTTCCAATCTTGATTTGCAAGTTCCCAAGATCCTTTGTGTGTTCTGTCGTCATCGATTGACATACTCACAAAAGCAATGTTTTTATCATGATAATCTTTTTCTAGTTCCTTCAAAAATGGAATCTCGGCTTTACAAGGAGCACACCATGTTGCCCAAACATCTATATATACGTATTTTCCTTTTAAATCAGACAACGAAGTTCTTTCACCATTATAATTCTCATAATCCTCAAAAGTTGGGGAAGGGGTTCCTAAAGGCAGGTCTTTTTTAAGGGCTATGATACTTGCGTAATATCCTTTATTTCCTTCTATTACATCATCAAGATTTCTAAGGCTTGAATTAATTACCATAGTATCAATATTTTTTGTAGAATTGATGAATTCCAGTAATTCATTCTTAATCGAAGCGAAAGCATTATCAAGAGCTACCTCGTCTAAATCATCAAATTCTTTGTTCATTAGTTTTTCCTCTAATAGAGCTTTTTGAGCTAAGAAGTTACTATTTTCAGAACCGACACCTGTATAAGAGGCAGATTCGTCAAACATTTTTGTATCTAACGTCATATTAATGTCAAAGCCATTTTTTAAGAATATATTAGTTGATTCACCACCATCATAGAAACTGTAGATACCAGGAACAACATTGAGGGTGTCACTAAAAGTACCATCTTCAAGTACTTTAATGGTTTTAGAAAAACCTTTAGTTCTAATTACAATAGAATCACTGTTTTTATCTGTTATCTTTCCTGAAAAGGAGGCATAGTCAATTGATTTTTCCTGACATGCAATAATTGTAATTCCAAGGAGAATTGTAAATAATTTTTTCATATAGTTATATTTAAGATTGCAAAAATATAATATATTTCATGAGTTGAAAAAAATTATTAAAACCTTAACAGGAAATTGGTACTTTTGCAAAATAAATATCCCTACGAATGCATGAAGTTCATTATATAAGTTCAGATATCCTTAACTTATCTATCATAAAAGATATTTTAGATTCACATAAAAAATTAGAGCTTTCAGAAGAAGCTAGCCTTAACATAACTAAGTCTCGAGCTTATTTAGTTTCAAAGATTAAAGACAACGCCACTCCGATATATGGTATTAATACTGGGTTTGGCTCTTTATGTGATATTAAGATCAACGCAGAAGATCTTTCAAAATTACAAGAAAATTTAGTGTTATCTCATGCATGTGGTACTGGTGATTGCGTCCCGAAATCAATAATAAAGTTAATGTTGTTGCTTAAAATTCAATCACTTAGTTATGGTTATAGTGGAGTTCAAATTGAAACCGTACAACGATTGATTGATTTTTATAATAATGATATTTTACCTGTAATTTATTCTCAAGGCAGTTTGGGTGCTTCGGGAGATTTGGCTCCTTTAGCACATTTGTCTTTGCCCTTATTAGGTAAAGGAGAAGTGTATGAAAATGACCTTCGTGTTGCTTCAAGTGAAATATTGAAAAAGTATAATTGGGAGCCCCTTGTACTTGGGGCTAAGGAAGGTCTAGCGCTATTAAATGGCACTCAATTTATGAGTGCGTATGGTATTTTTTGCTTATTGAAAAGTTTTAAATTATCTTACTTGGCAGATCTTGTTGGAGCAATTTCGATTGATGCCTTTAATTGTAATATGAGTCCGTTTAACCCTCTTGTTCATTTGGTTCGACCACACAGTGGACAAGTGAGAACTGCCGAGCAAATAGTTGAGTTTTTAGCCGATAGTGAAATTGGATCTTCAGAAAAAAAGAATGTGCAAGATCCTTATTCATTTCGATGTATTCCTCAAGTTCATGGTGCAACAAAAGATACTCTTGATTTTGTGCGAAAAACATTCAAAACGGAGATTAATTCGGTCACCGATAATCCCAATATATTTGTGAGTGAGGATATAATTATTTCAGGAGGGAACTTTCATGGACAACCGTTAGCGCTAGGATTAGATTATTTAGGTATTGCCATGGCCGAATTGGGAAGTATTTCGGAAAGAAGAACATATCAATTAGTTTCTGGACTTAGAGAATTACCAGCATTTCTCGTTAATAATCCAGGCTTGAATAATGGATTTATGATACCTCAGTATACCGCGGCAAGTATTGTAAGTCAGAATAAGCAATTAGCGACACCAGCTTCTGTGGATTCGATCGTATCATCAAATGGACAAGAAGATCATGTTAGTATGGGTGCCAATGCTGCTACGAAATGCCTTCGAATATTGGATAATTTGGAAATTATTTTAGCTATTGAGTTAATGAACGCGTCCCAGGCTTTAGCTTTTAGAAAACCAAAAAAGTCTTCTCCATTTATTGAGGCCTTTATTAAGACGTATACTGAAGTTGTCCCTTTTGTTGAAAACGATCGTCTTCTAGCAGACGATATTCGCGAGAGTATTTCTTTTTTAGAAGGGTTGGAGATAGATAAAGAGCTCTTATTTAGTTGATTTAAATGGAAGCAATAATAATTTAAAAATCTACGGAAGTCTTATACTGTAAAGGAGCATCTCAATTTAAGAATTGAGATGCTTCTTTATATTTAAAGCGGTTAAAATTAAGTTTCTGTAGTCTTTTTTAATTTTTTAATCTTGATTGTCAATTCATTTGATTTTTTATCAAGATCCATGGTGATTCCATCACCTGTTTGTAAATTGGAATTAATTATTTCCTCAGCCAATGCATCCTCTATATATTTTTGGATAGCTCTCTTAAGAGGTCTTGCTCCATATTCTTTATCAAAACCTTTATCGGCTATATAGTCTTTTGCCTTATCGGTTAAGGTTAATTTGTAACCTAATTCCTTAATTCTTTCAAAAAGTTTATCTAATTCGATATCTATAATTTTATGAATATCATCTCTGTCAAGATTATTAAAAACCATAACATCATCGACTCGATTTAAAAATTCAGGAGCAAATGCTTTTTTAAGGGCATTTTCAATAATACTTTTTGAATTTGACTCAGCTTGACTTTCTTTGGCTGATGTTCCAAAACCAACACCTTGTCCAAAATCTTGCAATTTTCTGGCTCCAATATTTGAAGTCATGATAATAATTGTATTTCTAAAATCAATAGTTCTGCCAAGGCTATCTGTTAAATAGCCATCATCTAAAACTTGAAGTAACATATTAAAGACATCCGGATGTGCTTTTTCAATTTCATCCAATAAAACTACGGCATAAGGTTTTCTACGTATTTTTTCTGTTAATTGCCCTCCCTCTTCATAACCTACATATCCTGGAGGTGCACCGACAAGTCGCGAAATAGCAAACTTCTCCATATACTCACTCATGTCAATTCGAACTAAAGCAGTATCAGAATCAAATAGTTCTCGTGCAAGGACTTTTGCCAATTGAGTTTTACCAACCCCTGTTTGTCCAAGAAATATAAATGACCCGATTGGTTTGTTAGGATCTTTTAATCCTGCTCGATTACGCTGAATGGCCTTCACTACTTTCGAAACTGCTTCATCTTGACCTATGACCTTACCTTTAATTCGATCGGGTAGAGCGGCCAATTTATTGGTTTCTGTTTGAGCAATTTTGTTTACAGGCACACCTGTCATCATGGAAACAACCTCAGCCACATTTTCCTCAGTAACGATTTCCTTATGCAACTTAGATTCCATATCCCAGACTTCTTGGGCTATTGCCAATTCTTTTTCAAGATTTTTTTCATCATCACGAAGTTTGGCGGCCTCTTCGTATTTCTGTTTTTTTACAACCGAGTTTTTAAGTTCTCTAACCTCTTCTAATTTAGCTTCAATAGTTAATATTCTTTCCGGCACATTAATGTTTGTAATATGTACACGAGACCCAGCTTCATCTAAAGCATCAATAGCTTTATCTGGTAAAAATCGCTCCGTCATATATCGATTTGTCAACTTTACACAGGCAATAATTGCTTCATCAGTATACTCTACATTATGATGTGATTCGTATTTATCTTTAATATTTTGAAGGATTTCTATTGTTTCTTCTACTGAAGTAGGTTCGACTAAAACTTTTTGAAAACGTCTTTCAAGGGCTCCGTCTTTTTCTATATACTGACGGTATTCATCTAAAGTAGTTGCACCAATGCATTGTATTTCACCCCTGGCCAAAGCAGGTTTAAACATATTAGAAGCATCCAAAGAGCCAGTGGCACCTCCCGCCCCCACAATTGTATGTATTTCATCGATAAAAAGAATGATATCTTCATTTTTTTCGAGCTCATTCATAACCGCTTTCATCCGCTCTTCAAATTGTCCACGGTATTTGGTCCCAGCAACCAGACTTGCTAAATCTAAAGTTACTACTCGTTTATCGTATAGAATCCGAGAAACTTTACGTTGTATAATCCGTAGTGCTAAACCTTCAGCAATTGCCGATTTACCTACTCCTGGTTCTCCAATAAGTAAGGGATTGTTTTTCTTTCTTCGGCTAAGAATTTGTGATACACGCTGTATTTCACTTTCGCGACCAACCACAGGGTCAAGCTTCCCTTCTTCTGCCATTACAGTTAAGTCCCTCCCAAAATTATCTAAAACAGGAGTTTTAGATTTTTTATTAGTTTTAGATGCACTTCCTGCAAATAAATTTTCTTTTTCATTATCTTCAGTGGCATCATCATTATCATCATTTGGAAATGATTCCGAAGTTGGACTATCAATATAATCTTCGTCGTTCGCAATCATAAATTTAAATTGGTCTTTAACACCATCATAATCTACTTTCATTTTGTTCAATAATTTAGTAGTTGGATCATTTTCATTTCGTAAAATACACAATAGTAAATGGGCAGTATTAATCGAAGCACTTTGAAATAATTTTGCTTCTAAAAAGGTTGTTTTTAACGCACGCTCTGCCTGCCTAGTTAAATGTAAGTTTTTTTTCTCATTGGAACTTACCCCAATACTGGGATTTGCAGGACTTAATATTTCAACCTTTCGCCTCAATTGATTTAAATCAATATCTAAAGCATTTAATATTGTAACTGCTTTCCCGTTCCCATCGCGCAATAGCCCTAACATTAAGTGTTCAGTCCCAATAAAATCGTGACCCAAGCGAAGGGCTTCCTCTTTGCTGTAAGCAATTACATCTTTAACTCTTGGCGAAAAATTATCATCCATAAACTTTATTCCAGTGCGCTTAAAATTACTAAAATTACCAATACTGTGGCAAAAACTATTCCTTATTCATATGGTCTGTAGTAAAAGGACAAAAAATCTTACTTATATCAAAGAATAATTAACGATAGTTATTAACGTTTTAGTGTGCTCCTTTTGTTAATAAAATCGTGAATAATGAGCTATTAAAAACGCCCGTAAACCCTCAAAAAAATGTATCTTGCTTCATTCAAAATGTAACCTATATTTAAACAAGATATTTTATGGCTGAAGGCGAAAAAGTGATCCCTATAAACATTGAAGATGAAATGAAATCGGCATACATTGATTATTCGATGTCAGTCATTGTGTCACGTGCATTGCCAGATGTTAGGGATGGAATGAAGCCCGTTCACAGACGTGTTTTGTTCGGTATGCATGAATTAGGAATCAAAGCTACAGGTGCTCACAAAAAATCTGCAAGAATAGTTGGAGAGGTTTTAGGAAAGTATCATCCACATGGGGATACTTCAGTTTATGATGCCATGGTTCGTATGGCACAAGAGTGGAGTTTACGATATATGCTTGTAGATGGCCAAGGAAACTTTGGATCCATTGATGGAGATAGCCCGGCTGCGATGAGATATACTGAAGCGAGAATGCAAAAAATCTCTGAGGATATGCTTGCTGATATCGATAAAGAAACGGTAGATCATCAATTAAATTTTGATGACACATTACAAGAGCCCACTGTTCTTCCTACAAGGGTACCTGGTCTTCTGATTAATGGGGCTTCTGGAATTGCGGTTGGAATGGCAACTAATATGCCACCTCATAACCTTTCGGAGGTAATTGATGGGACTATAGCGTATATTGAAGACAATGACATCGATATAGATGGTTTGATGCAATATATAAAGGCACCCGATTTTCCAACAGGCGGCGTTATTTATGGATACGAAGGAGTTCGTGAAGCTTTTCATACTGGGAGGGGTCGAATTGTAATGAGAGCGAAGGCATTTTTTGAAGAGGTGCAAGGAAGAGAATGCATTATTGTTTCTGAAATTCCGTATCAGGTAAATAAGGCTGATATGATAAAGAAAACAGCCGATTTAGTAAACGACAAAAAGATTGACGGAATTTCAAATATCCGAGATGAAAGCGATAGAAATGGGATGCGTATTGTTTATATTTTGAAGCGAGACGCAATTCCGAATATTGTACTGAATATGCTGTACAAATATACGGCCCTTCAATCGAGCTTTAGTGTGAATAATATAGCTCTTGTTAAGGGACGTCCCCAAATGTTAAATTTGAAGGAACTTATTCATTACTTTGTTGAACATAGACATGAGGTAGTTGTACGGCGGACTATATATTTACTTAGAAAAGCAAAAGAGCGTGCTCATATTCTTGAAGGATTAATTATTGCTTCCGACAATATTGATGAAGTTATTAGGCTTATTCGTGCCTCTGCAAATGCGGATGATGCGAAAGAGGCTTTGATAAATGCTTTTAATCTAAGTGAAATACAAGCAAAAGCCATTGTTGAAATGCGTTTGCGTCAGTTGACTGGTTTAGAGCAGGATAAACTTCGCAGTGAATATGAAGAATTGATGAATACAATTGAAGGATACGAAAATATCCTGGCGAATAAGGATGTTCGAATGAACATAATTAAAGAAGAATTACATGAGATTAAACAAAAATATGGAGATGAAAGACGGTCTATTATTGAATATGCAGGGGGAGATGTTAGCATCACGGATTTAATTGCAGATGAACAAGTGGTTCTTACTATTTCTCATGCGGGTTATATAAAACGTACTTCGCTTTCGGAATATAAGACTCAAAATAGAGGAGGCGTTGGACAGAAAGCATCTGCAACTAGAAACGAAGATTTTCTTGAACACTTATTTATTGGTACTAATCATCAATATATGCTATTTTTTACGCAGAAAGGGAAATGTTTCTGGATGCGTGTTTTTGAAATACCCGAAGGAAGTAAAACTTCCAAAGGTAGAGCAATTCAAAATTTAATAAATATTGAACCAGATGATAAAGTGAAGGCTTTTATTTGTACTCAGGATCTAAAGGACGAAGAGTATATTAATAGTCATTTTGTAATCATGGCTACTCAAAAGGGCCAAGTTAAGAAAACACCTTTAGAACAATATTCACGTCCAAGAACGAATGGTATCAATGCTATAACGATTAAAGATGATGACGTTTTATTAGAAGCTAAATTAACTACGGGAGATAGTCAGGTTATGCTGGCTTTAAGATCAGGAAAAGCCATTCGATTTGAGGAAGGTAAAACTCGACCAATGGGAAGAAATGCATCTGGTGTTCGAGGAATTACTTTGGCAGATAAAAATGATGAGGTTATTGGTATGATTGCAGTAGATGATAAAAATTCTGATATACTTGTTGTTTCTGAAAATGGCTATGGAAAGCGTTCCACTATTGATGATTACAGAATCACAAATCGTGGAGGTAAAGGAGTTAAAACTATAAATGTTACAGAAAAAACCGGTAAATTAGTAGCCATTAAAGACGTAACAGATACAGATGATTTAATGATTATTAATAAATCGGGAATTGCTATTCGTATGGCTGTTGCAGATTTACGTGTAATGGGAAGAGCTACACAAGGTGTGCGGTTAATTAAAGTTAGAGGGGAAGATTCTATTGCAGCAGTAGCGAAAGTTATGTCCGATGATGATTCTGAATTAGAGGATTTCAATTCTGAATCAGATATTGATAATAACGATAATATTGATATACAAACTGAAACACAAGAATAAATTAAATTAGTAAAGATGAAAAAGAATGTTTTATTAATGGGAGTAATGTTATTCTCTCTAATTTCCTTCGGTCAGAAAAAAGAAATAAATAAGGCTGAAAAAGAATTCAAATCAGGAAACAATGCCGAAGCCATGGCTTTCTTAGAACAGGCAGAAGGGCTTTTGGATGGTGCAGACAATGAAACTAAGACACGCTTTTATCTTGTAAAAGCGAACGGATTAGCTTCCAATGCGGGCTCTGATGTTGAGAAACTAAAAATGGCAGCCGACGCATTGATCAAGGCAAAAGAAATTGATGCTAATGGAAAACTTAAAGGAGATATTGCAGCCGATTTTCAGGTATTAAAGGAAACAATTGAAAGTAGCGCAGGAGAGGACTATAAAGCCAAAAAGTATAAATTGGCGGCCGATAAATTTTACGTTGCGTATTCTTTTAGTCCTCAAGACACACTTTTTTTGTTCAATGCTGCAGTTTCATCTAAAATTGCGGAAGATTATGACAATGCTGGTAATTATTTTCAACAACTTGTAGATTTAGGATATACTGGAATCCAAAAGCAATTTGTGGCAACTGAAGTATCAACTGGAGTAGTTGAGCCTTTCTTCTCTAAGGCTAACCGGGATGTTATGGTAAAGGCAGGAACTCATAAAGATCCGAAGGAGGTAACGACAGATTCAAAAAGAGAGTTGGTTTTATTGAGTTTGGCTCAAGTACGTTTGTATCAAAATGATGAGGAAGGTGCTATTAGACTAATTGCTATGGCAAGGAAAGATAATCCTAAGGATATGATATTGATTCAAGCAGAAGCCGATATGGTTTATAAAAAAGGGGATATGGCTCGTTATAATGCGCTAATGCAAGAAATGATTGCAATCAGTCCGAACAACCCCGATTTATATAATAATCTTGGAGTGGCAAATGCAAAGCTTGGATTAAAAGATAAGGCGATTGAATATTACAATAAAGCAATAGAGCTTAAAGCTGATAATCCAGGTGCTCTGGTTAATATTGCGGTGCTCATACTTGGCGATGAGGGTAGACTTAATGAAGAAATGAATGCTTTAGGTACTTCAAAGGCCGATTATGCAAAATATGACCAACTAAAAGAAGAGAAAAATAATTTGTATAGGGAAGCATTGCCTTATTTAGAGTCCGCATTAAACTATCGTGGCGATGATGTTGAAATAGTTAGGACTTTAATGGGTATTTACAGTCAATTAGGACAAGATGAAAAATATAAAACAATGAAAGCTCGTTTGCAACAAATGGAAGGTGGACAATAAGGTGTTTAAGATTAATACATTTAAAAAAACTCTCAACAATGTTGGGAGTTTTTTTATATAATTCGTTTTATTACTCTTAGTTGATGCGTATAGGATCGTGATTCCATATTAAAGATCCCGGTATGATCTAATCTATCAATTCGAACCTTGCCGTGTGCGTGAATTATATAGTTGTCACTCATTATAATCCCAACGTGAACAATATTTCCTTCCGAATTATCGAAAAAAGCCAAATCTCCAGGTTCACTTTCTTCTATAAAACTTAAAGCTTCTCCTTGCTGAGATTGCTGACTAGCATCTCGTAAAAGTTTGTATCCGTTCAGCTTATAGACCATTTGTGTTAAACCACTACAATCTATACCAAATGGAGTTTTTCCACCCCATAAATATGGAGTATTTAGATAGAGTAGGGCTGTTTCAAGAAGGTGTTCCTTAGGAAATGAAAAAGAAATTGCTTTTCCATCAAATATATGGTGAAAATAATTAGCCGATTGGACATTACTTCCTAGACATATTGACAGTAATTGATTTTCAGAAGTAGTTATAAAGTCAACTAAATCTGATGACATTAAAGATTTTACACTTTTCAATTCAGAAAAATCCTCTTCAGAAATAAGTGTAAATTGTTTGTTGTCAAGCCATCCTTCATAATTGTCAAAGTCCAATCGGACACGGCTCCATTTTGTGCGGATTTCTAATACTTTGAATAGTTCACCATATAAAACCTGACTTACCAATTCACTTCTATCTGATGTTTCAGACCGTAGGGGAATTATACTAAGATTACAAATACCAAAATTCATGTATACAGATTGAAAGTATAGTTTATTGTTTTCTTTCAATCACTATGGCTGACGCACCTCCACCACCATTGCAAATTGCTGCTGCACCAATTTTGCCATTGTTTTGTTCAAGCACATTTAATAAGGTAATGACAATTCTAACGCCGCTACACCCAAGTGGATGCCCTAAAGAAACGGCGCCCCCGTTTACGTTTACATTTGTATCAGTTAGGCCTAATATTTTCATATTTGCCAAACCTACTACAGCAAATGCTTCATTAAATTCGAAAAAATCTACCTCACTCTGCAAAATACCAGCCTTTGCCAATGCCTTTGGTAATGCTAAGGAAGGTGCTGTTGTAAACCATTCGGGTTCATGTGCCGCATCTGCATAACTTTTAATTGTAGCAAGAGCGATAAGACCCAATTCCGAAGCCTTATCGGCACTCATTAGAATCATTGCTCCAGCACCATCATTAATAGTAGAAGCATTTGCTGCGGTGACGGTTCCGTCTTTAGTAAAAGCAGGGCGTAGTGAGGATATCTTATCCATGCTAACATTTTTGTATTCTTCATCTTCAGAAACGATAATTGCATCACCCCGCCTTTGTGGCACCGACACAGGAATAACCTCATTTAAAAATTTACCTTCATTCCACGCTTTTGTTGAACGCTCATACGATTGTATTGCAAAATTATCTTGATCTTCTCTAGAAAACTTATATTCAGCTGCACAGGCATCTGCACAAACACCCATAGCATTTTGATCATATGCATCCACGAGGCCATCTTTTTGCATTCCATCTATCATGGTTGCAGAGCCAAATTTAACACCATTTCTCATATGTACATAATGAGGAATATTGCTCATACTTTCCATACCACCAGCTACAACAACGTCTGCATCGCCTAGAGCGATCGCCTGTGCGGCATTCATAAGTGCTTTCATACCTGAAGCACAAACTTTATTAATAGTTGTGCAGGGAACAGTGTTTGGAATTCCAGCACCAAGAGCGGCCTGACGTGCCGGTGCTTGACCAACTCCGGCCTGAATAACATTACCCATAAATACTTCCTGTACGTGAGAAGGGTCTAATTTAATCTTATCTAAGGCTCCTTTTATAGCCGCAGAACCCAATTGGGTAGCAGTTAAGGATGATAAACTCCCCATGAAACTTCCAATAGGTGTTCTGGCCGCGGCAACTATAACAACTTCTTTATTCATTTGATGTGTGAATTTTTTCTATCTAAAAGGACTTCTCTTAAGCCTAAAATATCTTAGAAAAGATGAAACAAATTTACATATTTAAAATCAAAATATCAATCTTTAAATAAGATGACTATGCAATAAATCAAAGGTAATTGATACCTTTACTTTTTGAAATATTAATTAGGTAAGCAGATATTACACTTTATCTATAATCAAAAATGATTATTAGTTGATGTACATCTGGCAAATACGACTATAAAACTTAAAAGATGAAAAAGTTCTTTTCGTTGTTTACAAAAAGCCAATCGCTAATTTTCAAAATATTCCTATTTATTATATCTACCTTTTTAATTATTTATTTACTTCCTAAAGGTGGACAGTTCAAATATAATTTTCAGAAAGGAAAACCATGGCAGTATGAAAACTTGTACGCACCTTTCAGCTTCACTATTAAAAAAGATGCGGAATCCTTAGTGCAAGAGAAAAAAGCAATTATGGCGAACGTAGTTCCATATTTTGAATATGATACGGATATTGCCACTCAAAGTGAATTGCAATTTTTAAAATTACTTAACGACACGTTTTCAGATAGTTTATATCTCGATACTAAAGCTATTGTCGAGAAGTTTGGCCTTGTTGTTATCAAGGACTTCTATGCGAAGGGTATTATTGATGAAACCTTGCCGTATTCGGAGGATAGGCTAGTCTATCTCAAAAAAGGTGACGAAGTAGAAGAAATTAGCTACTCCCAGATTTTTAATAAATCAAATTTAGGAGCAAAAATTAAAAATGATTTATCCGCTGAAACTAGTGAGAATATAATATTGATATTAACAAAACTATTATCTAGTGCTATAAATTCTAATGTGTCACTAAACACAGAGCTCACAGAGGCCGCCATACAATCGGAGATTGAGGCAATTAATCCTAATAAGGGATTAATTGATAAGGGAGGAAGAATTATTGCAAAAGGTGAAGTGGTGGAAGGCGATAAATTTCAGATATTGAATTCGCTAAAGCAGGAATATGAATCTCAAATTTGGAGTGTTTCTAATTATTATTGGTTGTTAATAGGCTATTCATTATTAGTTTCACTTGTATTTTTAATGCTCTTCCTTTTTTTAAAAAAATATAGGCCAGAAATTTTTCAAGATAATACCAAAGTAACATTCATCTTTTTTAATATTTTTTTAATGGTATTTCTTACTACCATAGTTGTTAAGTTGGATGCCAAATATGTATATGTTGTTCCCCTGTGTATTCTTCCACTTATTCTAAAGGCATTTTTTGATCCCAGATTAGGCCTTTTTGTGCATGTTTTAACCATCTTACTTCTAGGATTCGTAGTGCCAAGTAGTTTTGAGTATATGTTTTTGCAGATTATTGCAGGAATAGTTACAATTTTAACAGTCTCTGAACTTTACAAAAGAGCTAATTTGTTTATTTCAGTCAGCCAGATTACCCTTATTTACATAATTGGTTATTTTGCATTTTTTTTAATTCAAGAAGGTAATATTAGGACTTTAGAATGGGAAACATTTGGGTATTTTGTCTTGTGTGGATTGGCTACTTTGTTTGCACATCCATTAATATATTTATACGAAAAAGTATTTGGCTTGGTTTCAGATGTTTCACTTTTGGAATTGAGTGATACAAATTCCAAGCTTCTTAAAGAACTATCGAATAAGGCACCGGGAACTTTTCATCATTCTTTAAATGTGGCCAATTTGGCTGAAGCTGCCGCAAATGAAATTGGAGCCAATTCTATGTTGGTCAGGGTAGGAGCATTATATCATGATGTTGGGAAAATGCTGAATCCAACCTATTTTACTGAAAATCAGGCAAACGCAATAAACTCACATACAGAGTTAGAGCCTAAGGAAAGTGCGAGAATTATTATTAATCATGTAATAAATGGAATTGAAATTGCTCGTAAAAATAATTTACCAGATCGAGTTATAGATTTTATTAGAACTCATCACGGGACAAGTTTGGTATATTATTTTTACAAGAGTGAAAGGGAGAATAAAGGAGAGGCTAACGTGTCAGATTTTCAATATCCTGGGCCTATTCCATTTTCAAAAGAAACAGCAATTTTGATGATGGCAGATAGTTTAGAAGCTGCAAGTAAGAGTCTAAAAGAACCTACTTCAAGTAAGATAGATTCTTTTGTCGAAAAAATTATTGATAATCAGATGGAGCATGGGCAATTCTTGAACTCTAATATTACTTTCAAAGAGATTCAAATAATAAAAAAGGTACTTAAAAAGAAATTAAATAACATGTACCATTTACGCGTTGAATATCCGGAATAGAATAGCCTATAAAACAAGTAAACCCAGCGACCCTAGGGATTGTATAGACTTTGAAAACCAGAACAACTCAAAATCTTCAAACTGATTTTCGAAGTCTAATTTTAAGTGTGAAAAAGTAAGTGTATTATCACTTGAAGGTGATATTTTGGTCAGTAATAGAAGAAACCATTCTCCTTTTTCTTTTTCTAAAGTAATTTTAATAGAATCAGTTTTGCTGTAAAAAATCAATTCTAATTGTTGCCAAGTGTCTCCTCTTTTAGTTTTATTTTTTTCAGAAATAATTGGCATGGTTCCTAGCCAGATTACTTTTGCACTTGGTTTAACATTAAAGTTTTGTTCATGTTTTAGGCAGGAAGAAATAAAATCTGGTCTTATGGTTTTTTTTGGAATCTTAAAGTTGAACCAATCTTGAAGTGGTAATTCGTAACCAATGTTATGCATGTAATTGAAAAGAGACTTTTTGAGCCCATAGCTAAATTTGGAATGGTCGATTCCTGTAATGTCGATAAAATCAATATCATTGTTCGCGAACGAAGTTTCTTTATATTTTGGTGTTATCCCAAAATTTTTAGGATGCAAACCAATTGGGCTGTGAGCGGTTAAGGCAAATTGATGCCAAAAACCAGATTGAATAATTCCAATTTCGAAGAGTTGCCTCACCATTTCTAGGCTATCAACAGTTTCTTGAACTGTTTGAGTTGGATAACCATACATTAAATAGGAGTGAACCATTATATTTGAATCAGTAAAATTACGTGTGACTTGTGCCACTTGCTCAACAGTAACTCCTTTATCTATCAATTTCAATAAACGGTCTGATGCCACTTCAAGCCCTCCCGAAACAGCAATGCAGCCTGACGCTTTTAGTAGTAAGCAGAGGTCTTTAGTAAAACTCTTTTCGAAACGAATATTCGTCCACCAAGTTACAATGAGTCCTCTTTTTAATATTTCAAGAGCTAGTGCCTGCATTAAAGCGGGAGGAGCTGCTTCATCTACAAAGTGAAAACCAGAGTCTCCTGTTTGTGTTACCAGTTGCTCCATTCTATCCACCAAAATTTTAGCGGTTATTGGCTCATAAAGTTTAATATAATCTAGAGTTATATCACAAAAAGTACATTTACCCCAATAACAACCATGAGCCATAGTGAGCTTATTCCAACGACCATCGCTCCACAGACTGTGCATTGGATTGGCAATTTCAATGACTGAGATATACTTGTCCAATAATAAATCTGAATAGTTGGGAGTTCCAATTTCACTTTGCTTATAGTCCGATTTTAGGGAATTGTTTTTATATATTATTTTTTCATTTTCTAGTAAAAAAGTCCTTTTGAATAGTTTATAATTTGGATTATCTAAACTTGGATTAAGAACATTTGAGGCAAGTAATTCAATAGGCAATTCTCCATCATCTAAGCAAATAAAATCGAAAAATTGAAATACTCGAACATCGGTTACTGAACGTAATTCTGTATTTGGAAAGCCACCCCCCATTGTAATTTTTAGATCGGGATAATTTGCCTTTATGAAATGGGCACAACGAAAAGCACTATACAAATTACCAGGAAATGGAACAGAAAAGCAAACTAATTTGGGTCGTAAAGTAGATAATTTTTCATTAAGAATATTCAAAGTTATAGAATCAATATAAGTTGTTTCGGCCTGCAAATAGTCATATAATTCATCAAAGGAATTAGCACTTTGTCCTAATCGTTCTGCATATCTGCTAAAACCAAAATTTTCATCAATGCATTCAACTATAAAATCGGATAAATCCTCAAGGTATAGGGTTGCCATATGCTTTGCTTTATCTTGTAATCCCATAGAACCAAATGCCCATTCCAGATCATCTAACTGTTCAAAGCGTGAAGCTTGAGGTAGAAAATTACCAGTGCAAATTTGACGAGCAAAGGTTAGGTTTTTTCCTTGCAGAAATTGAATAACGTTGTCTAAAGGGTTTAAATAAGCGTCTTTTAAAGCATAAATTCGGCGACAGTTTTGACTCTGGATTCTATTTTTTTCAAAAGCAAAATCAAATAATTCTGTAAAGGTTTTTTTGGAGAATAAATTTAAAATAACCTCGATACCTAAATCTATTTGAAAGGTAGAAATACCTTTAGTATTTAAAAACCCTTTTAGATATGCCGTTGCAGGATATGGTGTGTTTAATTGTGTGAAAGGAGGTGTAATGAGTAAAAGGTCTTTCAAAATTTTGCTTTAGAAATAGGTTAGAGTAAATATAGCTTAAATGTTAGGTCTATAAATTGACTACATTTATTTTTTAATAAAGGCAGCTAATTTTAATCGCTTTTTAATTGGTAAGGCATCAATGTTTATTGCTATAGCAAGTAAGTTTTGATTTTTATCTTTCGCATAGAGTAAATTAAAAAACTGGGAGATAGTTAAACTATTTTTTGCCCGCTCAACAAGTTCAAAACTGTCCCCTACATTAACAAAGCCTTCCTCTAAAATTCTAATGTAGGTGCCTGGGTGTGCATGGTCGATGAATTGTTTGAGAACCTCTTGAGTCCCGAACTTTACACCAAATTTAAAGCAGGGTTCCCTTGGTTGAGTAATTTGTACTAAGGAAGATCCTATTTTATAAATATCACCAAGATAAATTTTCGATTCGTCTAGTCCAGTAACCGTAAGGTTTTCACCTAACATGCCATACTCCCAATTCAAATTTGGGTACAAATTTTTCCAATAGGAGTAATGATCTGCCGAAAATAAATAGCAAGCCTTAAAGATACCCCCATGAACACTGCGGTCGGAAACTTCGTCACCATGTACTTCTTCTTTTCCTAAAAAAATAGTTCCCATAGTTGGTTTTTTATAAATACCGGTAGTATGTTGTTGACCATTCCATAAAAAGGTAGTGGGTTGTGCTATATTGGTTGATATGATTTGCATCGATTAAATGTATTGAAAAATTATTTTTGTTTAAACATTATCAAAGATTTCGGCAACAGCGTGTTGATATGCTTTTGGGTTGCCTGCTTTTTTAATTTTCTTATATGTTTTTTGTGGATTCGGAAATGATTGAGAAAAATATTCCCAATAACCAAGCATTTTCATTTTGATTGGAGTAGGTCCAGAAAGAGCCGCGTCAAAATCATGGTAAATAGTATCGTGAAATTCTTTAAATACTTTCCATCTGTTTTCTGGATATTCCAAAGTATTTGAATTTAACATACTCGGGAGAAACGGGTCTGAAATAAGCCCTCTTCCAATCATCCAGTGGTCTATACTAGGAAAACGTAATTGCATTTCTCTAAAACTTATTACTGAAGTTATATCGCCATTATAATATAATTTATGATTCGTATTTTCAATACATCGCTCAAAAGCGTCCAAATCGACACCACCTTTGTATAACTGTTTTCCAAGCCGGGCGTGTATCGCGATATTCTTTAACGGATATTTATTTAAGATTGGTAATGCATGCAGAATTTCATTACTATTTTCGTAACCCAGTCTCATCTTCATAGATACTATGATGTCTGTCTCTGAATGTACCCGATCTAAAATATGATCAATTTTCTCTGTATCACAAATGAGACCTGAGCCCATTCCTCTTTTGGTAACCATAGGATAGGGACATCCTAAATTCCAATTGAGTTCCTTATAACCCAATTGTTGAATAAATTTAACAACAAATAAAAATTCCTCCACATCATTGGTCATTATCTGAGGTATCACGGTAAGGGTCGAATTATTCTCTGGAAGCAGATCTCGTTCATAGGATGACTTTATTACCAACTTACCATCTAATCTAATGTAAGGGGCATAAAATGTGTCAATACCTCCAAAATAAAAATTAAAAGCATTTCGAAACCGAAAACCAGTAAAACCCTGTAGGGGGGAAGAGAGCAGTGTAATGTTCATCTATTAAATTTACACTGATTGCAAATTTGAATTCTACACATTTTTTAATTGACGTGAACCAAAATAATATTCAGATTATTGTTAATCCATCAAAGGAGTAACAATTATATTTCTATATTCAATAGGTCCATGGTCTCCTTGAATGAAAAATGGACCAGCTTCACCTTCGTTGCTGTCTATTGCACCACCAGTGATTCCAGGTATTATTTGATTACAAATAACCGTTATTCCATTTGCTATTACAGTTACTTTTCTTCCAACTAATGTTATATCATAAGATTGCCATACATTAGGATCTTTAGCAACCATTTCATTGGGTGGAAGAAATCCATATACACCACTAAATTGAATGTCGGATGGCTCTAATCCTTTGCTGTCGGCAATTTGTACTTCGTAACGACCGCGGAGATATACACCACTATTACTGCCCTTGGGGTAACGGAATTCAATATGGAGTTTGAAATTCATAAACTTTTCATCAGTCACTAGATTAGCACCCGATTTAGGACTTTTTAAAACTCCAGATTCTGCTATCCATTGATTCTCACCTAGAGCATGCCATCCATTAAGATTGTTGCCATTGAAGAGATTAATAGGTTCGCCCCAGACTAAATTCTTTTCATAATTGAGGTCAGGAGCCCTTGTCGCAACCCAATTGTAGATTTTTCCATCGGTATATAGCATGGTGCCTATTAGGCCGTCATTCTTTATGGCACCTTCAAATTCAAGATATGTATTTCCGGGTTCCCATTGTGGTGGGATAGCAAAATTAAATTTTTCACCATTTAATTTTATTTCAGAAACTGGCCGTGCACTGCCAAAAGCATAGACAAAACGACCAACTAAAGTGTTGTTTCCAGAAAGACGAATCTCTAACCATGACGGCATTTCTTTACCATCCTTAGTCAATACGATATCCCAACGACCTTCTAACGCATTTTTCTGCTGAGCATATGAATTACAAGTAATTGTGATGAACAATAAATATAATAATCTTAAACGAAGTTTTATTGAGAGTTGCATTTTGAGATATTTTAGGTGTGGTTAATTGTATTTTAAAGATAATAATAATAAAAGTAGCGATTTTTATCCAGATATATAAGGTGAAAAAAATATAGAAATTCGTTTAAATGCATTCAAGATAGTTCGAAACCTTATTGCTTGATTGGAATTTTATCTGTTAAGCGAATAAGTGACTTTGGCGCATTAAATCGATATCCTATAAATATTTGATATGTAAGGGCATCATTAACTATTGTTGAAGTACCATTACCTTGAGAATACTCTTCCCATCTTCCAATCGCCTGTAGGCCAGCAAAAAGCCGTTCAGAATTATAACCCATTGCAATCTGTGCCTCAGAACGAAAAATGGGATACGTCTCTTTTGTTTTTATCTCTTCGGAAGGTAATCTTGTTAATAATTTACTAGAAATAATGCCTCCCCCCAAGGCCAAACCTGCATTTGAGTAAAACTTCTTATTCATGACGTAAGTATAAAAGTAACCCAGCTGCAATATACCTTCAAAATTATTTGACTTTTGGGAACTATTTTGACCTGTTAGTTCAACTTGGTTATCCATAATGTAATATCTATACGAAATCAATGGGATAAGACTTCCAGCGCTTTTAAGCTGACGTTCCGTCTGACTACTAAGGGACTTTAGTGAAAAATTTGAATTAAATTTGTAACCTGTAAAGCCAGAAAAATTTGTGAATTTTAACTCAGGAAATTGAATATATGCATCAGTATCACTATTCCAATCAGGTAAATAATCACTTGTGTTATCAAGATAAAATCCTTTTATCCGATTATAGGAAACGTTTTGAATCCAATGCTTAAAATTGAAGTCAAATCCAAGTGACGATATTTTTGAGGTCCCTTTGCGATCATCGTCATCGTTGCCAGGTAAAAATTTAGGGCTAAATCCAAGCGAAAATGCAATGAAGCGATAGTTAATCGAAAGCTTTGTGTTCAGTTTGTTGTTCGGGAATATGATGTAATTATCCGCATTGCTAAAAACTTCAAATATTTCAATATTAGTATTAACATTTAGTTTAAGAGATAGCGAATTATCATACTTCTCAATATAAGAATCGGATGACGAAATACTATCGTTAATTTGAGCAACTGTCACCATTGAAGTCGCTAGAAGGATGAATACAAGCGATATACTTTTCATGTAATTACTTATTTATATAAAGTTTTAGACTATTGTTTTAGTTTTAGTGGTGGCTATTTTCGAATTTAATTTTCGTCAATTTCTGTTTTTAGAGTTAGTTTTAAACTCAAAAATCCAATGAGCCCTGCAATCAAAGATGAAATTAATATTACAAATTTAGAATTGTTGATTATAGTCTCATTATCGAAAGCGAGCAATGTTATAAATATTGACATAGTAAATCCAATTCCGCCTAAAAAACCGACACCAATTATGGATTTCCAATTTATATCATCCGGAAGTTTGCAAAGCCCAAATGTAACTGCCAAAAATGTCAACACAAATATTCCTAATGGTTTTCCAACAATAAGACCTAGTGCAATTCCAATACTATAATCTTCGGTTAATGTTCGTACGATACTGCCACTCATAGTTATTGCGGTATTGGCTAATGCAAAAATGGGCAATATGATAAAGGCAACTGGTTTATGCAAAAAGTGTTGTAAAATATAAGATGGCGACTTTTCATTTCCATTTCTGAAAGGGATAGTGAAGGCTAATAAAACCCCAGTTATAGTTGCATGAACACCTGAATTAAGCATGAAATACCACATTGCCACTCCGCCAATTAAATACAGAATTAGATTCCTTATCCTTAGTCTGTTGAGAACTATTAACAACACAAAGATACCGAGTGCAATAAATAAGTTGGTTAAGAACAATGTTTTGGTATAAAATATGGCAATTATTAAAATTGCACCCAAATCATCGATTACAGCTAGAGCGGTTAAAAATATTTTCAATGATGTAGGAACACGATTTCCTAATAACGATAATACGCCTAAGGCAAAAGCAATGTCTGTTGCCATTGGAATTCCCGTTCCAGATTGTGTTTCAGTTCCATAATTGAAGAAAATATAAATCCCTGCCGGTACAATTATTCCGCCTAAAGCGGCGAAAATAGGTAATAGAGCATCCTTAAAATTAGATAATTCACCTTGATAAATTTCTCTTTCTAACTCCAGACCAATAAGTAAAAAGAAAATGGTCATAAGTCCGTCATTAATCCAATGTACAAGGCTGTGTCCTGCAAATTGCATATGCCAAAAATCATAGTAATTAGCTCCAAAGACTGAGTTAGCAAAAAATAATGATAGAATTGTACAACCAATTAGTATTAATCCACCAGCTTTTTCACTATTGAAGAATTCCTGATATAACTTAGTTGCCCTCATTTTGTCTTATTGAATAATAAATTTTACGTTTCTTATAACTAAAGTCAGTTTCTAGAGCTGATAAAATTATTTGAAAAAGTATTGGTTTTAAAAAAGCTAAAAATACCATTTTTTCAATTATAATGATCCAATGCTTTATCTTAGATGTGAATTATCTAAAAATAGCTGATTGTCATAATCGACCAAATTAAATTCGTTGAGGTTTATGTAATTATTGGAAAATACTAGAATAAAAACAAGAAAGGCTTTTAGTTTCCCAAAAGCCTTAGAATTATTCTCGTGATCGCACCAGGATTCGAACCTGGGACCGCCTGCTTAGAAGGCAGGTGCTCTATCCAGCTGAGCTATGCGACCATTCTCATTAAAACTAAACAATAATTTACCTAGTTTTGTGTCGGGGTGGCAGGATTCGAACCTGCGACCTCCTGCTCCCAAAGCAGGCGCGATAACCGGGCTACGCTACACCCCGAATGGAGTAAAAAAAGGCAGTTAAACCTTTTTGCGGAGAGTGTGGGATTCGAACCCACGCGACAGTTTCCCGTCGACAGTTTAGCAAACTGCTCCATTAACCACTCTGGCAACTCTCCAATATTATATGAACTTCACACTTTAAAATGCGGTTGCAAATGTAACTTTTCAATTCTTATAACGCAAAAAAACCATTGTTTTTTTAAAGGATTTTATATTCCGTTCAAAATTAATTATTTAAACCAAATTATTTTAATTATTAAATCCTTTTGATTCAATTTTTGAACACATCAAAACTACTTTTTGGTCAATATCAATTGTAGTGTAAAAGAGGTAAATATCCCCACCTTCCTTTATATTCCATTTTTTTCTTAAAGAAGCGACACTTTCAGGAAAATTTCTTGTCGCTATATTTGCCTTCTTCAATGCTAATTCTTTACGTAACGAAGATTTTGAGTACTTGATTACTTTGTTAATATAAAATCGCCTACCGGGAAAATCCAAAAGAGTATGAGAAGTATATAGATGTGTATTTAAATGTAGCTTTTCCACTTTAAAGACTTCAGAAATCAAGTCGAAAGCACCACTTTTCATTATAGCAGCGTTTGGTTCATATAAAAATTTATTTGGCACTCCAAAAGTAGGGGATCCATTTTCATTAATATTAAAATCAAACTTTTCAGAAGAAACTTTTGAAATATTTATAGTGTATATTTTAGGGATGCCCGTGAAATCCTTTTTTAGAAGCCACACTAATTCCTTGACCTCATTATCTATTGCGATGATGTGTAATTGGTAAACCAATTTCAACTCATTAAGTCCAACGGTAAGATCTAACATGGGGGAGGTCTTAAGCATGAGTACCTCGCATTGATTTAGTAATGCTGAAAGATTTTCGGGGATATTTGGTTCACAATCCTTTAAAAAGAAAACTTTCCCCTTAACGTCATGGCGTCTAGATGGATCGGCGTAGATTATGTCGTACGCATTCTTCAGAGCATCTACTAGACCATCAGCCGCAAAGCAGAGTATGTTATTTTTATTTAATACCTTGAAATTATGAGCAGCTATTTCGGAAAGTTCCAAATCATGTTCAAAATGATGCACCGAGTCAATGTTTTTTGAAAAATAGTAGGCATCTACACCGAATCCACCAGATATATCTGCTAATAATTTTCCGTTAACTAATGTCGCTTTATACGAAGCAGTGGCCTCTGAAGAAGTTTGCTCAAGATTTAATTTTTTGGGATAATATATTTGTTCAGAAGTGAACCAAGTAGGTAGTTTTTTTTCAATTCTATTCCTACTTTCTATTTGTTGCATGAGTTCTTGAGTAGTGACGTTTTCAAAAGGACTTCCAGCAAAAGCAAGTTTTGAGATATCTCCAGAATAGTTTTTTATAAAATTCTGAATAATAGGACTTAATATAGTATTATTCAAGGTATTGCTTTAAATGATTTGTTATGAGTTCGCTGTTACGTCATTAATTTTCAAAAGCATACTTGACAATATTAGCTCCCATTCGAAGAGCTGTAAGTCGTATTTCCTGAGGATCATTATGAATTTCAGGATTTTCCCAGCCATCACCTAAATCACATTCATAGGTATAGAGTAAAATGAGCCGACCTTCATTATAGATTCCAAAAGCCTGAGGTTTACTATTATCATGTTCATGAATTTTTGGTAGACCATTTGGAAAATCAAAGGCGTAATTAAAAATGGGGTGATTTCCAGGCAACTCTTTAAGTTCTTTATCTGGAAAAATTTTAATTAATTCTTTGCGAAGGTATTGGTCCAAACCATAATTATCATCTATATGCAAAAATCCGCCACTTAACATATAATTCCGTAGATTTTCAGCTTCGTCAGCTGTAAAGAAAACATTTCCATGCCCCGTCATATGAATAAATGGAAAATCAAATAATTCCTCACTCCCTGGAGTTACTGTTACAGGCTTTGCTTCAATTGTTGCTGAAACCTCATCGTTGCAAAACTTAATAAGATTGGGCAAAGAAGTTGGATTACTATACCAATCACCGCCACCGCCATATTGCAATAATGCAATCTCCTGACTTGTGAGTTTACAAAAGGGTAGCAGAATAAAGATGAGCAGTGTTTTTAATGACATATTAGTCAAAAATACAAAATCAGATTTTTAAATAGCTGTAAAACATTGAAAGAAATTTTACACCAGTTATTCTTTTAAGATCATTAAGCAATTAAATATAAAATTTGAAATAATAAAGAATTTTATTAGTCTGAAAAGTAAAAGGTAAAGTACTAATTATCTAAAGCATAATTTACACTATGACAAGCAACAATGGCTGCAGTTTCAGTTCTAAGTCTGCTTGTACCTAGACTAATAGCACTAAAACCATATTGTGATGACAAACTTATTTCTTTTGTCGAAAAATCACCTTCTGGTCCAATCATAATTAAAATGGACTTTTTTGGTTTGATAACTTCTTTTAGCAATTGTTTTTCTGAATTCTCACAATGTGCAATAAACTTTAGGTCTTCAGTTCGATTTGAAGTGATGAATTTCTCAAATGAAATTGCGGGATTAAGGATTGGCAGATAAGCTTTTAGTGATTGCTTCATAGCGCTCTGAATAATTTTCTCAAAGCGGTCGTGTTTTATGAACCTGCGTTCACTTTGGTCACATATTATTGGTGTAATTTCAGTTACTCCAATTTCCGTAGCCTTCTCTAAAAACCATTCATAACGATCATTCAATTTAGTTGGAGCTACCGCAAGATGCAAAGAATATGGTATTGGTGCTTGCTTTTCAAACTTGCAGATTGTTACTACGCACTTTTTAGGGTTGGCACTTTTTACAATTGTTTCAAAAAAACTTCCTTTACCATTTGTTAAATGAAGTACATCTCCTTCACTTTTTCGCAATACCTTAGTAATATGGTGACTTTCGTCCTTATCGAAAGTAACTTCTTTATCTCTTTCGGATATATTCGGATTATAGAAAAGATTCAAAGTTCTAGAATTAATGATTAATTATCGTTTACTTTTCAACATAGCGTGTTCTATTCCTAGTTCAACCCAATATTGTAATTCTTCTTCTGTTGCAAAGCCTTTTTCAGAAACAAAAATAAATTCTTTCATCGGCTTACCAGTGAAGTTCATAGGTTTAACGAAGGGGTTCTTGAATACGTCATCCATTTTTTCAGAGATCACTCTAACCATTAATCGTTCCTTAGTTTCTCCAACGCACATTTTTCCGTCATACAAGGTACAATGACCCCCAAACATTCTTTTTTCGGTGATATGTGTTCCCCATGGTTTGACGGCAACACGGATACGTTTTACAATCTCTTCAGAATTATTTTGCATATCTAGCTTTATTAAAATTTTAATCTTGCATTTGCAGCTACATTATTATCAGCAAAAACGCCACTTTTAAATTTCAACTCTCCAACAATAGCTATCATTGCGGCATTGTCTGTGCAATATTCAAATTTTGGAATGTAGGTTTTCCAACCATATTTTTTTTCAGCCTCTTTCAGAGTTTTTCTTACTTCACTATTGGCTGATACACCACCTCCTATAGCAATCTCTTTAATTCCAGTGTGCTTTACAGCATTTTTTAGCTTATCCATTAAGTAATCCACAATAGTGAATTGAATGCTTGCACAAATATCGTCTATGTTTTCACTTATAAAATTGGGATTTGCATTTACTTCTCTTTCAATAAAATAAAGTATAGCAGTCTTCAATCCACTAAAGCTAAAATCCATTGGGCTTACTTTTGGCTTTGTAAACTTGTATGCTTTCGAATTGCCTTTTTTGGCATGCGCATCTATCAAAGGACCTCCGGGATAGGGCAGACCTAATATTTTGGCGCTCTTATCAAATGCTTCACCAACAGCATCGTCGATAGTCTGTCCAATTATCTCCATATCAAAGTAATCTGTAACCTTTACAATTTGAGTATGACCACCACTTATAGTCAAGGCAAGAAAGGGGAAACTCGGAGTAGAATGATCGATATCTTTAATAAAATGTGCCAATATATGTGCTTGCATATGGTCCACATCTATCAGCGGTATACCAAGACCCATTGCTAAAGACTTTGAAAATGAGGCCCCAACCAAAAGTGAACCCATAAGGCCAGGTCCTCTTGTAAAAGCTATGGCACTTAACTGATTTTTGTCGATATTTGCTTTGCGAAGTGCTTGACTAACCACTGGTACAATATTTTGCTGGTGGGCTCGTGAGGCTAATTCGGGGACCACGCCACCGTATTCCTCGTGAATTTTTTGGGTGGCAACAACATTTGATAATATTAGGCCGTTGTTTACGACAGCTGCAGCAGTGTCGTCGCATGATGATTCAATACCAAGAATATAACAATTATTTTCTTTCAAAATGATAAAGGCATATTTATTGGGTGTAAAATTAAAACTTTAAAAGCGTATCAAAAAACTTAGGAAAATAATACTTCGCAGCTTTGCAATCATCGTGTTGCTTCTCGTACTATTAGTAATAATTCTATCTATTCCTTCAGTTCAAACAAAAATTGCAATTCGAGTAACAACTTATTTAAATGAAACTTATGGAACTGACATTAATATTAATCGGTTAGGCCTTAATTGGAAAGGTGAGATTGATATTAGGGAGGTATATATTGCCGATCATCACCAGGATACACTTATTTATTCTCAAGAAATTCAGACTGATATTCTGAATTTTAGAAATTTGATAAATGGGAATATTAAGTTCGGAGAGACAGTGCTTACAAATCCAAAACTTAATTTTAAAAATTACAAAGGTGAAGAAACTGATAACATCTCAATTTTTGCCGCTAAGTTTGACACTGATGAGCCTTCTAGTGGTTCAGTTTTTAAATTGGTAAGTGACAAAATTGAACTCATTAATGGTCAGGTTAAAATAACAGATGATAATCTGGATAACCCACAAATTTTTAATCTAACCAATATTAATATTCAAACAGAGGATTTTAAGATAGAAGGGCCTGAAGTGGAAACAAAAATAAATCGGCTCTCACTTTTTGCTACTCGCGGATTCACGATTAGGCATTTAGAAGGCAAGTTTTTGTACAATAGCGATGGTATAATATTAAATAATTTGATTCTTGAAACACGGGGCTCAAAAATTATTGGCGACGTACAATTATACCATGGTGGAAAAATGTACGCAGATTTTAATAATGATGTTGTTATTACTGCGGACTTGGTGGATACGACAATATTAACCGATGATCTAAATGCATTTTATAATGAATTTGGTTCTAACCAAATCATTAATGTTACTGGAAACCTAAAAGGAGTACTTAATGATTTTACCATTAGTAATGTAAGTATGAGCACAGGGATAAGTAAGATCAAAGGAGACTTTGAGTTTAAAGGGTTGTTGTTTGGAGATGATTCATATTCTATTAAATTGAATAATCATGATATTACTACTAGTTATTCTGAATTACGTCGATTAATGCCTCGAATTCTTGGCGATGTAATACCCCTTGAAATTTCCGAATTGGGACTGTTTAATTTTATTGGGAATACAAGTATAACCTATGATGACCTTAGTACTGATAGCAAAATACAAAGTTCAATCGGGACGGCTATTACTAAATTGACTATGGGTAATATTAGTAATTTTGACAATGCTTTTTATAAGGGAAATATTATTCTAAACCAGTTTAATCTTGGGAAAATTGCCAAAACTACTTCCTTGGAAAAAATGACTGCCAATTTGGACTTTGATGGAAGAGGATTTTCTCTAAAAACCGTTAATACATCTATAGCTGGTAGCGTGTCTTCATTCAATTTTGAGGGCTATGACTACCAAAATATTGTTGTTTCAGGTAATTTAAAGAATCCTTTATTCGATGGTAAACTTGTGATTAATGACCCTAATTTAAAAATGGAATTTGATGGATTGATAGATGTATCTAAAGATATTAATCATTACGATTTTAATGCTAATGTTGATTATGCAGAGCTTAATAAATTAAATTTGATTAAGCGTGATAGTATTGCAGTTTTTGCAGGAAGAATTGTTATGGACATGGATGGAACCACTATAGACAATTTGGCTGGTACAATTAGTTTAAGTGAAACATTTTATCAAAATGAACGGGAAAATTTTTATTTTGATGATTTCAAAATTGATTCATCATTTGATGAAAATGTCCGTACCATTAGTATAAATTCTCCTGATATTATAAATGGTGAAATTCGTGGAGAATTTTTGCTAGAGGATATTCCCAATCTTTTCAGAAATGGAGTGGGAAGTATTTACGCCAATTTTATACCTAATGAAGTGACAATAGATCAATATATAGATTATGAATTTGTTGTTTATAATAAAATTGTAGATGTTTTCGTCCCCGAACTTAAACTAGGTGATAATACAAGAGTAAAAGGGTCCGTTTATTCTGATAAATCAAAGTTCAAGCTAAATTTTAAATCTCCAGAAATTATATTTTTTGATAATTATTTAGGCAAGATAAATATTCAAGTTGACAACGATAACCCTCTTTATAATACATATGTTTCTATAGATTCAATTTACACGGGAGTTTATGACATTTCGGATCTCAGCCTAATAAACAGAACGTATAATGATACTTTGTATGTTCGATCCGAATTTAGAGGCGGCAAGGAAAAGGAGGAGATTTTTAATTTATCATTTTATCATACCATTAACCCAGAAGGAAAATCTGTTGTTGGTGTAAAAAAATCGGATATTAAGTATAAAGATAATATTTGGTTTATTAATGAGAACAACAACAAATTAAACAAAGTGGTATTTGATAATAATTTTCAGGATGTTCGAGTAGATTCTTTAGTATTAAGTCATGATCACGAAATTATAGAGCTTTCGGGATCACTTAGAGATTCTACGTATAAAAATTTAAAATTGCATTTTCAAGATGTAAATATTGGCAATCTTGTTCCTCCCATTGATAGCCTAAGACTTGAAGGAAATGTAAATGGAAATCTTAGTTTTGGTCAGAAAAATCATAATTATTATCCTAACTCCAAAGTTATAATTGATGGTGTTATTATTAATGATATTAGTTTTGGCGATCTAAACTTGAATATTACAGGCAATGAAGATTTGACTTTATACAAGATCAATTCCTCATTGACAAATGAAAATGTCAAATCTATAAGTGTAATAGGGGAGATTGACGTCTCTACGGATAATTCACAAATTAATATGGACGTTCGGCTTACTGATTTTAATATGCAAGCTTTTAGTCCTTTTGGAGCAGATGTTATAACAAATATTCGTGGAAAAATATCGGGGAGCGCAAAAGTTACCGGAAACTATAAATCACCAGATGTTATTGGTCGATTCACCATGCAAAAAAGTGGGTTGAAAGTGCCTTATTTGAACATTGACTTTAATATTGATGACAGAGCACAATTGACGGTTACAAAAAATAAGCTTGAGCTTGAGAAAGTAAACATTACAGATTCAAAATACGGAACCAAAGGAATCCTTTTTGGAAATGCAACCCATAATAATTATAGTGATTGGGAATTAAATTTAAATGTAGACGCTCCTAACCGTCTTTTAGTACTCGACACGCCTCCTGACGAGGAAGCTTTGTATTATGGAACATCGTTTATTAGCGGAACAGCTCAAGTATATGGTCCAATTGACGAATTAGTAATAGATGTAGCTGCCACCACTGAGGAAGGAACTACGTTCAAAATCCCATTAAGTGATGCAGAATCTATAGGAGATGATTCCTTCATTAAGTTTTTATCCCCAGCGGAAAAACAAGCTCGCTTAAGCGGAGAAATGTTTCTTTCAAAAGAGATAAAAGGTTTATCAATGAATTTTGATTTGGATATAAACAAAAATGCTGAAGTTGAAGTAGTTGTAGATAAAGTAAATAATTCAATTTTGAAAGGTAGAGGTGCGGGCACGCTATTGATTCGAATAAATACTCTAGGAAAATTTCAAATGTGGGGTGATTTTCAGGTGTATGAAGGTAACTATGATTTTCGATATGGTGGCGTGATTAAGAAAGACATACAAGTTGTGCCAGGAGGAAGTATAAACTGGGATGGAAAACCAGAAAGAGCGCGACTTGACATTAGTGCTAAATATGTAACATCTGCCAACCCGTCAGTTTTGTTAGATAATCCATCAATAAACAGAAAAATTCCAGTTGAGGTAATTGTCGATTTAAAGGGCGAAATAATCCAACCAGAGCTTACATTTCGGATAGAGTTTCCAAGGGCAAGTTCAACTGTGCGAAGTGAGTTAGAGTACAAACTTCAAAGTACAGAAGAGCTACAGAAGCAAGCCTTATTTTTACTTGCTACTGGTAATTTTGTTAACGATAATTTCGCAGGTTCGAATGCTTTTTCAGGAACCTTAGCAGATAAAGTTTCTAACCTGGTAAATGATATTTTTGAAGATCAAGACGGTGTCTTTAAAGTTGGTGTGGATTATTCAGCTGGTAATAAAACGCCCAACCAAGAAACATCAGATCGATTTGGGATTACTCTTTCGACGCAAATAAGTGAGCGAGTCTTAATTAATGGTAAATTCGGAGTTCCAGTAGGAGGTGTTAACGAGAGCGCTATCGCGGGAGATCTAGAAATCCAATGGTTGGTGAATAAAGACGGTTCACTAAGGATGAAATTTTTTAATCGACAGGCCGAAATTCAGTTCATAGGCGAAGATCAAATTTTTGAGCAAGGCGCAGGGATAACGTATTCTGTAGATTTTGATACTTTTAGAGAATTAGTAGATAAACTCTTTCACAAAAAATTAACTTTAGAATCTGAAAATGAAATACCTTTAATTCCAGACGACAATTCTCATCCAATAGAGTTTACTCTTCCCAAATCAAAACAATAAGAATTTAAAATGACATTTTTTTTAAAAGTCCCGAAAATCTCCTAAGTAATACTATATCTTGATTTTTTATTATATAGTAAGATTTACAATGAGGCTATCATGGAAATTTCCACATTAACATATTTTGGAAGGTTCGACACTTCAATAGTTTCTCGTGCAGGAGCCGTTGACTCATTAAAATATGAACTATATACTTCATTAATAGCACCAAAATTTTTCATGTCCGTTATAAAAATTGACGTTTTTAGAACGTTTTCAAATGTCATTTCTGCAGCTAATAAAATAGCTTTTAAATTTTCCATAACAAGTTTTGTTTCAACTTGTATATCGCCCAATACCAATTGACCTGTTTTTGAATCTAGTGCTATCTGACCTGATATGAATAACATATTTCCATTTAATATAGCCTGGTTATATGGACCGATAGGCAAGGGAGCATTCATGGTGCTAATTATTTTTTTCATAGTATTATTTAATATAGATATAGATTTATTCTTTGTTTTTTAATTAAAGTCTTTTATCTGGTTCTCTTCGTTTGTCATATTTAATATCACTTAGCATCCCCGATTTGATCCCAATTAAGAAATACCAAGAACTGTTAACGCTGCCAATTGGTGTCCAATTAAAACTCATTTGCCAACTTTCTAAATCTCTAAAAAAGCGAAATTGAGTAAGAGTCACCCCTTTGTTTTTAAAATCATATCCTGAAGAAACTCCAACCTTCCAACGCGGGGAAAATTCAAGATTAGAACTGAACATTAAAGACTGAGATGAAATTTCATTCTGTCTTTGATAATTAGAATAAGACATTGTGTAAGCCAACCTTAGATCCCATGGCATATCATAATTATACCAATCAAGGGATGTCTTAACTTTCGAATTTTTACTGTTCTTGCTAAATGTATTATCATTTATATTATTTGCTTCGCCAAAAAGATCATCCGGTCTTCCTCCATTTCTGAATGTGTCTCCATTAAAATCATCTTCATCTTGCTGTTTTCCTTCAAAATCTCTACTCGAAAAACTGTAATTGACACTAATATTTCCGTTTGTTAATCTAAATAGGCTACCCCCATTATTAATGTTTAAAACATCAATTCGATTGTTATTATTATCTAGAGCGTATGGATCTAAGGAGCCATTGAAGTTAAAATCAAGTTTTTCAATAATTGGAATACTTCCACTGAAGGAAACGGGATTCCAATTAAGAGAATCTCCTTTTAGATTATACCCCGTCGAAAAATTGAGATTATTAAGTAGAACAACTTTTTTTGCCTGAGTAGCTGTAGTGTCCTTATCTCGTACTTTGGCTTCAAGGGTATTGCTTAAAGAAATTCCAATATTACTTGAATATCTTTGCCCAGGGGCTCCATATAATGTATTTTCAAAACGAGAATATTCAACAACTTTATCATTCACATCTGGGTCGGCTGAAGGAACAGTGTATTCGTCATAATATTTATTAAAGCCTGGGTTAATTCCATAACTAACACTTGGGCGCATTACATGTCGAATAGCTTGTATTTTTTTATCTTTTCCAAAATTAAAAGTACCATAAACTGTTGTTCCTAGACTCGTTCCAAAATTATAGGTTCGATAACTATCAAAACCATATATGGTGTCTGTAACTATTTCACCAACTCCATCGTTAGCGTTTTCGTCATACTTTTTAGCAAATGTTTTAAAAGTCCATGTTTCCTGATAGGTTGAACTAGCAGAGGCACTTAAATATTTTAATATTTTAAAATTAGTGCTTACTGGTATCCTATGCTGAATTCCAGCCAAGGCATTGTCAAACATCTCTTTTTTGAAAAATAATGAATCCACTGTATTAATTTGATTTCTTCCACTGAAATCATATTGAAAGTTAATATTATCAATAATTCCTTTTTTCACACCTATTTTTGGAGCAAAAGGAAAAACTCTAGACATACTTGTCGTAATATTTGGCAATGACATGTTAATTTGCTTAGTGTTTGCATTTTGAGAATGTGTTAACGATACAGAGGAGTTTACCTGTGGTTCACCTTCAAACGATTTTGAGTAGGAAACAGAGGAGCTTAAAGTGTTTACTAAAGCACTTGCATTGTTTGTTTGATTTATGGATTCCTGAAAGTATTTACTACTTCCCATGTTTACAGAGGCAGAAAAGCGCGAACTTGGATTGGCTTTAGCATCCTGAGAATGGCTCCATCGAATATTATATACCGAGCTTTGACTAAAATCTGGAAAACCTCGTTCGCTATTTATTAGATTTTCATATCTAAGACTAACATTTCCACGATACTTATATCTTAATGCATAGGTTGATTCTCCTCGCAATGCATAACTCCCATTAGTGTAATAGTCACCTAACATAGTGATATCCAAATAATCATTGACAGCGAAATAATAACCCCCATTTTGGAAGAAAAATCCACGACTATTATTTTCGCCTATAGTAGGAATTACAATTCCAGAGGCTCGATCTTCGGTTAAAGGGAAAAAAGCAAATGGCATACCAATGGGAAGTGGGACATCTGCAATATACATATTGGTAAGACCAGTTACGATTTTCTTCTTAGGAACAAACTTTGCACGTCTAGTGTAGAAATAATATTCGGGGTCCTCGATATTTATTGAAGTAGTAAATTTTACATTTCGTAGAAAAACAACAGAATCATTTTCCTTTTTTGTGATTTCGGCAATTACATTAAATCCATTTTGCTCGGTGCGGGAATTATATACTAAAGCTTTCTGAGTATCAAAATTAAATCGAATAGAATCAGGTTTTACTTCATTAGTACCTTGCACAAATAGAGGTTTCTGAATGTATACTCCGGCGCTATCAATCCCTTTGGCAAATACTTCGTTTTTATTGTAATCCAAAATAATCAATCCAGCGTCAATCCTCATATCTTCATAAATCATATAAGCCTTATTGAAGAGGTAGACTTGATTTCTTTTTTGATCCATATAAACATAATCCTTACCAAAATAAGTGACATCATCTGTCAGAAATTCTTTTTGCGGCTTGATAGAATCTACTTTTACAGTATCTCTACTAATCGTATTCGATTCAGTTATAATAGTCCCTAATGATACATTTACAGAATCTATTGCTCCTTTTGAAGGGAGGTCTACTTCATTTTTGGTGGGAATATCTTGCGAATACATAACACAACTGCATAGCAGGAACGAAGTGAGAATGATTGAAAAATATTGCCGTTGTGTTTGCAATGCTACGATATGATTATTTTGTAGATTTGGCTTAGTTTTTGAAATGTCAAAATTAAGCATATTTTTTGGGCTGAGTTTTTTAAAATCATTTTTTTAAATTTCAACGTCTAACTTACTATTTATTACCTATGAAAATGAAATTTACGCTATTACTAATTCTTTTAGTTTGTTTAGTTATTTCTACCTCCTTTATTGCTAATAATAATGATCCAATTAAGCCTTTTATTGTTGTACTTGATGCAGGTCATGGAGGAAAAGATCCTGGTAATCTTGGAAACGGATTTAAAGAGAAAGATATAGTTCTTGATGTAACCTTACAAATTGGGAGAATTCTTGAAAAAGAACCAGATTTTAAAATTCTTTATACTAGAACAACAGATGTTTTTATTGAATTAAAGGACAGAGCTCCAGTAGCAAATAGGGCAGATGCAGACGTTTTTGTTTCTATACATTGCAACTCACATAATTCTCAGGCTAATGGCGCTGAAACATTTGTTATGGGTCTTAGTAAAAGTAATCAAAATCTAAACACTGCAAAAAAAGAGAATGAAGTAATATTTTTAGAAGAAAATTACGAAGAAAAATATTCTGGATTTAATCCCAGTGCGCCGGAGTCTCTAATTGGTCTTACTTTAATGCAGGAAGAATACATGGATCAAAGCATTATGTTGGCCGGATTGGTGCAAAGTAATATTGTAAATAATCTAAAAAGGAACGACCGCAGTGTCAAACAAGATGTTTTTTGGGTGCTACATAGTTCTTATATGCCAAGTATATTGGTTGAACTAGGCTTTCTTACTCATAAATCAGAGGGAGTTTACGTAAATTCTGCGCAAGGTAGAAAGGAATTAGCTAGGGAAATCGCAAATGGAATTATAACCTATAAAAATAGCCTTCAACATTTAACTAATAATACGGAACCCCCTATCATTATTCAAAAAGATTTAGAAAAATCAGAAGAAATTACTGAAATAAATATATACCAAGGAATTACTTTTAAGGTACAATTAGCAGCAAGTAGTAAAAAATTGGACACCAAGCCCTTTAATTTTAAAGGATTAAAAGAAATAAGCAGAATCAAGGAGGACAATTTGTTTAAGTATTATTATGGTGAAACTTCTGATTATAATAAAATTAAATCGATGAAGTCCATGGCTGTGCAAAAAGGATATAGCTCATGTTTTATCGTTGCTTTTAAAAATGGCAAGAAACAAAAACTTGCGGATGTCTTGAAATCTGAAGATAATTAGATTAGATTTTTCTATATTTATTTCTAAATTTGTTCGAACCGTAAACAGGACCATTTGAGATTCTCGAGAGAAGTAAAAACAGGAATACTTGCCATTGGCACCATATTATTATTCATTTTCGGATATAGCTTTTTAAAAGGGACCAATCTCTTTCAAGATCGCAGAGTGTTTTACGTGAAATATAAAAATGTAGAAGGTCTTGCAAAATCTGCTCTTGTAACAATCAACGGACTTGATGTTGGAAAAGTAAGCGATATTGGTTTTGTAAATAATGCTGGCGGACTAGTAGTTAAATTCACAATTGAAAATGATTTCGTCTTTTCTCGCAATAGTGAGGTGCGTATCTATAGTAGTGGTTTAATAGGGGGCAAGTCTTTAGGGATTTTCCCCGAATATGATCCAGAAAATATTGCGGTATCTGGTGATACCTTAAGAGGTGCTGTTGAAGGAGGAATGCTTGATGCAGTGAGTAAAGCATTGGGCCCTTTAGAGAAAAAAGTTAATTCTACTTTGGCACTTGTTGACAGTTTATTGGTTGGCTTTACGGATATTTTAGATGGTGAAACGAGACGTGATCTTAAAAATGCAATTAAGAATTTGAATAGTACTTTGGTTTCTCTAAATGGAGCATCAAGTAAACTCAATACTCTTTTGGCAAACAATACTGAAAAATTGGATCATACCTTTACCAATTTAGATGAAATGTCTACAAATTTTTCGAAGTTTTCAGATTCACTTTCACAACTTGAAGTAGGTCGATTAGTTGCGAACTTGGAGAATGTAATACATCGATTTGATGTGATCGTTATAGGTTTAGAAAATGGAGATGGCACAGTTGGAAAATTATTAAAAGACGATCAACTCTACGAGAACTTAGAGGGTGCATCAAAACAATTAGAACAATTACTTCAAGATGTAAAATTAAATCCAAAACGCTACGTGAACATTTCAGTTTTTGGCAAGAAACAGTCAGAATATGTAACGCCCAATGACAGCATTCACTAAACCATGCAATTTATCCCAAATTTACTATTTTTAATAGCGCTAATAGCTGGTGTTGGATACTTTTTAATAAATATTCGAAAGGTAATACGCAATATTAAAATTGGGCATGAGGTTGATTCCTCTGATAATACGAAGGAAAGGTGGATTAATGTATTTCAAATCGCAATGGGACAGTCCAAAATGGTCGTTCGTCCGGTTGCTGGGGTACTACATATACTTGTTTATTTAGGTTTTATAGTCATCAATATTGAAGTTTTGGAAATAATTATTGATGGTCTTTTTGGTACTCATCGTATATTTTCTTCAGTTGGAATGATATACGATTTTCTAATTGCAACCTTTGAAATATTAGCACTTTTCGTTTTTCTTGGGGTCATTGCTTTCTGGTTGAGAAGGAATATTCGAAAAATAAAGCGTTTTTGGTCGCGAGAAATGACAAGCTGGCCAAAAAATGACGCTAACTTCATTCTTTATTTTGAAATGGTCTTGATGACTTTATTTCTAGTGATGAATGCTTCAGATCAACAATTACAATTAGTTGGATCTTTACATTATACTGAAGCTGGAATGTTTCCGATTAGTGGCTATTTAAGTCCATTTTTCGCAAATTATTCTGAAACAACTCTAATCATCATTGAGCGCACGGCTTGGTGGTTGCATATACTTGGGATATTAGTATTTCTCAATTATTTATATTTTTCAAAGCATCTTCATATTATACTTGCATTTCCTAATGTATATTTTGGTAAAATTTCTGCTAAAGGAAAATTTAAAAATAACGCAGCCGTTACGAAGGAAGTTCAAATTATGATGGATCCAGCTGCAGATCCATATGCAACACCAATAGATGGTTCGGATATACCATTAAAATTTGGTGCAAGTGATGTCATGGATTTGAGTCGAATTCAACTTTTGAACGCTTATACATGTACAGAATGTGGGCGTTGCACAAGTGAATGCCCAGCAAATCAAACGGGTAAAAAGCTATCTCCTCGAAAAATAATGATGGATACTAGAGATCGTTTGGAAGAAGTTGGCCGAAATATCGATCTAAATGGCAAGTTTAAAGAAGATGGAAAACAACTTTTGGGGGATTATATTTCCATAGAAGAATTATGGGCATGTACTACATGTAATGCATGTGTAGAGGCTTGTCCAGTGAGTATCGATCCATTGTCAATTATTATGGAGATGAGACAATATCTGGTTATGGAACAATCAGCAGCACCAAATGAATTAAATATGACCATGAACAATATTGAAAATAATGGGGCGCCATGGCCTTTTAATCAAATGGATAGACTAAACTGGAAAAGCGAAGCTTGATAAGAAAATAATTAAAATGAATAAACTTTTAAAAAATAAGATTGAAAAGGGTGAGCATGTAAGTCCTGTGTTACCAAAAGATGTTAAGAATTATTTAATTGATATAGACGGCACCATAACAGACGATATTCCAAACGAGGAACCTGAACGAATGGCTACATGTCTGCCTTTTCCTGATGCCTTACATACACTAAATAAGTGGTATGATGAAGGTCATGTCATTTGTTTTTTTACCTCTCGCACTGAGGCTCATCGTGAGATTACTGAAGCCTGGCTGAAGGAACATGGTTTTAAATATCATTCTATGCTAATGGGAAAACCTAGAGGAGGAAATTATCATTGGATCGATAATCATTTAGTAAAAGCAACTAGATACAAAGGTAAGTTTACAGATATGATAGAAAAGAAGGTAACTATTGAAGTATTTAAGGATTAATAACACTGGCTAATGAGCAATAATATGAAAGTACCAACTATGACCGAATATATGGCTCAAGGAAAACAGCCAGAGATATTGTTTTGGGTTGGTTGCGCCGGTAGTTTTGATGATCGCGCAAAAAAAATAACCAAGGCCTTTGTTAAGTTACTTAATAATGCAAATATTGACTTTGCAGTTTTGGGGACTGAAGAGAGTTGTACTGGTGATCCTGCTAAGCGAGCTGGAAATGAATTTCTATTTCAGATGCAAGCCATGGGAAATATAGAGGTTTTGAATGCATATGAAGTTAAAAAAATAGTGACTGCCTGTCCACATTGTTTTAATACACTTAAAAATGAATACCCTGAATTGGGTGGTTCTTATGAAGTAATGCATCATACACAATTTCTAAAATCCTTGTTAGACGATGGGCGATTGAAAATTGAAGGAGGTAAATTCAAAGGAAAAAAAATAACATTTCATGATCCTTGTTACTTAGGCAGAGCTAATGGGGAATACGAAGCGCCGAGGGAATTACTTAAGAAGTTGGAGGTAGAGTTAATTGAAATGAAACGTTGTAAAACACGGGGATTATGTTGTGGGGCAGGAGGGGCGCAAATGTTTAAAGAATCAGAAGCTGGATTAAAAGATATTAATATTGAGCGTACCGAGGAAGCAATAAATACAAAAGCGGAAATTATAGCTTCCGCTTGTCCGTTTTGTAATACTATGATGACTGATGGAGTAAAAGGAGTAGAAAAAGGGAGTAATGTCCTGGTCATGGATATTGCTGAAATGATAATTAATGCTGAGGAACTATAAATATGTTAACTGATTTTAAAAAATTACCAAATGATTCTCGAATCTGGATTTATCAATCCAATCGAAAATTCACGGATGCAGAAGTTGAGATTATAATTTCGGAGACCAAAATTTTTCTGGAACAGTGGACTGCACATGGTGCTGATTTAGAAGCTGGTTTTGAAGTGAGATATAATCGATTCTTAGTATTAGGCCTTAATCAATCAAATGCGTCAGCTTCGGGCTGTAGTATCGATGCTTCTGTTCGATTTATTCAGACGCTAGAAAAAGAGTTTGCAGTCGATCTACTGGATAAAATGAATGTAACATTTTATAATGGAGAATTTATAGCACATAAATCTTTAATTGATTTTAGAAAAATGGCCAAGGCACGTTCTGTATCGCCAAATACAATTGTTTTCAATAATTTAGTGAATACTAAATTGGAATATTTGGAAGACTGGGAAGTGGCTGCAAAAGATAGCTGGCATAATAGATTTTTAGCATAGTTCTTGTGACGCTCGGTATATGAAAAACATTGCTATTTATATCATTTTACTAGTTACAGTTCCAATTTTTTCCCAACAAATCAATCCATTATTAGTCCAAGATGATTTAGAAAATCAACTGAAGTGGGTAGATAGTTTATATGGTAATATGTCTCTTCAGGAAAAAATTGGGCAATTGTTTATGGTAGATGTTTTTTCGAGTGATTCTATCTCTAAAACAGATAAAATAAAAGAGCTTATTAATAATCAATACATTGGTGGAATTATTTTTTCTAAAGGAGGACCGCTTCGGCAAATAAAGCTAAACAACGAATTTCAAGAGCTTTCGAAAATTCCATTACTTATGGCAATGGATGCAGAATGGGGATTAGCGATGCGATTAGACTCAACATTTGCTTACCCATGGAATATGACATTAGGTGCTATTTCTGATAATAAAATTATTGAAAAAATTGGAAAAAGAATTGGCGAGCAAACAAAAAGGATCGGAATGCATATTAATTTTGCTCCAGTTGTTGATATTAATACGAATCCAGGGAATCCGATAATTGGGAATCGATCTTTTGGAGAAGATAGAGAAAATGTTACCGAAAAATCTTTGGCGTTCATGAAGGGACTTCAAAGTGCAGGAGTTTTGGCTAATGCGAAACATTTTCCAGGACATGGTGATACGGATCAGGATTCTCATAAAACTTTGCCGACAATTAATTTTTCTAAAGAACGAATTGATAGTATTGAACTCTATCCTTATAAACGATTAATAAAAGAAGGTTTAAGTAGTGTTATGGTGGCACATTTGAATGTTCCAGCTTTAGAGGAGAATTTGGAATTACCTTCATCTTTATCTAAAACAATAGTTACCGATTTACTCTTGGGTCAATTAGGGTATAATGGATTGGTTTTTACAGATGCTTTAAATATGAAGGGAGTCTCAAGTTTGGAGCAACCAGGAGAAATAGAATTAGCTGCATTTTTAGCGGGAAATGATATTCTTTTAATTTCAAAGGACATCCCCAAGGCCCACGAATTGTTAGTAGATGCTTATCGTAATAATATTATTTCGGAAGAACGTCTTTATCAATCTGTAAAGAAAATATTGTTGGCAAAATACAAGGTTGGTCTTCAATCGTATATGCCTATTGAATCGGAAAATATTATTGAAGATATTAATATGCCTGAAGATAAGGTTCTTTATGAAGAGGCTATAGAGAATGCACTAACCATTTTAAAAAATAATCAAAATATTCTTCCTCTTAAGGATTTTCAAAATAACAAATATGCTTACGTGAATTTTGGAGATGATAATGGTCAAGATTTTTATAATCAATTGCAAAAATACACAAAAGTTGATTGGATTAGAGAAGGCAGTCTTGATGATTATGTTCAGAAATTGAAGGAATATAATTACGTGATTATTGGCTTTCATAAATCGAACGATACGCCTTGGAAAGATTTCAAATTTACAGAGAAAGAACTTGTATGGATTTATGAAATTGCAAGAACAAATAAGGTAATTCTTGATGTGTTTGCACGTCCATATGCTTTATTGGATATAAAAACTACAACTAATTTTGAAGGAATTGTACTTTCTTATCAAAATAGTAAAGTGGCTCAAGAACTATCTGCCCAGCTAATTTTTGGTGCACGGGGAGCTCATGGTAAGCTGCCCGTAACATTGGAGCCAGAATTTTCAATTAACACTGGATTAGAAACACAACCAATAAATAGATTGCAGTATGGTACTCCAGAGAGTGTAGGGATGAATAGTGCAAAATTATTGAAAATAGATTCTTTAGTGAATTTGGGTATTTCAGGTGGTATGATGCCCGGTGCTCAAATATTGGTGGCAAGAAAAGGGAAGGTTATCTACGAAAAAAGCTTTGGTTTTCATACTCAGAATCAACTAAAACCAGTAAAGTATGATGATATTTATGATCTTGCATCCTTAACTAAAATTATTGCAACAACCCCTATTTTAATGGGTCTCTTCGATAAGAATGTCCTTAAAATGGACACGAAGTTATCTGAGATGCTTCCTGAATATAAAAATTCAAATAAAGCGAATATAACCTTAAAAGAGATGTTGTCCCACTATGCGAGATTAGAAGCATGGATACCATTTTATAAAGAAACTATGGATGGTCAAACCAAACTACCTTCCAAAAAATATTATTCAAAGACATTATCCGATAATTTTACAATTAAAGTAGCGGAAGATTTATATATGCGAGAAGACTTTAAAGATAGCATATATGAACAAATAAGAAATAGTAAACTTTTAAAGAAGTTAAGTTATAAATATAGCGATCTACCATACTATATTTTAAAAAAGTACCTTGAAGAATATTATGATACTCCTTTAGAAACCATAGTTCAAGAAAAGTTGTATGAATCAATAGGTGCTAATAATACAACTTACCTGCCTTTAGAAAAATTTTCTAAAGAAATTATAGTACCTACGGAAGAAGATTCAACGTTTCGAATGCAAACAATTCAAGGCTATGTACACGATCAAGGTGCAGCTATGTTGGGGGGGGTTAGCGGCCATGCTGGCTTATTTAGTAATGCCAATGATGTTGCGAAAATTATGCAACTATATCTGTGGAATGGCTTTTATGGAGGAAGACGATATTTTAATCCAGAAACAATGCAAGCCTTTAATACCTGCTATTATTGTGATAAAAATGTAAGGAGAGGTATTGGCTTCGACAAACCTCAGCTTGGTGATGTAGGACCAACTTGTGGTTGCGTATCTTTGACTAGTTTTGGACATAGTGGATTTACTGGAACATTTACTTGGGCCGACCCTGAACAAGAAATAATTTATGTGTTCTTATCAAATAGAACCTATCCGGATGTGGATAATAGAAAGATGATTAGTGGTAATTTACGAAGCGATATCCAAGGAGTAATTTATGAGGCAATCGATAAATAATATGAGATTTTAATTATGAAAATAGGCATAGTTTGTTATCCAACTTTTGGAGGTAGTGGTGTTGTTGCAACTGAATTGGGAATTGCTCTAGCAGAAAGAGGTCATGAGGTGCATTTTATCACTTACAAACAACCAGTTCGCTTAGAGCTTATATCGCATAATGTTCATTTTCATGAAGTCTCGGTCCCAGATTACCCTCTGTTTCATTATCAGCCTTATGAATTGGCTCTGTCTAGTAAATTGGTAGATATGGTGAAATTACATAGAATTGAAGTTCTTCATGTACATTACGCTATTCCACATGCCTATGCAGGCTATATGGCCAAGAAAATGTTGGAAGAAGAGAATATTTTTATACCAATGGTTACTACACTTCATGGGACAGATATTACTTTGGTTGGAAGTCATCCCTTTTATAAAACTGCGGTTACATTCAGTATAAATAATAGTGATGTGGTGACTTCTGTCTCACAAAGTCTCAAAGATGATACTCTCCGTCTATTTGATGTGAAAAAAGAAATTTATGTAGTCCCGAATTTTATCAATATAAAGGGGCATGAGAATCCGTATACTGACTGTCAACGGGATTTAATGGCGAAAAGGGAAGAACGTATTATTACACATATTAGTAATTTTAGACCAGTAAAGAGAATAACTGATGTAATTGAAATCTTTTATTTAATTCAAAAAAACATACCTGCAAAATTACTGATGGTGGGTGAAGGGCCAGAGAAAGAAAAGGCAGAAGCTCTATGCCGGTCAAAAGGAATTGAAGAAAAAGTACTTTTCGTTGGGAACAGCAATGAAATAGATAAAATTTTATGTTTTAGTGATTTGTTTTTATTGCCATCAGAAAGTGAAAGCTTTGGTTTGGCAGCACTGGAGGCAATGGCGTGCGGCGTTCCTGTAATATCTAGTAACACTGGAGGTTTGCCAGAAGTAAATATACATGGAATTAGCGGGTTTTTAAGTGATGTTGGTAATGTCGAAGAGATGGCGAAGAATGCTTTAACTATACTTGTTAATTTGGATGTACTTTCAAAATATAAAGCCCAAGCAAAAGAAATAGCACTTAAGTTTGACACTGAAAATATAGTTCCCTTGTACGAAGCTGTGTATGAAAAAGCACTGAAGTCAATTTCTTTATAGAAATATTCACCTATTCTCTCATCTAAGTACAACTAGTTTGTTCTTCGATCTAATGCTTTTAGTTTTTACATCATCTTTTCTATAAGAAATTCAATGCATTTCATACTTTTACTATTCAACTATGAAAGCAGCACTTACCAATTTTAAGGACCAATTCGATGGCGAAATATATTTTGATACGTTATATAAATCTATATACGCGACCGATGCATCGGTATATAGAGAATTGCCGCTGGCCGTTGCTTTTCCAAAGTCTCCAAAAGCCTTACAACAATTAATTGTATTTGCCACCAAACATAATACGTCTTTAATTCCCCGAACTGCTGGAACCTCATTAGCAGGTCAATGTGTTGGTGATGGCATCGTAGTCGATGTTTCGAAATATCTTAGCAATATACTTTCTATAGATGAGGTAAATCGAACAATAACTGTGCAACCAGGGGTTATCAGAGATCATCTTAATGACTATCTTAAATCATTTGGCCTTTTTTTCGGTCCAAACACCTCAACTTCAAATAGGTGCATGATTGGCGGAATGGTAGGGAATAATTCGAGTGGCACTACCTCCATACAATACGGTGTTACTCGAGATAAAGTTCTCAAGTTAAAAACAATTTTATCAGATGGTACGGAAGTAGTTTTTGAATCAATTTCTAGGGAAGAATTTTTAAAGAAGGCCGAGTTAGATTCTCTTGAAGGCAACATCTATAAAACTTTATATGTAGAATTGTCGTCTAGTGATGTTCAACGGGAGATTAAAGAACAATTTCCTAAACCTGAAATTCATCGAAGAAATACCGGATATGCTCTTGATTCTTTAATAAATACCTCGGTTTTTACTGCTTCTGAGAAGGAGATTAATATTTGCAGTCTACTATGTGGAAGTGAAGGAACTCTTGCTTTTACAACTGAAATCACATTGCAGTTGGATCCTTTACCGCCGAAATACAATGCTATGGTGGTCCCACATTATCACTCATTAGAGAGATGTCTCAATGATGTAGTCAATGCCATGCAACATTCTTTACATGCTTGTGAAATGATGGATAATGTGATTTTAGATTGCACAAAAAAGAATAAAAAATACGAGCCTTATAGATTTTTTGTGGATGGGGATCCTAAAGCATTGCTTTTATTAGAAATAAGGTCGGAAAGTGAAGATGATCTAGATAAACAAATCACGACTTTGTTAGAAGCTTTGAAATTATCGGGTTTAAATTATTGTGCCCCTGTGTTAAGAAATGATTCAGTTGAAATGGCTGTAGAATTGCGAAAAGCTGGATTGGGATTACTTGGTAATATGGTAGGAGACAGAAAGGCTGTAGCCTGCATAGAAGATACCGCTGTCGCTTTAGAAGATTTACCGGAATATATTGGCGAATTTACCGAATTGATGAGGAAATATAGTCAGGAAGCCGTTTACTATGCTCATGCTGGTGCAGGAGAATTACATTTAAGGCCAATTCTAAACTTAAAAAATAATGAAGGCATCTCGTATTTTCGAAGCATAACAACCGATGTGTCTAAATTAGTTAAGAAATACAAGGGTTCATTTTCAGGGGAACATGGAGATGGAAGGGTTCGTTCTGAATTTATCCAATTTTTAATAGGGGATAAGAACTACGAACTTTTAAAGCGTATTAAAGCAACCTTTGATCCTCAGAACATTTTCAATCCAGGAAAAATCATCAATGCCAGCAAAATGGATGAATCTTTACGATATGAGATTGATCGAGAAGAGCCTATAATTGAAACTATATTGAGCTTTAAAGATTCGGGTGGAATTTTGCGATTAGCCGAAAAATGTAACGGTAGCGGGGATTGTCGTAAATCGGCTGATGCAAGTGGAGCCATGTGTCCAAGTTATCATGCAACCAAAAATGAGAAAGATACAACTCGAGCCAGAGCAAATGTTCTTCGGGAAGTGTTAACTAACAATGATGCAGTTAATAAATTTAATTCGGAAGAATTAAAAGAAGTTTTTGATTTGTGTTTGAGTTGTAAAGCTTGTTCTAATGAATGTCCTAGTAACGTTGATATTGCTACTTCAAGAGCAGAGTTTTTATATCAATATAACAAAGAAAATGGGGTTTCATTTTCAAATCGACTCTTTGCTAAAAGTAGTAAACATTCTAAAATTGCCTCTAAGTTTCCTACATTTTTCAATGCATTATTTAGGAACTCATTTACTTCTGGGATTATTAAAAATATAAGTGGAATTGCAGCAGAAAGAACCATTCCAAAAATTTCAACTAAAAGTTTCAGTCAACTACATCAATATAATGTAAATCAGATAGATAAAAAAATAATTAGCGAATCAATAAATCAAAAAAATATTGTTTTGTTCGTTGATGAATTTAGTAATTATTTGGACGCGTCTATTGCTAAAGACGCATACGATTTACTCCATGTATTAGGTTATAATATTACTGTAGTAGATACCTTGGATAGCGCTAGAGCTTTAATTTCAAAAGGTTTTTTGGAAGAGGCTAAAATACAAATCAATAAAAATATTGACTTTTTGAAAAGTATAGTTTCAACTGACACTCCGCTACTTGGCATTGAACCTTCCGCGATTCTTGGATTTAAAGATGAATTCTTACGTCTAGCGGATGACCTAGTTTCAGCAGAATATATTGCTAAAAATACTTTCTTAATAGAGGAATTCTTAGCTTCCGAAGTGTATATTGGAAATATTAAAGCTACCTCATTCACTTCCAGAGCCCAAAACATAAAGATACATATACATTGTCATCAAAAAGCTTTAAGTAATCAGAAAGTGACTTTTGATATTCTTAATTTACCCGTTAACTATACGCCAACGATTATTACATCTGGCTGTTGTGGAATGGCAGGAAGTTTTGGATATGAAAAGAGACATTATCAAATAAGTAAGCAAATTGGGGAACTAAAGCTCTTTCCGGCAATACGCAAATCATCTAATGAAGTTCTCATTGCTGCTAATGGTACAAGTTGCAGGCATCAAATTAAGGATGGAACAGAGCGAGTTGCACTTCATCCTGTTACTATTTTAAGGAATGCATTATTATTTTATAGTGGTGAAGAATAATTTTTAATATTGATACGTAAGATTTACATTTGTTAAAAACCAGATTATGGCAGGCAATTCCTTCGGAAATATTTTCACACTTACCACTTTTGGGGAATCGCATGGAGAAGCTATAGGTGGTATTATAGATGGGTGTCCTGCTGGATTGTCTATAAATTTTGAAGCTATTGAGAATGAAATGAATCGGCGGAAACCAGGACAATCTACAATTGTAACACAAAGAAAAGAATCAGATAAGATCAAGTTTCTATCTGGCATATTTGAGGGATTAACGACAGGAACTCCAATTGGTTTTATAATAGAAAACAAAGATCACAAATCAAACGATTATTCGCATTTGAAGGATGCTTTTCGACCTTCTCACGCCGATTATACATATAGCAAAAAGTATGGTGTTCGTGATTATAGGGGGGGTGGACGATCATCGGCTCGGGAGACAGCTTGTAGAGTAGCAGCCGGGGCGATTGCAAAACAACTTTTAGGAGGAATGAAAATTACCGCTTATGTTTCAGGAGTTGGAGAGATAATGCTTCAGAAAAATTATTCAGAATTAGATTTTTCAGAAATTGAAAAAAATCCAGTTCGCTGTCCAGACAAGGCAATAGCCAATCAAATGGCTGCTTATATCAAAAAAATTAAAAAACAGGGAGATACCATTGGAGGTATAGTAACCTGTGTAATCCAAAGTGTACCTGTTGGTTTTGGGGAACCGGTATTTGATAAATTACACGCGCAATTAGGTAAAGCAATGCTTTCCATTAATGCTGTTAAGGGATTCGAATTTGGCAGCGGCTTTGCTGGCACCAGATTAAAGGGAAGCGAGCATAATGATATTTTTAACGCAGATGGCAGTACAAAAACTAATCATAGTGGTGGTATCCAAGGCGGTATTAGTAATGGTGGCGATATCTATTTTAATGTTGCTTTCAAGCCGGTAGCTACTATAATGAAGCTTCAAGAAACAGTCGATTCAGACGGCAATTTAGTTGATATATTGGGTAAAGGAAGGCATGACCCATGTGTAGTGCCAAGAGCAGTTCCTATTGTTGAAGCTATGGCAGCTTTGGTAATGGCCGATTTTTGGTTACTTAATAAATGCAGTAAACTCTAAAAGATAAACTTTATCTTTCTCATTTTAGTATAAAATAAGATTCTTGTTATGAAAAAACTAGCGCTTCATTGGAAAATATTAATAGGAATGATCCTTGGGGTAGTTTTTGCTCTGATTATGACTAAGTTTAGTTGGGGTCCTAGTTTAATTGCTGACTGGATTAAACCTTTTGGTACTATCTTCATAAATGCTTTAAAACTTATTGCTATACCCTTAATTTTAGCTGCTCTAATTAAAGGAATTTCTGATTTAAAGGACATTTCGAGGCTTTCAAAGATTGGGATTCGAACTATTATAACATACATTATAACAACTGTTTTAGCCGTGTCAATTGGGCTAACCATTGTAAGTATTATTAAACCCGGAGCCAGTATTAATGAAAATACTAGGAATGAATTGGTAGATGCTTATGGGGGTGAAGCTGAAATGAAACGGCAAGATGCTGAAAAACAGAAAAGTGCTGGGCCTTTGCAAGCATTGGTGGATTTGGTTCCTGAAAACATTTTTGAGGCAGCATCTAGTAATAGAAACATGCTTCAGGTAATTTTCTTTGCAATTTTTTTCGGAGTAGGCTTAATTTTAATTCCGGAGGATAAAAGTAAAACCATAAAAGATTTTTTCGATGGATTAAATGACGTCATCTTAAAAATGGTCGATTTAATAATGCTTGCGGCACCATATGGTGTATTTGCTTTGTTGGCAGCTTTAGTGGTAGAAGCACCAAGTGCTGATTTATTTGCGGCTTTGGGAATGTATGCACTCTGTGTTGTTCTTGGTTTACTCATTATGATTGGCGTTTATATTTTATTAATTAAATTATTTACAAAGAAGTCACCCCGCTTTTTCTTAAATGGTATTGCCCCTGCACAATTATTGGCTTTTTCAACAAGTTCTAGCGCAGCAACTCTTCCGGTTACTATGGAAAGAGTGACTGAACATTTAGGTGTTGATGAAGAAGTATCAAGTTTTGTATTGCCTATTGGAGCCACTATAAATATGGATGGAACTAGTTTATACCAAGCAGTTGCTGCAGTCTTTATAGCTCAAGCTTTCGGTATGGATTTATCTTTTGGGACCCAATTAGGAATAATTGCAACGGCAACTTTAGCCTCTATTGGATCTGCAGCAGTCCCTGGAGCAGGGATGGTAATGTTAGTTGGAGTATTAGGCTATGCTGGAATTCCTGAAGCTGGACTTGCCCTCATTTTTGCTGTAGATCGACCTTTAGATATGTGTAGAACAGTTGTAAATGTTACTGGAGATGCTACCGTCGCTATGTTAGTCGCCAAAGCTCATGGAAAGTTAGGCGAACCACAAATTAATGACTGGGATGATAATTATAAACCTGGCAACTAATTTTTAATGCATTTATTTAAAATTATCAGATGTTTTTTGTAATTTAGATTTCTTCATCATCTCTCCGCTATTAAAAACTATAGCGATGATTAAAATTTTCTATCTTCTTTTTTTAAGTGTTTTTTGTTTTAACGTTTCCGCCCAAGTAGGTATTGGTACAACAAATCCTAGTCAAGCTTCCATGCTTGAAGTAAGTAGTTCAGTTAACAACGGGTCAAGGTTCGGAGGTTTGATGCCACCCAGAGTTACCTCTCAAATTGAGCGAGATTTAATTAGTACAACTTCCACGGATATTGGTTTATTGGTTTACGTCCAAAGTACAGGGACTTTTGAGATTTGGAATGGTATTTTTTGGGAAACTATTTATACATTATCAACTCAAGTTACAATCCTTGCAGAACAAGATTTTGACACTAATATCAATTGGAATTACTCCCTAACCCCAATTAACTATAATATTACCAATGATATATGGGACATTACAACAACATTGGGAGGAGGAACATCCGCAATTGACAATGTATTTGGATTCTTTCTTGGTTGTAGAGATCTCAATAATCCTAACGGTGGTGGCAATTTCTTTCATGAAATTGCTTTCGAAAATGTCGATATTACAAATGTTGTAAATGCCAGAATTGCATTTGATTACGACATATTCGAATTTGATGCCAATGACGATGTGCAATATGAAGTATTCTACGATGATATAAGCCAAGGAATAATAACATTTGTAAATGGAGTAGGGGATTTGACATTGGAAGGGACGGAGATTATCCCAATACCCAATAGCGTATCAAATGTTCGGATTACCCTAGGAATTATTCAAAATGGGGATGGTGATTTTGCTGGGTTTGACAATTTCAAAGTCTACGGAGACTAATGAGTTGCTTCCTAAACACTAATCCATTAAAACCTATTATATTTTTTAGAATATAATTAGAACTGGATTAGCCTTGCTTTTTAATTTCAACTACATGAGGGTAAGGTATTTCTATACCAGCCTCATCTAAAGCTTCTTTAGTTAATTCTAATGTTGCAAAATACACATCCCAATAATCTTCAAATTTGGTTGTTGCTCGTACCGCAAAATCAATGGAACTTTCCCCTAAAGCACTCACGTCAACTGACGGTGCCGGATCTTTCAAAACTTTCTCTTGAGAAGTAAGGACGTTCATCAAAACCTCCTTGACTTTTTTAATATTGGAATCGTATGAAACACCAATTGTATGAATTACTTTACGAATTCCTTGATCACTATAATTTGTGATGTTTCCATTCGATAATGATCCATTGGGAATGATAATGAGCTGATGTTGTACCGATAAAATTTTTGTAGTGAAAATCTGTATTTCTTTTACAGTCCCCGATTCGCCTTGAGCTTGAATGTAGTCACCAACTTTGAAGGGCTTAAATAGCATAATTAGCACACCTCCAGCAAAATTTGAGAGTGACCCTTGCAAAGCTAAGCCTACCGCCAACCCAGCTGCACCAAGCACAGCAATAAAGGAAGTAGACTCTATTCCAATTTGGCCAAGTACTGCAATAAAAAGCATCACTTTTAACGCCCAACCTGCTAAATTGGTTAGAAATTTGGATAGGGTTTCATCCATTTCTCTTTTCACGGTCATTTTCTTAACACCTCTAATAAATAATTTAATCATCCATAATCCAATAATTAGCAGCAATAATGCACCTAATAATTGAGGACCATAATTAAATAATAAGGTTTTAAGCTTATCAATGTTGGTTATCGTTGTTTCCATTTCTTTTTTTATGAATGCCAAATTTATTAAACATTGCTTAGAATCTAAGGTCAAAGATGATTTTTATTAAGGAAATTTCGTTAATTGAAATGACATATTAAAAACTACAAAAATTTATGCATCAATTCCTTAGCAGGAATCATACAACTATCTCTTTTGCCAAACCATCTATAGCGATTTTTCGCAATAAAGTCATATACCCAGTTCCGAAGAGATTTTGGAAGCACGATAAACATATAGAATAAGGGATATGCTCCAGAAAGAAACTTAGATATTCTTAAAACTGCAGAAGATTTAGTGTAAAATTTGTCATCATCTAAAAGAATAATTGAATCGATTTCACTGATATCAATAGTATATTTCTTAGCCATTAATTGTCCAAATTCACTTTGTAAAGAAGCAAACTGAAATACATTATTGTTGTCTCGCTTAATTACAAAAAGAACTGAGCTATTACACAGATTGCATACTCCATCAAATAGGATTATTTTATGTTTTTCACTATTCATTTCATCATAAGATTTATACCCTTTCTAACTCAACCAGACTCACATTAGTAGTGAACATTCCATAGTTTACAACTGCCTTGTTTTTCTCTATTATATCAATAGTCCCAATGGCCTTTCCATCAATCATTCGCACGCGATCCCCTATTTTTAAAAGAGATATTGGGCTGACTATGGCAATCTTTTTGGATTCTATTTTTTCCTTTTTTTTCCGTTCCCGGATAATTTCCACCTTTTTTTCTACTTCTTTCAGAATCTCCTTTTCCTTTTCTTTTACAATCTTTTTAACTTTAGGAGCTAGTTGTTTTCGCTTACTATTTTCCAACATTACCATTTTCATCAGCTCATCCAATAATTGTTTTTTTTGGTTGTTATTGAAATATTTCTCCGAAAGATTATCAAATTTTTTGCCTAAACTAATGTGCTTTTGATTTGCATCATAAAGTTCTTGAAAACGCTCTAATTTTTCTTTTACTTTAGTGTTCACTTCTTCAAATAGCTTGCTTTCTTCACGTACTTTCTTTTCAGTAGAGGCCAATGATTCTGTTGTTTTCCTTAGCTTTGAGCGTTCTATTTGTAGATTCGCTATTGTTTTATCAAATCTGATTTTACCACCTTCAATTTTCTTTTTCGATCTATTTATCAAACTAAAAGGAATGCCATTCTTTTGAGCTACCTCAAAGGTGAATGAACTCCCTGCTTCTCCCAAGTGTAATTTGTAAAGCGGTTCTAATGAAGAACTATCAAACTGCATATTAGCGTTTACAAGATGTGGTAATTCGTTGGCGAGTAATTTTAAATTAGTGTAATGAGTGGTAATAATACCAAATGCCTCTCTTTCGTAAAAAACCTCCAGAAATGTTTCAGCTAAGGCTCCTCCAAGCTCTGGATCACTTCCTGTCCCGAATTCATCAATTAAGAAGAGAGTATTTTTATTGCACTTCTTCAAAAAGTGATTCATCATTTTTAATCGATAACTATAGGTGCTTAAATGATTTTCAATAGACTGATTGTCCCCAATATCTGTTAATATCCGATTAAAAAAACACAATTCACTATTAGGGTCAACAGGTATTAACATACCACTTTGCAGCATTATTTGGACTAATCCAACTGTTTTGAGGGTAATACTTTTACCGCCGGCATTTGGACCCGAGATTACTATAATACGACCATTAGGTTCCAAAGAGATACTTTGAGGAAAGGTCCTTGCTTTTCTTTTTTTATTTGCAATTAAAAGAAGGGGATGGTAAGCATTTTTAAGATTAAGTCTTTTTTTCTCAGTTAATAAGGGTAAGCTACCAGAAATAAGCACAGCATATTTTGCTTTGGCGTATAAGATATCTATGGCCACCAAATATTCTTGATAGATAGAGATAACTTCCTTGTAAGGACGAATATATTCGGTTAAACTTTTTAGAATTCGTTTTATTTCTTCTTGTTCCTCGTAAATTAAATTACTAAGTTCATTTGTAAACTCTAGTGATTCCTGGGGTTCAATATAAACTATACTACCTGTTTTTGAATTCCCCAAAACGGCGCCGCGAATTTTTTTTCGATGCATGGCCTTTACCGCCAATACCCTTCGATTATCTACAATGGATTCTCTAATATCATCCAAATAATCCGCTTGTGAATATCGACTCAATGCTTTTGAAAAAGAAGAGTTGATCTGACCTTTAACCACATTTAAACGGCGTCTAATAGTCGAAAGTTGATCTGAAGCTTCGTTTTTCACTTCCCCATATTTATCAAGTATCTTAACTATTGCATTAGAAATCATGGGGACATAACTGACTTCATCCGAAAACAAACTAAGGTGAACATAAAATTCGTTGAACTTTTTGAAGAAATTAAGCAAAGTTTTAGTTGTTTCCGAAATGGAAAGAATTCTTCTAAATCCAGAAATTTCTATGGTACTATTGGAAATATCAAGCAATATTAATTCTTTGAAAATTGGATCAAAACCATGATTTGGAATTTTATTTTCTCCATCCAGTGATATAGAAAATTCTTTTACACGATTGAGTTCTGGAAAAATTTCTTCTGATAGGGTAAAAGGAACAATAGAGAGCACTCTTTCCTTTCCAGGTTGTGTAATACAAAATAAAGAAATCTGTTGCAATACAGCATGGAACTCTAGGTCTTCTAATGTTTTTTTATCGATACGAATCATTCCCTTTTAATCTTGTAATTTTACACAAAAGTACTAATAATGGAATTAAATATTGAGCCTAGTTGGAAGTCTGCTTTAAAGGGGGAATTTGATAAAGATTATTATAAAAAGCTAATCAAATTTATACAAAAAGAATATGCTGAAAAGGTATGCTGCCCTCCAGAAAATCAAATTTTTGAAGCCTTTAAGTATACACCGTTTGATTCAGTTAAGGTAGTTATCCTAGGACAGGATCCGTATCATAATGCAGGCGAAGCTAATGGGTTGGCATTTTCTGTAAATAACGGAATGAATATACCCCCTTCACTTCGAAATATTTTTAAAGAGTTATATGCAGATATAGGAAAAATTCAACCGACGTCAGGTAGCCTTGAACATTGGGCAAAGCAAGGTGTTTTATTACTTAATTCTACGTTAACAGTTGGTTTGAATAACCCTGGTAGTCATCAGAAAAAAGGGTGGGAAGTATTTACCGACGTTGCTATTTCGAAACTATCGGAAAATAGAAAAGACCTTGTATTTTTATTATGGGGAGCTTATGCGAAAAAAAAAGGATCTAAAATTGACAAAAAAAAACATTTAGTACTCACGAGCGGGCATCCCTCACCTATGAGTGCCATAAATGGACATTGGTTTGGAAATAACCATTTTAGTCTCGCTAATAAATATTTGAAAGAGTTAAATAAGGAATTAATTCTTTGGTAGTAATTGAAAAAAAATAAAAAGGGGCTAGGAGTTGTTTTTTAATTATCGTCGGATATTTCAGACTCTGTAGCATCATTACAACTAAACTCTAATAAAAGAAAGTTTGTGACAAGTAAGGCCCCTAAAATGATTAAAAAAATGGTCATTGTACTTACAGTTTATTAAACTATAGATACAAGGATTTGTAAAGGGTTGCGTAGGTGGATAAAAAATCTAAAATTTATGCAACAATTTATTGTGCTTCAATCTAGATTTTATTAAGTCAAGTTTAAAGAGTTGATCTTGTATGTTATCTAATTCCTTTTCGGTTAATTGATCTTGACTCCATTCAGTTAAGGTCATCCACTCATTAACATCTTCAAGATTCAATCCGTATCTTTCAGCAATCATGACATCAATTGAGGGAATCTTTTTGAAGCCAGTTGTTACATCATTAATAATATCTAGTATTTTCTTTATACTCAAAGAATTTTCATCTAATACTTCTCTGCGAACAGCTAAGACAAAACATGGCCAGGGGGTCGGGCATTCACCAAGAATGCGAAAGGTTTTATTATCAACGTAAGGTTTAGTCATAAATCTTTCCCACATAAAATAATCACCCTCTCCTTTAGGTAAATTTTCTATTGCTCCATCAAGGTTTTTAATAACTTTGAATTGTAAATCTCGATCCATGTTCCAGTTGTTATTTTCAGCATTTACATAAGTCATTAAATGAGAGCCAGAACCAAATCTACTAATTGCCGCTTGAGTACCCTTTAGATCATTAATATTTTTAAATGATGAGTTGTTAGCAACATGAATTCCCCAAATAAGTGGTGATTTTACAAAGACCTGTACAATTTTGCAATCATTTCCGTTTATAATATCACGTACTATTCCTTCAGTAAGAATCACGGCCATATCAATCTCTTTTTCTCTCAAAGCTTTACACATTTGACCAGTGCCGCCTGGATAATCTTTCCAACGAAGATTAATTCCTTGGGCTATATATTTCTTATCTCTAAGGGTAAGATACCAAGGTAAATTAAAGTGTTCTGGTACTCCACCAATTTGAAATTTTTCCATTTGTATCAGGTTCTAATTTCCTATCCTTTCTAATACATAATTGATAAGTTCATTAATCACCAGTTGTGGCTTGTCGCTATAAGTACCATTGGCTCGATTTAGTAAAATTGCGTTTAATGACACGGCACGATGTCCTAATAAGACCGACAAACCATAAATCGTTCCTGTTTCCATTTCCCAATTCGTTATCCTATTGCCTTTAAATTTGAAGTCTTTTATCTTCTGGTTTAAATCGGAATCTTCAAGAGCTAATCTAAGAATTCGTCCTTGGGGCCCATAAAAGCCGCCAGCAGTTGCTGTAACTCCTTTGAATAATTTAGGACTATCGAATATAAGTTGTAAACTCTTGCTATTTTCAATAATAATAGGCCTAGCTTTATTTGTGTCCCAATTTGTAAAATTAACAAAGGCATCTTCCATTTTTACATCTCCGACTCCATCAAGTTGATAAAAATGAAGCATTCCACTGAAGTCAATTCCATGTGTACTCAAAACTAAGGAACCAACCGGGATATCCTTCTGAACCGATCCTGATGTGCCAATTCGAATTATATTTAAACAAGTATGATTTTTCTTAATTTCTCTAGTAACTAAGTCAATATTGACTAATGCATCTAGTTCGTTTAAAACAATATCTATATTATCCGGTCCAATCCCTGTTGAAAGAACTGTAATCCTTTTATTATTATATAATCCAGTCTGAGTTTTAAATTCTCTTTTTTGCGTTTCGAATTCAATGGAATCAAAATGTTTGGTAATTTGTTCAACGCGATCTTGATCACCTACCAAAATAATAGTGTCAGAGATATTTTCAGGTTTTAAATGAAGATGATAAACACTTCCGTCTTCATTAAGTATTAATTCGCTTGGTCTTATAGGTATATTTTCCAATACTTTATATTTTGAAAGTAATAATCATCCGCCCACTCTCTTGGTTTTGAAGCCTTTGTCATTTAGAAAATTCATAATTTTAACGCGATAATCTCCCTGAATAATAATTTGTTCATCTTTAAAACTTCCACCGACACTTAATAATTGCTTTATTTCCTTGGCTAATTGCTTAAAATCACTATCCGAACCCGTATATCCCTCAATTATAGTGGTTGGCTTGCCCTTTCGTTTTTCATATTTGCAGATTAAGGGTTCTTTTTGCAACCGTAGAGGTTTCTTATCGTTAATTGCATTCTCTTCAGAAGGCTCATGGTCTGGAAATAACTTTTTTAGTTGTTCTTGTAAATCCATTTTATTTTTTTATCAAACCAATTTCAATTAATCGTTGCTTCAGAAAATCACCAGCAGTTATATTATCAAAAGATCTAGGATGTTTATTATCAATGCAAGATTCGAGACAATCTAGTTTCATGTCACTTCTAGGGTGCATAAAAAAAGGAATGGAATATCGTGGATTCCCCCATTCCTCTTTGGGTGGGTTTACGACCCTATGAATTGTTGAGCGTAGCTTATTATTTGTATGTCGTTCCAACATGTCTCCAACATTAATAACTAGCTCATCTTCATTAGGAATTGCATCAATCCACTTTCCATCTTTTCTAAGTACTTGCAAGCCACCACTAGAGGCTCCCATTAACAAAGTGATTAAGTTAATGTCTCCATGGGCTCCAGCACGAACTGCACCTTTTGGTTCTTCCGTAATAGGAGGGTAGTGGATAGGGCGTAAAATACTGTTCCCATTTGTAGCCCAATGATCAAAATAAAACTCGTCTAAACCAATATATAACGCCAAAGCCCTTAACACATAAATTCCAGTTTTTTCCAGCATCTTATAGGCTTCCATTCCTGTTGAATTAAATGAAGCAAGCTCACTAACTTGAACATTTTCAGGATAGGCTTCATTTAGTTTTACATCTGATGAAGGTACTTGACCGAAATGCCAAAACTCCTTTAGGTCACCTTCTTTTTTACCTTTCGCGTGTTCTTTGCCGAAAGAAACATACCCTCTTTGTCCTCCTATACCTTCAATTTCATACTTCCTTTTAGTTTCAATTGGAAGTGCAAAAAATGATTTAACCTCCCTATATAAGTTTTCAACTAAGGAATCATTCAAAAAATGATTTCTTAGCGATACAAAGCCAATTTCCTCATAAGCCTGTCCTATTTCAGTTACAAACTTTTGTTTTCTATTAGAGTGGTCCGATAAAAAATCAGCTAAATCAAGACTTGGTATTTTGTCCATAAAAAACTAATTTAAGTTACAAATATACCAAATTCAAAACGTAATTCTGCAGATAAAAAAAGTGCTAAAATGTTCCCTAGCACTTGTATTTTTTCTACTTTTGATCTTTGTAAACAGCCAATATGAAATCCTCTTCGGAAATTACAAATCATTTCAATTACAGTCAGTTTAAATTAGGTAACAGTACGTTAATTTCCTTGTATAAAGCAATGTTAAAACCTCGAATGATTGAGGAAAAAATGTTAATACTTTTAAGACAAGGTAAAGTTTCTAAATGGTTTAGTGGTATAGGTCAGGAAGCCATTTCTGTTGGCGTCACGAGCGCTTTAGATAAAGATGAATATATTTTACCCATGCATCGAAATCTAGGGGTTTTTACGGCTAGAGAAATTCCATTATACCGTCTTTTTTCTCAATGGCAAGGAAAAGCTAATGGATTTACTAAAGGAAGAGACCGTAGCTTTCATTTTGGAACTCAGGAGTTTAATATTGTGGGCATGATTTCACATCTCGGGCCACAGTTTGGTGTAGCAGATGGAATAGCATTAGCAAATAAGCTAAAAGGGAATAAAAAGGTCTGTGCTGTTTTTACCGGTGAAGGAGGCACAAGTGAAGGCGATATTCATGAAGCACTCAATGTAGCTTCCGTTTGGCAATTACCGGTTTTTTTCTGTGTTGAAAATAATGGTTACGGATTATCCACTCCAACGAATGAACAATATAATTGTGAACATCTTGCCGATAGAGGCAAAGGCTACGGAATGGAATCTCATATTATTGATGGAAATAACATTCTTGAAGTATATACCACTTTAAAAACGCTAGTAGAGAGTATGAGAGAAAATCCGCGACCAGTTCTGCTTGAGTTTATGACTTTTAGAATGCGTGGACATGAAGAGGCTAGTGGGACTAAGTACGTTCCACAATCCCTTTTAGATGAATGGGCCATGAAGGATCCATTAGAAAATTATGCAGAATATTTAAGAAGTATAAATATCCTCACTAAAGAGGATGAAGTAAAATTTAGAGACGATATCCTTAAGGAGATCAATGAAAATCTTGACTTGGCTTACGCAGAACCTTTAATTGAAGCCAATGAAACAACTGAATTAAATGATGTATTTCAACCATTTGATTATGAGGAGGTAGTGCCAAATGATTCTTTAAAAGAAATACGATTAATAGATGCAATTTCACAGGGCTTGAAACAAGCTATGGAGCGACATGATAATCTAATTATCATGGGACAAGATATTGCAGAATATGGAGGCGTTTTTAAGATTACTGAAGGTTTTGTGGAAAAGTTTGGGCGAGAGCGGGTTCGAAACACACCTATATGTGAATCTGCTATAGTTTCTGCCGCAATGGGCCTCTCAATTAATGGGTTTAAGTCTGTTGTGGAAATGCAATTTTCGGACTTTGCAACTTCTGGATTTAATCCAATAATCAATTATTTAGCAAAATCGTATTACCGTTGGAATGAAAAAGCCGATGTTGTAATACGCATGCCATGCGGTGCTGGTGTGGGTGCAGGACCTTTTCACAGTCAGACGAATGAAGCATGGTTTACGCATACTCCTGGTCTAAAAGTAGTTTATCCAGCTTTTCCATATGATGCCAAAGGTCTTTTGGCAACTGCCATTGAAGACCCTAATCCCGTAATGTTTTTTGAACATAAGGGGCTCTATAGAAGTATTCGCCAGCAAGTTCCAGTAGATTATTACACCATTCCATTTGGAAAAGCGGCACTCTTGAAAGAAGGAGGAGACATTACTGTTATAACCTATGGGGCAGGGGTCCATTGGGCTTTAGAAGCATTAGTGGAGTTATCGGATATTTCGGCAGATTTGATAGATCTTCGAACGTTAATGCCTTTAGATACGGAGGCTATTTACAATTCTGTTAAAAAGACTGGGAAAGTAATAATTCTACAAGAAGATTCGCTTTTTGGAGGAATTGCATCAGATATATCAGCTTTAATTTCTGAGAATTGTTTCGAATATTTAGATGCACCCATTAAAAGAGTTGCTAGCATGGAAACTCCTATTCCTTTTGCAGCGCAATTAGAAGCCCAATATCTACCTAAAAACAAATTTAAATTGGAATTATTAAAACTACTTGAATTCTAATTTGACTTGATTCGAAAGTTGTTTAGAATGAGTAATTAACTATCAGTTTGGAATCCTGAATACTTCCTTCGTCAGTGTTTTTTTTTGTGAAAAAATACTACGAACTTTAAAAAATGGCTCTGAAGGAAATGTACAATGTGATTATTATTGGTGGTGGCTTAGCAGGTCTTACTTGTGCATTACATCTATCAAGACAAAAATATAAGGTACTTCTAATTGAAAAATACAAGTATCCTCATCATCGTGTATGCGGTGAATATGTCTCTAACGAGGTTTTACCATATTTAAATTCATTAGGTATTCATCCTATTTCTAAGGGAGCTAAACAAATCACGAAATTTGAAATCAGTAATAAAAAGGGCAGTTTAATAAAAACAAAATTGCCACTTGGAGGATTTGGAATGGGTCGTGCTGCTTTCGATGAGATGCTTTACGAAGCCATTAGAGATTTAACTGATGTGATATTCGACACTGTTGAAAATTTTGCTTTTGAACATAGTTATTTTACTATTAGTACTTTGAACAAGGATACTTATCATGCTGAATTTGTTGTTGGTGCCTTTGGAAAAAGATCGAACATCGATACTTTTATGAATCGCAATTTTATTCGAAAAAACTCACCTTGGTTGGCGGTAAAAGCACATTATAATTATGATTTCCCCAATGATACTGTTGCGCTTCATAATTTCGAAGGAGGCTATTGCGGGCTTTCTAAAACTGAAACAAATGCTGTTAATGCTTGCTACTTGACAACTTATGATTCTTTTAAACGGTTTCAAAATATTTTAGACTTTCAAGAAAATGTAGTTTCTAAAAATATTCATTTAAACCATTTTTTTTCCAATGCCGAATCTCTATTCGATAAACCTTTAACAATAAGTCAAATTTCATTTGAAAAAAAACAACCTGTTGAGGAGCATATATTTATGATAGGGGATAGCGCTGGTCTAATTCACCCTTTATGTGGTAACGGTATGGCAATGGCAATTCACAGTGCTAAGATTTTTTCTGAACTATTTCTGAAGAATTCTTCAAGCGGAAGTATTGATCGGTTAAAAATGGAAACTGAATACAATGCTTTATGGAGGAAAAATTTTTCCGGACGCTTGAAGACAGGGAGAAGGATTCAAAATTTATTACAATATCCTTTAATCACAACAATTGGATTTACGGCTGGCCAAGTATTTCCTTCTCTAGTGACTGAATTGATTAAGAAAACGCATGGAAATCCTATATTATGATTCGTTTTTCATCTAAATCTCGGTCCAAGCAGCTTGAAATCATGGATGATTTTAGCCTAAAGGGTGACAAAATGAAAGAGTTGCTAACCGATCTAAAAAATGTAAACAAAAGATTAGGAGGCAATACCATAACCACTAGTGCTTTATCAAAACTACTCGCCGGTCATTCGAAAAAAGAAATGATTACCTTAATAGATATAGGATGTGGAGATGGTGAAATGTTACGGGAATGTGCTAGATTTGGAAAAAGAAACGGATTTAATTTTAGGCTTTTAGGTTTGGATGCCAACGCGTTCATTGTAGAAGAGGCAAAAATAAGGTCTAAAGACTTTCATAATATTTCTTTTCAGCAAATCGATATTTTTTCGATTGAAATTAAGGAACTTGATTTTGACATCGCATTATGTACATTATTTTTACACCATTTCACGAATAATCAGATTACAGATTTATTAAATCTATTAATCACTAGAGCAAAAGTTGGAATTGTAATTAATGATTTGCATAGAAATTGGTTGGCTTTTTCGCTTTTTATGATTTTTGGTCAATTCTTTCTTAAAACCAAAATTGCACGTCACGATGGATTAATTTCAATCGCGAGTGGATTTCTACGAAAGGAACTTGAAGACATCTCTAATAAAATAAATTATTCTGAGTCAATAATTAAATGGAAATGGGCTTTTAGATATCAATGGATTATAAAAAAGGGAGTTAAGTATTAGTTGTGAAGAGCAGATAATTGAAAACATTTTAACCTTTATTTATTTTAATGAGCGTAAAAATAATAACCGTAGCCAAGCAATTACCTCCTTTCTCTAGAAATACTGAAGAAATCATCCCTTTTTTAGCCGCATGGTTGGAAGGGCAAGAGCTACGATTTAAAAGAAAAGTAATTAAGATTTTTGAAGGAGCAGGAGTGGATAAAAGATATTCCATAATGGATCCAATAGAGCTTTTTACCAATACAAACTTTGAGGATAGAAATAATATTTATATAAGAGAGGTTAAGAAATTGGGACGTCAAGCTATACAAAATGCATTGGATACCGTCAAATGGCAAGCTACCGATATAGATTTTTTAATTACCGTGAGTTGTACTGGTATAATGATACCTTCTGTTGATGCGTATCTTATAAATGATCTTAAAATGCGACAGGATATTGTTCGGCTTCCAGTTACTGAAATGGGGTGTGTTGCTGGAATTTCAGGGATTATTTATGCTAACAATTTTTTGAGAGCTAATCCAGGCAAACGGGCTGCAGTTATCGCTTTAGAGTCACCAACCGCCACATTTCAGTTGGAAGATTTTTCTATGGTAAATATTGTGAGTGCAGCAATTTTTGGAGATGGCGCCGCATGTGTTTTAATGTCATCAGTTGATTTGGATAAAGGCCCAAAAATCCTCGCGGAAGAAATGTATCATTTTTATGATGCGACTGATTTGATGGGATTTAAGCTAACGAATTCAGGCTTGCAGATGATTCTTGATAAGAATGTCCCACAACAAATTTCGAATCATTTTCCCTCAATAGTAAATCCTTTTCTCGCAAAAATGAACAAGTCTATAAATGATATTGAGCATCTTATTTTTCATCCTGGAGGTAAGAAAATTATACAAACAGTTGAAGAATTATTTGGAAGTCATGGGAAAAATATAGATGATACTAAAGAAATTCTTAAATTGTATGGAAATATGAGCAGTGCTACGGTTTTATATGTTTTAGAGCGTTTTATGAGTAGAAATATACCAAAAGGAGATTTGGGTCTAATGCTCAGTTTTGGCCCAGGCTTTACTGCGCAGCAAATATTATTGGAATTTTAGATAAATGACTTAAATGCTTAATTAGAGGAATTATTTACTCTGTAAAGCAGTGAAATTGATTTGAGAGAATGGAAAACATAAATGAGTTTGCCGGAAATTGGGCGGTAATACTAGGAGGAAGTAGTGGCTTAGGACTAGCTAGCGCTAAGAAGTTAGCTTCTCATGGTATGAATATCTGTATAATTCATCGGGATCGTATGATTAATTTACCCGACTTCCAAGAGTGTATTTTAAATTTGAAATTAGAAGGAGTTGAGGTACTCTCATATAATAAAGATGCGCTTACTCAAGAAACGATGACGGAAGTTATTGACAATTTGCCGATTGGGAGTGTGAAATTATTACTTCACAGTATAGCGAAAGGAAGTGTGAAACCGATGTATGCCACTGATGAAAGTATCCTCAGCAAGGAAGATTTGGATATTACGTTATATGCCATGGGAACGAGTTGGTATATTTGGACTCAGGCTTTGATTAAAAAGAGATTGTTTACTTTAAATGCCAGAAACATTGCGTTTACGAGCGAAGGAAATACCAAAGTTTGGCAAGGGTATGGAGCTGTTTCTGTTGCCAAGGCGACTTTAGAAGCTTTAATGCGACAAATGGCTGTTGAATTTGCACAGCTAGGTATTACTTCGAACTGTATTCAAGCTGGTGCAACAAGAACTCCATCATTTGATATGATTCCTGAAAGTGATAAATTAGCAGATCTTGCGAAACATAGAAACCCATTTAAACGAATGACGCTTCCTGAGGATGTTGCCAACGTGGTCTATTTATTGTGTAAAAAAGAAGCTGATTGGATAAACGGAAGTGTATTAAATGTGGACGGAGGAGAAAGCATTCGATAAATGACAGACTTTAAATTCATACTAAATGCTCTTCCATATTCAACTCCATTTTTGTTTGTGGATTCGATACTTTCTATATCTGAAAATGGAGTGATTGGGGAATATACTTTTAAAAAAGAAGAATATTTTTATAAAGGACATTTTAAAGATAACTCAGTTACTCCAGGAGTAATTCTTACAGAGTGCATGGCACAAATTGGTCTGGTATGTTTAGGAATCTTTTTAACCACTGATAAATCTTCTGAAAACGCTCGCATAGCTTTAAGTAGTACTACTATAGATTTTTATAAACCAGTATTTCCTGGTGAAACAGTTAAAGTTGTTTCTGAAAAAGTATATTTCAGGTTTCATAAATTAAAATGTAAGGTAAAAATGTATAGTATGGAGGATGAATTAGTCTGTGAAGGCTACATTAGCGGAATGGTTAGTCCTTCAAACGAATAAACAAAAATGATTGATTTTTAAGGAGCTAGGTTGAAGAAATGAGAAAAAGAGTTGTTATAACTGGATTAGGTGTGGTATCACCAAATGGTGTAGGTGTCCCCACTTTTCTAGAAGCAATTAAGAATGGAGATTCTGGGATAAAGTTTCACCAAAATCTAAAGGATTTGAACTTTTCTTGTCAAATTGGAGGAGCTCCTGTTGTAAGTGAAGAGAAAAAGTTAGAATATTTTACAACACTTCAATTAAGAAACTTCAATTGTAATGCAATATTATACGGTGTTATGGCAGGAATGGAAGCAATTTCGGATGCTAAAATCCAACCTGCGAGACTAAATAGTGATCCTCTTTGGGACTTAGGGATTGTCTTCGGAGTTGGTACTGGAGGTATTGATAAAATAAGAGAATTAATATATAAAACTGATGAAGGTAACGTAAGAAGATTAGGTAGTTCTGCGGTAATTCAATCCATGGCAAGTGGTGTGAGCGCATATTTAAGCGGTATACTCGGGGCGGGGAATAGCGTTAGTACTAATTCTTCCGCTTGTGCAACGGGTACAGAAGCTATTTTGATGGGCTATGAGCGGATAGCTTCAGGAAAAGCTAAACAAATGCTTTGTGGAAGTTCCGCAGAAGATAGTCCATATATCTGGGGAGGCTTTGATGCAATGAAAGTGATAACCTATAAGCACAATGACAATCCCACTAAGGCGTCTCGGCCATTAAGTGAAACTGCAAGTGGTTTTGTGCCAGGAAGTGGTGCGGGTGCATTAGTATTGGAGTCAATGGAAAATGCAGAGGAGCGCGGTGCTAAAATCTACGCCGAAATTATTGGTGGCGCAATTAACAGTGGTGGTCAAAGAAATAACGGGAGTATGACAGCACCAAATTCAATAGCTGTCCAGAACTGTATTAAGGAAGCAATTAAGGATGCAAATATCAATTCAAAAGATATCGATTATATCAACGGTCATCTTACCGCGACTTTAAAAGATGCAGAAGAGATCAACAACTGGTGTAAAGCACTAGATAGAGAAGGAAGTGATTTTCCCTATATTAATTCCTTAAAGGGGATGACAGGTCATTGTTTGGCTGCTTGCGGCAGTATTGAAGCTGTTTCAACTATTCTACAAATGCACCACAGCTTTATTTTTCCTAATATAAATTGCGAGGATATTAATCCCGAAATTAATAATTTGATTGATATAGAAAGGATTCCACAACACATCATTAAGACTAAAATTAATATTGCAGCTAAAGCTAGTTTTGGTTTTGGGGATGTTAATGCTTGTATTATCTTTAAAAAAAATAATCAATGACTTTAGATGAAATTTTCACTCAGTTAATTCCTATTATAGAAATTTATTTACCTCAGGATGTTTCTATTAATGATATTAAGAAGGAGAGTGATCTTACGGCTGAATTGAATATAAATTCAGCTCATCTTGTTGATATAGTTTTGGATGTTGAAGATAAATTTGGAATTGAGTTTGCGAATGCAGATATGGAAAAATTGCGCACCGTCGATGATGCAATTATTATTATACAAGACAAATTAGCTAAATCTGGGTGATTTAAAATTCAATTCATAAATTCATATGTTTACTAAAAGCCTCTCTTATTCTGCACCTAAGCGACTAGCAGTAAAACTTACAAATAGTGGGGAGCGAAGTTTAAGAAGTGGGCACCCATGGATTTTTAGTGAAAGTATTGAAAAAGTAAATTTCGATGGCGTTTCGGGAGATATTGCCATTATTTTTAGTCATACTAAGAATAAAGTAATTGGAGTAGGGTTATATGATTCCGATTCACCTATTAGAATAAAAGTACTGCATCATGAAGGGGCAGTCAACATTGATACAGATTTCTTTTCTGAAAAAGTTTATAAAGCGTTGGCTCTCCGATTTGAATTATTGAAAACAAGAACCAACAGTTATCGATTAATTTTTGGAGAAAATGACGGTTTTCCTGGGTTTATCGCCGATGTTTATGCAGATGTTTTAGTAGTAAAGCTTTATTCAACAATTTGGTTGCCTTATTTAGATAAAATTTTAAAATTGTTGATTGAGGTGTCAGAAACTAATTGTGTGGTTCTGCGCCTCAGTAGAAAACTTCAAGGAAAGGATAGTTTAGGTTTAAAAGATGGTGAAGTTTTATTTGGGGAATTAGCAACTGAAGTAATAGAGTTTGAAGAACATGGGGTTCGTTTTTCGGCTAATGTTATTAAAGGCCATAAAACGGGATATTTTTTAGATCATAGAGCCAACCGAAAACGAGTTGGTGAGTTGTCAAAAGGGAAGTCGGTTTTAGATGTTTTTGCGTATACAGGTGGATTTTCAGTACATGCTCTAGCCAATGGAGCCACCGAAGTAACGAGTTTAGATATAAGTAATCAGGCATTAGAAGTTGCACTTGCTAATGGAATGCTTAATACTTTTTCAGGAAAACATAATATCATTGCTGGTGATGCCTTTGAGATGATGAAAAAATTGATTAGAGAGAAAAGAACTTTTGATATAGTAGTTATTGATCCTCCAAGTTTTGCAAAAAGCGTAAAGGAAATTGATGTCGCTAAAAAAAAATATACTCAATTGGCTCAATTAGGAAATCAATTAACCGTTTCAGGGGGGGTATTGATATTAGCTTCTTGTTCATCTAGAGTATCGGTAGTAGATTTTTTAGAAGCAAATAAAAGTGCCTTGAGCGAACAAGCTAGATCGTTCACATTATCATTAGTCACGGAACATGACATTGATCATCCAGTTAGTTTTCCAGAAGGTTCTTATTTAAAATGTGCATATTATCAAATTCATTAAAAAATGGCAAAGAAAAATATTACTATAAAGGAGTTGGCGGGAATATTAAATGTATCAATTTCAACTGTGTCTAAAGCACTAAACGATAGTAGTGAAATTGGCGCTCGAACAAAAATTAGAGTGAGAGAAACGGCTGAACTCTATAATTATCAACCCAATTTTATTGCCAAAAGTTTAAAAAATAAATCGACCAAAACCATTGGTGTTGTTGTTCCTAATATATTGAATTACTTCTTCGTTAAGATTTTATATGGTATCGAAAAAGAAGCGAGACGCATGGGGTATAAAGTTGTTACTTGTATTTCTCACGAGTCATATGAAAGCGAAGTAAATAATGTTACGACCTTAACAAATGGGCAAGTTGATGGTCTTTTGATTTGTCCTTCAGAAGAAACTCAGAACAAGGTTCAATACGATCATGTTCAGCAGTTATTGGATTCAGGAATTCCAGTAGTTACGTTTGATAGAACCATGGATAATTTGAAATGCAGCAGGGTAGTATCTGATGATTTTGATGCAGCATTTAATGCCACTAATCAGCTCATTTCACAAGGGAGTAAAACTATAGCTCTGTTTACAGCACACAAAGGATTAAGTGTAATGCAGGAGAGAATAAAAGGGTTTACTAAATCGATGTTAGATAATAATTTATATAACGAAGGAAACATCTTTCATTTTCCATTGCCAGCAGATTCTGAATTGTTAATCAAAAATATTTTAGTACAAAATAAAAAAATAGATGCCGTTCTTACAATCGATGAAATTTTGTCGGTAAAAACAATAAAAATAGCTCAGCAACTTGGCCTCTCGATACCCTTTGAGATAAAAGTAATTGGTTTTTCAAATGGTGAAATATCTAAAGAATATCATCCATCTATTTCCTCGGTAGATCAACGAGCAGAGGATATGGGATTGACTGCTGCACAACTTCTTATTGAAAAAATAGAGAATCCAGATAAATTAATAGAAGAGGCTATTGTTGTAAAATCAATACTCATACATAGAGAATCTACATTGCCAATATTATGAACTAACTCAAAATTTGATATAATTAGACATCAAAATGGAAGGGAAAAACTGATTAATTAGCAATTCGCCATAGACCTATTCAATACTTCTAAAATGTTTGCATCTTCTCTTTTCGTTTTTGCAATTGACGTTTAAGGTTTTCGACTACTGAAGCTATCGATGCCTCAAAGGAACTGGATGATGCCTCAGCAAACAATGTGGGACCAGGAGTATTAATTCGCACACTGAAAATCTTTCCAGTATCATCATTACTGGTGTTTTCATTTTTGAAATAGACATCTGAACTTATAATGAAATCGTATTTGTTTCCCAATTTTAATAATTTTTTACCAGCCAGAATCTCTAAACGATTACTCGCACTTACATTGTGATACTCAAAATTAATATTCATAATAAAGATTTTTTATTGTCTATTAAATAAATATACAACAGTCAAAAATAGGGTACAAAATTTTAGTAAATTATTATGAATACATTTCAAAAAGTGAATTATCTCATTTTTGATAAGGCTTCAAATTGTGACGGAATTAACAATGACATTTATCAGCATTGGCTTCAATATTTTTCATCAACTTTACAATTGTAATTGATAATATATTATTTTTCTATTTGTATATTGTAATAAAATTTATTTCTATTTAAAATTTTTTCAGATGAAAATATACGACGATAAATTCATTAAAAATGTTGCCTTCGTAGGGGCTCATGGTAGTGGTAAGACCACTTTAGCAGAAACTATGCTTTTTGAGGCGGGATTAATAAATAGGCGAGGTAGTGTTGAACAAAAGAATACAGTTTCTGATTATCATGAAATTGAACAGGAGCGGGGAACTTCGGTCTTCGCAACACCTCTTCACACAGAATGGCGCAATTATAAAATAAATATAATCGACACACCTGGGTTAGATGATTTTATTGGTGAAATAATTTCTTCAATTCGAGTGGCGGATTCTGTTGTTACTGTTTTAAATGGTCAACAAGGAGTGGAAGTAGGAACAGAAATTATCTGGAGCTATATTGATAAATATCAGAAGCCTACATTATTCGTAATTAATCAAATAGATCACCTCAATGCGAATTTTGAGAAAAGTTTTAACAGTATTAAAACTTTAGTAGGTAACAATGCAGTAAAAATTCAATATCCCATAGTCATTGACGGGGCACAATGTATAGTGGATGTTTTAAAAATGAAGCTATATAAGTTCCCTCCAGAAGGAGGGAAGCCAGAAAAATTGCCTATACCAGCAAAAGAAAAAGAAATTGCCGATGCTTTACATAATGAATTAGTTGAAAAAGCGGCTGAAAATGATGAAGCATTGTTAGAGTTGTTTTTTGAACAAGGGACACTTAACGAAGACCAAATGAGACAGGGTATTAAAGCGGGAATGCTGAATCATGAGCTATTTCCTGTATTCTGTGTTTCTGCGTTAAACGATATCGGAACTGGAAGACTTATGGGATTTATTGATAATGTTATTCCAGCAGCTGCCGATCTTAAAGAAGAACAGAGTGTTGAAGGAAAAACCATTTCTAGAACTAAAGAAGCTCCGACTTCTATATTTATTTTTAAGACTGTATATCAACCCAATTTAGGTCAGATATCATTTTTTAAGGTGACTTCAGGCGAAATATCATTAAATGACAAATTGGAAAATTCAAGAACCGATAAAGTAGAATCTTTTAATCAGTTATTTATAATGGACGGTAAAAACAGAGAATCCGTCTCAAAATTGACTGTTGGTGATATAGGAGCAACCCTAAAGCTAAAGTTTACTGAAACGAACGATACATTGTATGCTACTGGACATCCAATTACTATTAAACCAATTCTATTTCCAGAGCCTAGAATTAGAAAATCTGTTATTGCTGTAAATAAGAAAGATGAGGAGAAATTGAACGATGCTCTTAGAAAAATTCAAAGCCAGGACCCCAGTGTTAATGTTGCCTATGCTAAAGAGTTAAGACAGATGATTCTTGGTTGTCAAGGTGAATTACATTTGGCTACAATTGCTTGGACCCTAGAACATCTGCATGGAGTAGAAGCCGCTTTTGAAAAGCCAAAAATTGCCTATAGAGAAACTATACAACGATCGACATCGGCAAGCTATAAGCATAAAAAACAATCGGGAGGATCAGGGCAATTCGGTGAAGTGCATCTTAAAATAGAACCATGGCACGAAGGAATGTCAGAACCAGAAGGATTTAATATTAGGGGGAAAGAAGAAGTAGACCTTCCTTGGGGTGGAAAATTAGTTTTCTATAACTGTATCGTTGGAGGTGTAATAGATCTCAGATATTTACCTTCGGTAATGAAAGGGGTCTTAGAAGTAATGGAACAAGGACCACTTACCAAGTCTTATATACGAGATGTAAGAGTAATGGTCTATGATGGTAAGATGCATTCGGTTGATTCAAACGATATTTCATTTAAAATAGCTGGCGCTCATGCTTTTAAAGAAGCTTTTATGAATTCCCAACCAAAACTATTGGAACCTGTACTCGAATTAGTGGTAAAAGTCCCTGAAGAAATGGTTGGAAATGTAATGACTGATTTACAATCACGAAGATCCCTAATAAAAGGTATCGAAAGTAATGATCAATACCAAATATTAAAATGTATTACACCACAGGCCGAGTTATATTCATATTCAACTGATTTGCGTTCCATGACGCAAGGCCGAGCCTCGTTTAGTTCAAAATTTTCATCTTTTGAACCTGTGCCTTCAAACATACAGGAAAAAGTGATGAAAGAGAATGCAGACTAAAAAGAGTATTATTTAATATTAAAAGTGTAAATACTACTACTTTGGATTAATACCAACACCATCTTTAGGAGTTCCTGGTTTCTTTGGATTTATACCAACGCCATCTTTAGGCGTATTTGGTTTCTTTGGGTTAATTCCAACACCATCTTTAGGAGTGTTTTTTTTTGCCATAACGAATATATCTTAGAGAGTTAATTATTTACTATATTAGTGAAAAGTTCTAACTAAACCAAAAATTACGCAATTGAATTTATATCAATCTTTTGCGTCATATCGAATTGCATGAAATTGAATTCTTTTATTAAGGAATGTAGTGAAAAGGAAGTATTTAAAATGCTTTCTATATATATAGTATCTTCTTGGGTTTTAATTCAGGTATTATCCGTTATCTGGCAGCCATTGGCAATTCCAGCAAAATCAATTCCTATACTCATAATAATACTTCTTATTGGGTTACCAATTTATATTTATATACTATGGCGTGTTCGTCTCGCTCCTTATGAAAAAGAAAAAGATTTAACAAATAGTTCAGTGAAAGGCAAAGGAAGTAAATTTCAAAAAATGTATTTTTCCTTTCTTAGTGTAATTATTATTTTAGTAATTACTTCAGTATCTCTTATTGCTAATAATGCATTTTATAGAATTATTGAACTTCCAGAATTACAGGCAAGTAGTAAAATTGGTATATTGAATTTTGGCAATAATACTGGAAAATCTGATTTTGACATAGTGGGAAAAATGTCTGCAGATTGGATTAGTCATGGAATCACTGAAAACAAACTTGGGCAAGTAATTTCTCCTGAACTAGTAAGTGATTATATAAGTATTCTTAAAGCTTCAGAAAAAAGTATTGATAATCAAAGTGTACTAAAAGAATATTTTAAACCTAGCAAAGTAATAACTGGTAATTTTTATTTAAGTGGAACGGAATTATTATTTCAATCATCTATAACAGATGGAGATATTGACAAAACTCTTATTTCGTTTAAGCCTATAAAATGCGATGCTTCAGATCCATTGGCATGTATAGAAGCCATAAAACAAATGGTCCTCGGATATTTGATTTCTGAAGAAAAAGGTCAATTTACCTTGGAGCAATCTCCTCCTAAATACAAGGCTTATAGCTATTTGCTAGATGCTAATACAAATTATTCAAATAATGAATTATATTTAGAGTTATTAAATAAGGCCATTTTAGAAGATTCAAATTATTTTGAACCAAAGGTCATGAGGGTAGGGTACTATTACAATTATGGAGAATATGCTAAATCCGATTCTCTAAGACGACTGATTATCCCGAACTCTAAGACTAACAAACGTCAACTAAATTTATTGAATCATTATGGAGCCTTACTAGGAGGGAATAGCAGGCAGATCTATAGTACACTTAAAAAAGAATATAACTATTCTCCTTACGATTTACAGACGAATGCAACTGCTATGACTGTTGCAGTTCAGTTTGTAAACCGACCCATTGATGTAGATAGCATTTTTGCAAAAATATCTATGGATAAGATGGATATTGCTAACTGTACCTTTTGTCAATTTAGATCTTACATTCAAGCGTTGGCCAATCTGGAACTCAAAAAGTATGACGAGGTTGTCCCTCTACTAATTGATCTTGTAACGGAAAAAAATGAGTTATATTTAAAACGACCGATTATGGCCGCTTATATTCGCTCAGATAATTTAATTGGTTTAGAGGATTTTTTGAAAAAACAAGAAATAGCTACGTCTGAAGAAGACATTATGGCTTCCTATCTATTTGTCGGAAAGGAATTTTTACTTAAGAATAATTTAGAAAAGTCCGCATATTATTTTTCCAAAATAGACACCTTAGAAAGTACTGCTGAAAAAATAGAAATTTTTGCTGAAGCAGCCTACTTTCTGAAAGATTACAAGACTTCAGAAAAACTTTACAAAACAATTTTTGATTCTAACCCTGAAGATTATAAAGTATGGTCTAAATTAGCTACTTCGTTTTTTAAAAATGGGAAATTAGAAGAGTCGAAAAAAATGTTAGATCTATTCGTTGATAAAAAAAGAGAATTTCAATACGGTAGGGTTGATTACTGCCTTGCACAATTTTATGCTTCAATTAATGATAGTAAAAATGCTTTAAAATATTTGCTAATTTCTATTGCAGACGGCAATCTTTTTTTAATTACAAATTTTCAAAATGACCCCCATTTTACAGAATATGTTAATATGCCTGAATTTAGGGATATAATGAGCTATTGGCATTAACTTATTAAATTCATCACTTTTTTATATGATACTGCAAACAAAAACACCAACTCCATCCGACTTTGAATTAGTTGTTAAATTATTGGAAGCAACAATTTGGCCGATCACTTTATTGCTTATTATTTTCTTCTTTAGAAAACATTTTGCTAGTGCATTTAATAGGATTGGATCCCTTAAAGCCGATACTTCTGGTATTACCATGACTTTTGCATCTGTTTTGAATGAAACCAAAAAGAAATTCAACGATGTTATATCTACATCTTCTGAAAAATCAGGAGCAAGTATAAATTCATTAAAAGTTGACGAAAAAGTGCCTTACAAGCAATTAATAGAAATTAAAGAAAGCTTGGATAATACTCTCACCGATATTGCAAAAGAAAAAGGCTTAATCATTGAGAACAAATCGAGCATGGACATTTGCCAAGAATTAGAGAGAAAAGGAATCATTTCTTATGAAAAGAGTGATTTAATGTTGTCTTTATTGAAAGTTGTGAATTTGGCAACGTTGACCATTACTCAGACTCAAGTAGATGATATTAAGACACTTTACAACAACATTTAGCCTAAAACATGTACGAAATGAATGAATTGGATAATGCTTATGCTATTATTATTGGTATCGGAAATGACTTACCGGCAAGTGCCAGAGATGCTATCGCGATTAAAAGTCTCCTTTCAAATACCGATTTGGCAGGCTATAAAGATGAAAACATATCACTTTTAATAGATAAGGAAGCGACTCGGGATAATATATTGAAATCTTTTGACGATTTAATAGCTAAAGTGAACGAGGATTCTTCAGTGTTTTTGTTTTATTCTGGACATGGCGGAACCTATACTGATAATGATATCTTAGAATTAGAGCACCAAGGGGAACCTTTAAAGTCTGATGAGGAAAATGAAACTCACTATTATTGGGTACCTAATAATTTTAATGTAAAAAAGTATCGGGAAACCTGGATCCTTGCCGATGAACTCAAAGAAAAAATTCAAAAATTAAAAACAAGACGGCTAATTTTATTTTTAGATTGTTGCCATGCTGAAGGAATGACCAAGGCCGGACCCGAACTAAATTCTTCAAGCCTTAAGGACAGATTAATGAGTCCCGAAGGCATAATGCATAGGATAGACGATGGAAAAGGAATGTCTATTATATCTGCTTGTAGGGCGGAAGAAAAGTCTTGGATAATTCCTGAAGATGCCGAAAATAGTGTGTTTACGAATTGCCTGCTGGAGGCTTTGAGAGGGGAGAGTAGAGAGTCATTTGATGAGCCGTTTGTTAGAATGACAGATACTATTAATTATTTAATGAAAAAAGTACCTGAAATTCAACCCATTCAAAGACCATTTGTTAATTTGAAAATGTACGATAATTTTATTTTAAGTCGATTACCCAACGTTAAAGCTGTCAAAAGAGATGTATCAAAAATTGCTTCAAATGGAGTTGGAAAAGAGTCTGTAAAAGAAGTAGTTGCAAGTTTTCGTCAGACGGAAAATGCAACAAGTGTGATTCTTTTCGTGCATGGTTTTTCTGGAGAAGCAGATGCCTCATTTGGTACAATTCCTCAATATATTATGGAGGATCCAAAAATGAATGGATGGGACTTATTTCCAATAGGTTATACTGAAAATGTTAATCCTACTATGGGTAAAGGTATTTGGGCTTCTTTGGATGATATTTCGAGATTGACTGACAATCTAACTTCCTTAATACAATATAAATATAAAAAGTACAATCGAATTACTATAATTGGGCACAGTTTAGGAGGGTTGGCAGTTCAACGAGCCATTTTGAATTTGAATAAAGAAAGTTTGGATCGAATCAAGTTCGTTCTACTTTTTGGAACGCCAAGCAATGGAGTTGATAGTAAAATATCTTCTAAATTGGACAAGCGACTTAAGGCTATAGATACTCGGGGAACTTATATAAAATCACTTCGCAATGATTGGAATCAGCGATTCATTGAAAAGTATCCTTTCGAATTGAAAGTTGTAGCTGGAACCAATGATGATGACATACCAATTTCATCCTCTTTAGAACCGTTTGACAAAGCTAACAGAGTGACTATTTCTGGGAATCATTTTTCTATGGTTCATCCAAATACAATAGAAAACGATGCATATCAATTAATTGTGGATACACTAAGTCAAAACACTTTTTCAAATAAATTTACTAATGAAGAAGAAATCAACAATCTACTTGGGGAGTATGATGCCGTGATAAATAAATTACTTCCGTCAAAAGACACATTAAATGTAAAGGGTTTAAAACAGCTTCTTTTTGCTTTAGAGGGTTTAGGTAGAAATAATGAAGTAATGGATATTTTGCAAAACAATTCATTATCAAAAGAGAATACAGATTTAATAGGCCTTTTAGGTGGCCGATTTAAACGAAAGTATCTTCAGACCTTTGAAGATGAATATGGCAGGAAATCATTTGATTATTACGCCGAAGGTCTTCGTCTGTCTTTAGGGCAAAATGATAATGAACAAATTTATTATCATGCCATCAATCTTGCATTTATGAGTTTAGTCTACGAAGAAGACAAACAAAATATGCGAGAGTATGGAGCCCAAGCTTTAGAAGCAGCTAAAAAAGATCCATTTGATAGTATCTGGAAAAATGCTACCATCGCTGAAGCATATATGTACATGGCCGACTTTAAAAATGCTCAGGACTATTATACGTTAGCCGCAAAAAATGCTGGTATAAGAGAGAAGATTTCGATGCATACTAATGCATATTTAGCATATAAAAACTTAATGGCAACAGAAGATGATGAGTTCATTACGTTTTTGAAAAACAGTTTTTTATCTTAACATTAAAGTTCGCAAGTAGTGCTTGTATTTAAAAAGGGAGAACTTCCGAAGTTAACATTCAATAAAGCAATAAAAAAGCCTATTGCCATTAAATGTGCGCAAATAAATGAACCTTTTGAAGTACATACTATGGAAGGTATTATGAAAGGGAAAACAGGAGATTGGTTAATGATAGGAATTAATGGAGAAATGTATCCCTGCGATCAGGCTATTTTCAAGAAAAGTTATGACTTACAGCCGTAAAGACCTAAGTTAATTTTAATTTAATCAGTCCATTTTTATATAGGGTAAGGTTACTGTTATCATTACTTTATTCCTGGAGATCTCATCATGAATCAAAATGCCAAAATCACTCGAATTTATTAATGCTTTGCCAATTAGTGAATTATTTATTGAAGTGAATTTGAAGGTGATTTGTTTCGAAATTCCTTTAATCTTTAAATCTCCATTAACATTATAAGATCTATCAGAAAGTGAAATAGTTGAGCTTATAAAACTAATTAAAGGAAAGTCATCCGTTTCGAAATACTTGTTTCTCAAATGTCGATTACGAAGCCAATTATCTGTGTCTATCGTTTCACTAGCTACAGAACCAGAAATTACGGAAGATTCAAAGTCATTAAGAAATATGGCCCCCGTGAAATTAAAACCCAAAAGAGTACCATTCACATCATCATCCATAAACAAGAATGAAACAGTAGATTTTGATGAGTCTATTTTTAGATTCTGAGCATAGCTTGCAGAAGCAAAGACTAAAAAAAACATGAAGGTTAATTTATTCATTATGCATGGAATTATAAAGGTTGATAAAAGTAAAAAATAACATTAAAAGCCCTAATTCTGTTGATTTATTAAAAATTATCTCGTAACTTGTATACGTTAAAAGGAGTATAAACTACACTTTATTAAACAGTTCAAAAAATAAAAACCCTAAAAAGTATTTAATTATGCCGGAAACAGTTATGAACTTAAGTGATTTGAGATTCAATTTGGAAACTTGGAGAAGAGAGTTGCGATTTCATTTTGACGAAATGGATACATTTCAAGATAAATTAGAGGAAATAGTTGGTCGTGAAATTAGTCACGATGGTAAAAAGAGTTTAGAAAATTTTCAAAACAGAATTATGCTTGAAAAAGCTGCTATTTCAAAGTTGAAACACCGCTGTAGGTCTCAACTGAGAAATAAATTAGTCGAATCTTTTGAAGATTCAGGTAAAAACTTAGGTGAGGACATGCGAACGTATATAAAAATGCATTATGATTTGAAAGAAGAAATGATGGACTTTTTCGCTGAAAATTTAAGTTCAAGGGGATAAAATGTTCAATAATTACTGTCACTAAAGGAGTGATTAATTAAATCTGCTATAAACCGCTTAGACATTGTTTTAAGCGGTTTATTTATTTAGAACGTTTAATGTATAGTAGGATAATTAACGAGAGAAAGGCACAAGTTGAAAATCCAATAAAAAGTGGGAGTGCCGTATTGGAAACAAATCTTCCAATAATAATACTTATTGGAACCGCCATAATGGTAGAAATGAAGCCTGTAATAGCGGCTGCAATTCCAGCAATATGCCCTACCGGTTTCATGGCAATAGCCCTAATATTTCCAAATAAAAATCCTAATGCAAAAAATTGTAATGAGAAGAAACTAAAAAGTACTGCCACTGGTGGATTTGTATCACCATGAAATAAAATGATGTAAAGAAGGGATACAACAAAAAAACCAAGGAGGGAAGTCGAAATTAATTTTTCCATCCCATATTTTAAGACCAAAGTTCCGTTTAAAAAAATTGCTGCACCGATGGCAATAGCTAAGCCTGCAAAAATATATGGAAACTCATCCTTCAGGGCATATTGTTCCTGAAAAATCTGCTGTGAACTACTTAAATAAACGAAAAAAGATCCCGTCACTAGGCCCGAGATAAATGTATATCCCATGGTTATTCGATGTTGGATCACCTCCTTGAAGCCTTTAATAAACAAATGATTTGAAAATCCAACTCGGTTTTCAACGGCTAGGGTTTCAGGCTGCCGTTTCCAAAACCAAAACGCAACAAATAAGCTTGTAACTACTTGAACATAAAAAATACCCTGCCAATTATAATGATCTAGAATTAATTTTCCCATAGCTGGTGCTACGATGGGAATTAGCAGAAAAACAACAGTAACAAATGACATAATACGAGCCATATAGTCACCATTATACATATCTCTAATAATTGCAATTGCGATTGTTCTTGGGGCAGAAAGACCAACCCCTTGCAGTATACGTCCAATAATCATCATTTCTAGGCTTTGTGCAAAAACACAAAGGAAACTTGCACCTAAGAAAATTGCAAATCCAATATAGACGACAGGTTTTCTTCCCATGGCATCTGAGATGGGTCCAAAAAATAGGGGCCCAATTCCTAAACCAAGAAACATCATGGTAATGAGCAATTGATTATCGGATGATTTTTCAGTACCAATCGCCAAACCAATAATATCAAGAGCCGGGAGCAAAGCATCTATAGCAAGGGCGACAACGGACATTAAGGCGGCCATTAAAGCTATAAATTCTACTTGGGATTGATGCCTTTGGATCATTTCGTAAAAATACGCTTTAGAATTTGTAAATTGGGGTATTAAAAAATAAACAGATGAGTTTAGAATCGCTTAAACAAACAATTGGTGGAATAGATATCTATTTACTAGATGAAATTTTAAAAGAACGCTATGCAACGGCAAGTAACGTTCTTGATGTAGGTTGCGGAGGTGGCCGAAATTTGAAGTGGTTTTACGATAATGATTGCAATGTATATGGAATAGATAGCAATGAAGATGTTATTGAAAATGTAAAAGAAAAGTATAAAAATCAAGCTTCGCATTTTTCAGTGCAAAGAATTGATGCTTTTAATTTTCAAAATGAGTTTTTTGATTACCTTATTTGTTGCGCTATATTGCATTTTGCCGAAAATGAAGCGCATCTTATAACCATTTTTTCTGAACTGACGCGCGTCTTGAAACCTGGTGGAACAATCTTTATTAGAATGGCTACAATTGAAGGTATGGAGAAATATATGGTTCCAATGGGAGATGGAGTATATCATATGCCAGATGGTACAGATCGATTCTTATTATCTCAGGAAATATTAGAGCGTTTAATGCAAAAATTTAATCTTCAGTTCTTGGATCCTATTAAATATGTCAATCTCGATAACAAACGGTCTATGGCTACTTTTGTCTTAAAGAAATTGGGTACATAGGAGTGTGCCTCAAAATATTCTATTTTACATAATATAAATTATAGTACATTTATAGCAAATATGCAAATAGCGCTTTTCCGCGCTATTTGCACGAAAGCAGAAATCTATTCACCTCATGCAGACTATATCATCAGCTTTTATGTAACTGCATATTTGGCCTCTGCCACAACAACATTGTAGTTATAATTACTCACCCGTAAAGTTTATTGGAATTCGTGAAATCAAAGATTTGCTTGCCAAATCGAAGATTCGGCGAAGCCAATGCTTTGTATTTCTCTATTAAGTATAATATTCGAGTCGATAACTTTGTATAAAAATATAAAGTAATGAATTTAACATCATATTAACTGATCTTGTAATTACATTTGCCACAGAATTACGATTAAATCAATTATGTTTTTAAGACTTTTTCTTCTTATTATATTTCTTGGCACCAGTTTTTCTGTATTTGCTTCAAACGCAACTTTTAGCGAAAATGAACGGTACAGTTACAAAACTGCGGATATTGATTTTTATGCAGATAACAGTCCGTTCGTTAATATATTGAGCTTAAAGACTGAAAATTTCCAACCTCAATACAACAGATTAAAACCGAAGTTAGATGATATCTTAAATCAAAGTAAGAATGCCATTTCAATTTTGGAACAGAGTAAAGTTGCTTTCATATATCTGAAGTATAGCCGTACTATCAGCTTAAATCTGGCCAGTTTTTCAATTTCATTTCCTTTTCACTCCTTTCCGTAAATTTCAAAATCGTTTACTCCACAGTTATGAAAAGCAGAAACTTTTCCACATTGTGATTACCCAAACTTTGGGTAAAAAGAGTGCGAATTTCCGGGCATAATAGAAAATTTTCAAAGTCAGTTTTAACAATTATAAATAATATTCAAATGGATACTTCATTAGTCATAATGTTCCTCATCGTAATGGGCAGCATTTTTATACCTTATTTCTTTTTCACCTCGGCTGGGCAAAGCGAAGGAAAAAAAATAGAAACCAAAATTAAGCAAGCAATATCAGAAAATAATTTGACTATCTCTGAGTCGGAAAGCTGGTGCGGCAGGTATTTAGGAATAGATACAATTCAAAGAAAAGTGTTGTTTCTAAAAATTGCACAATCAGAAAATCAAATACATCTGCTAGATCTTAATACTATTAAAGAATGTAAAATATTGGAGAGACGAAAGGTGTTAAAAATCAAGGATAAAAAAGAAAAAACATTAGAAAATCTTGATTTAGAAGTTACACTAAATAATAGAGATATTCTGCTTTTAAACTTTTATGATGATCAAGATCTAAAGGAAAATTTTGAGCTTCGAAGAATTGAGAAATGGAAGTCCATTGTAATTGACCTTACATTAGTGATGCCCTTGGTTAAAAAGACAGCCTAGATACATCTAGAATAAATTCAGTGTAAATATTTTGGTTCTAAACCAATATAATGCATGATAGTAACCACCTTCTTTTTTATAACTGGTTAGTTGTTTATTGCACTGGAATATAAAATAGAGCTATATAAAGCCGCAACAGCACTTTTTTAGCTGTTCTGTTGTGGCTACATAGTAATTTTTGATTTATGTCATTCGGTTTCAAGGTCGTCTGTCTTCTTTTCCTCTTGGGCTTTTGATAACACTGCCGTAAGTTGTATCTGTGTAGATTTTGTGCTGTGGATGGGTCAGTCCATTTCCTATTTAGACAAAGAAATACTAGGCTGAACCGAAGTCTAAACTTATTTTTTAACATGGTATAAGTTCACTTTTATTTATTTTTTAAGAACGACTCTGCTAAATATGGCCCAAATAAATGGAATTGCTGAAATCGTGATGAGAAT